>JGI10211J34971_10005085_pt1 | contig 10326 bp, 8 predicted proteins | sample Etolagsediment_FD_34971 | JGI IMG/M metagenome (IMG submission 34971)
AAAAATCACTTGAGTGTCTCTTTGCTAACTCAAACTCCTGAGCATCCATTGGAAAAAGATGAACAATGTCACTCTGTTTGATTGAATCATAATGATCACTAATAAGCTTTCTTATACCCTCTTCTCCTACTTCTAGTAAAAACTCTGGGATTGGCTTTGTAACAGGAGGTCTAACTCCAAACTGTGCTTGAGATATATCTAAGTTCATTTATTCGTTTCCTTTTATTGGGGGTTTAATCTTGTATGCTACTGAGTATACAAGAGGCACATAAAGTAGGTTAAGTACAGTTGCCCATGCTATACCAAAGCCTAAAGATACTGCCATTGGCTGAAGTATCATCGCTTGTCCAGAAGCAAAAAATATCAGCGTCAAAAGCCCAAGTACTGTCGTTAAAGAAGTCAGAAGAATTGGGCGAAGTCTTGTTTTTGCTCTTTTCATCAACTCTTCAGTATCTTGTGCTTTTTTAATAAAGTCAACCATAATCAAGCCATCATTTACAACAACACCTGCGAGTCCTACTATACCTATCATTCCAAGCATTGTCATATTGAGTCCCATAACCCAGTGTCCTACATAAACACCAAGAAGTACAAGAGGAATATTACTAATGACTATGAGAGATTTTTTAATAGAGTCAAAAAGCCAAACGAGGGTAATAAATATTAAAAATATAGCAATAAGTCCTGCTTGCATCATCTCTCTTTTATTTTTGTTATTCTCCTCCTCTTCTCCTTTTATATCTAACTCTATCCCTTTTTGTCTTACTTTTTCAAGTGATGGTTCTAGTTTTTGCATCACTTCAGATGATGTAACTACATCTTTGTCAATAGAAGCAAAGAAACTACGTATGCGTTTTCCATCCTCTTTTTTGAGTGTTACAAAACTCTGAACATAGACAAAATCACATACATCCTTTAATGTAACATACTGATCTGTAGAGGGCACTTGAATCTCTATATTGTTTATAGAGTCTATCTCTTGATTAATGTTACTCTCAAGTTTTATACGAATAAGACCACTTGAGTTAAAAAGTTTTCCATACTCACCTTTGAGATAGTACGCTCTAAGCTCTGAAGAGATTAGCTCTTCATTAAAACCTAACTCTTGTCCATACTGATTTACCCTAAGTTTTAGCTCTCTCTCACCCAAATCTGCATCATCTGAGATATTAAAAACACCATCAATTTTTGAGAGTTCATCTTGAAGATACTCTAAAGAGGGAATGACGTCTGCATTTGTACGTGAACTAAGTGCTATCTCTATGTCATTTGCAACGACACCAGCACCTGGAACTTTTACAACAAGCTCTTCAAAGACAAGAGCATCTTTCTCATCTTTGAGTTTATCCATGCCTTTTAAAAGCTCTTTAATCTGTTCAGCTATGACCTTTGCATCATCTTTACGAATCTTATCTGCCGAACTATGCTCAACAGAAAGTACAGGACTAATGTATTTATCAAAAAAGTTTACAGGTACATGCTCATTTAAGTCCACAAAAATATGAAACATATTTTCTCCAAGTTCTGCTCTGTTTTTTGAGTCCATCTTAAAACCGATGACAGAGGTAACAGAAGAGACATTATCTTTATCAAGCTTTTGTATGAGAATATTTTCAAGTTTTGTAACCACTTTTTCAGTATCCTCAAGTTCATTGTTTATATTTACTTTTCCATAAACATATACCTGAGTAGTGTCAAAGTCTGGAAAAAGCTGAAACTTTGAGTTTTTCATCATCACAAAGGTAAGCGACAAGATACTCACTACTATAACAATCAAAGAGATGTACCTGCGTTTAAACAAAAAGTGTAAAACCTTATCATACCTTGCATACATTCTTGCCCAAAAACGCTTCGTAAAACTCTCTTTTTTCGAAACTTTTAAGAAGTCATACGCATGAAGTGGCAAAAAGAAAAAAGCTTCAAAAAGTGATGATAAAAGGAGTACAGTTATCATAATAGGAATAATTTTTATAAACATTCCCATATCACCAGACATAAGAAGCATAGGTAAAAATGCAAAAACTGTTGTAAGTGTAGCAGTTAAAACTGCTGGAAACATCTCTGTCGCTCCAGTTATAACTGCTTCTTTTCTCTCCATGCCCTCTTCTAAATGTCTATAGATATTTTCAGCAACAACAATAGCCTCATCAACAAGCATTCCAAGAGCGATAAGAGCACCTAAAAGTGAGAGCATATTCATACTATCACCCATGATTTCTGTCGCTATAAGGCCTATCATAAAACTTACAGGAATTCCTACTGCTACCACTACAGCTATACCACGGTTTATGAAGATGAGCATCGCTAAAAAGACTAGCATCAAACCAAATGCAATGTTTGAAAAAACAGTATTGAGACGGTTTTTAATCCACACAGAAGTGTCTGTATAGATACTATACTCTAGCTCAGGATTTTTGTCTCTATGCTCTTTAAGTACCTTTCGTATCTCTCTTACAAGAGCTATAGCATTTCCATTTTCACTTTTTGTGACATTTAAAGAGACATTCCTAACGCCATTATAGTGTGAGAGTTCTACCGCATCACTCAGCTTAAAAGAGACATCTGCTATATCTGAGACTTTAAGTCTATAGCCACCAACACTTATGATACTGTTGGCAACATCTTTTTTTGTTTTTTCGCCGTTATAAGTAGATATATAAAGATGGTGTGCTTTTTCTTTAATTGTTCCTACTGGAAAGATAGAACTCATATTTGCAATTGCAGAGATAACTAACGCCGGTTGCAATCCGTAAGCTTTTATCTTTTCATTGTTAAGTTTGATGTCTAACTCTTCATCTGCATCACCACGAATAGAAAGTTCACTAAGGTCCTGATATCTACTAAGGTCAGTTTTTAAATCCTGTGCTCGTTCTAAAAGAACTCGCTTATCTACATCTCCAGAGAGTGCGATGAGAACAAGTGGAAAAGAGTGAGTCTTTATCTTTGCTACAGGCTCATTCATATCGGCTGGCAAATCTTTTTTGACACTACTTATGACATCTTTTACATCATTAAGTACACTTATATTGTCTGAACCTGTTTTTATGTCTGCCATAATACTAAAAGAGCCATTTTTGATACTTGTGACTATCTCTTCTAACTCATCTATATTTTGCATCTCATCTTCAATACTCTGAACAACCATCTTGTCTAAAACATCTGCAGAAGTTCCAACATAACCACCGGAGATAGTGATTTTATCCATGTTCATTGGCGGAAATATCTCTTTTGGTATGTTTATGTATGCAAATATAGAGAGCATAAAAATGAAGATAAGTAGGATATGGTTGAGTAGCGGTTTTTCTATTGCAAAACTTATAAAATGACGAATCAAATTTTTATCCTAAAAAAGTGTATCAAGAATTTGGTTTTTAAACTTTATCTCTTCAACTGACGCACGTATAATTTTATTTTCTTCTTTGAGTGTATCATACTCATTTTTTAGTTTAGAAATATCCCTACTTTTGAAGTAAATCTGCTGTGTGATATAAATTTTAGGAAAAACAAACATTCCTATAAAACTAAGAAGTAAAATCATATATAAAAAGTAGTTTAAAGAGAGGCTGCGTTTTGGTAGCATCACCTCATCAAGTTCTTCTAAAAGCTCATTTTTCTCTTGCATATACTATAAGTCCATCTCAAAAATTCTCATCTTCGCACTTCTACTTCTCACATTTTCCTTAAGCTCATCATCCTTTGCCATGATTGGTTTACGAGAGATTATTTTTCCAAGTTTATGGTTGTTTCCACATTCACAACGAAATGCCTCTGGTGGACAGATACAAGACTTTGAAAATTTAGTAAATGCCTGTTTCACTATACGATCTTCGAGTGAGTGAAAAGAGATTATGGCTATTTTTGCTTCTGGAAGTCTCGCGTTTTCTATGCTTTTTAAAAGGGAGTTTAACTCTCCTAACTCGTCATTTACCTCTATACGAATTGCTTGCATAAGAAGAGTTGCTGGATGGATTTTTTTTCCATGAGGCATATGCTGTTTGAGTCTATCACTTAACTCTTTTGCTGATGAAAAGGGACGGTTTTTTATTATCTCAGCAGCAATTTTTTTGTAGTTTCTAAGCTCTCCATACTCTAAAAGTATATGTTCAAGCTCTTCTTGTGAGTACTCATTTACAACATTCATAGCACTGAGTGGTGCATTTTTATCCATACGCATATCTAGAGTATCGCTCTCATAAGAGAAACCTCTCTCTTTTTGGTCAAGCTGAAGTGATGAAACGCCAATGTCAGCGAGTATGCCCTTTATCTCACTTGAATCTACTTCTTGGAGTATCTCTTGTATGACATTTGAGAAACGCCCTTTACGAATGCTTACTCTATCACCAAACTCTGCAAGTCTAGCAGTAGAAAAGTCTATGGCAGTTTGGTCTTGGTCTATCGCAATTAGTTTGATATTTGGGTTTGCCTCAAGAAGCATAGAGGAGTGACCTCCATAACCCATAGTACAATCGATGATTACTCCTGAATCTATATCTTTAAAAGCTTCTACCACTTCTCTATATAAAACTGGAATATGTGGGATATTTTGCAATTGAAGCCTTCGTAGTTATTTCATCCAATTATACAGAATTTTTGTAAAATTTAAATCTTTATAGTGTATCATAAACAAAAAAGAGGACTTTCCTATGTTTTTAGAGTATCAAAATGAGATAATTGCTTTCATTGTCTTCCTCTTACTTATAATCATATATTTGCTTATAAAATTAAATTTTCAAGCTAGACGAGAGTATACAGTTAAGACTTTAAACACTCCTCATAATTATGATAGTTTTAATGTGTCAGAACCACTACTGCAAGAGGAGAAAGTTGAACTAATAGAAGAAAATGATGCTATAGAAGAGGGGAGTTTTAGAGCAAAAGAGGAGACTGTTACACAAAACGAACATAGAAAATCTGACATAATAATACGAAAAGTCCCAAAACATGAAAAAATTACAAAACAGCACTTTAAAGAGTTCGCTGGAATCAGAATACTTGTTGCAGAAGACAACTTGATAAACCAAAAAGTAATCGCTGGCCTTTTAGCAGATAGTGGTATAGAAATCACTATGGCGAATGATGGTCAGGAAGTTTTAGACATCTTAGAAAAAGACAACAACTATTTAATGATACTTATGGATGCACATATGCCAAGAATTAATGGCCTCGAAGCAACAATTATAATTAGAGAAAATTCAAATTATAATCATATTGTTGTTGTTGCACTTAGTGGGGATACTGCACCTGATGACATTAAAAAAATGAGTGAAGCAGGAATGAAAGAATATCTTGAGAAGCCCTTAAGAATGGATTCACTCTATGATGTATTTTATGCTTATAGCGGTCCGGTGCAAGAGAAAAAAGAGAGTGATGATAGCTATATAGAAGTTCCTATGACAAAAGAGTTACATAGAGATAAAGGACTAGCTGTTTGTGGAGGAGATGAGAGTTTTTATTTTGAAATATTAAATGAGTTTATACACACTTATGCTGACTCAGCATATCAACTTAGAACTCTACTTACAAGTTCTAAGGAGAAAGCTGCTGAAAAATTACTTCTAGACATTACAGGTGTTTCAGCAAATATTGGTGCAGAGACCCTTAACAAAATTGCTAACTCTCTCAAAGAAGCACTAGAAGATACTCAAGAAAAAACATACTTTACAATTTTAGAGCAGTATCAAATACATCTAGAGATACTCGTCAAAGACATTGAGGAGTTTATGACAGATAAGAGCTAAAAGCTCTATCTAGTCTGTCCGCTTCCGTAGATTTTAAACTTATAAGTTGTAAGTCCTTCTATTCCCATAGGTCCACGTGCATGAAGTTTATTTGTACTTATACCAACTTCTGCACCAAAACCAAATGCCCCACCATCCGTAAAACGTGTACTAGCATTTACATAGACAGCCGCAGAATCTATAGCATTTAAAAAGCTCTCCGCTGTAGATATGTCTTCTGTGATGATAGCCTCAGAGTGTCCCGAACCAAACCTCACAATATGCTCAATCGCACCATCTACACCATCTACAACTCTTATATTTAAGATATTTGCTAAATACTCTGTATCGTAATCCTCATCACTTGCATCTGCAACATCAATAATAGCTTTTGTATTGATGCATCCTTTTAACTCAGTATGTGCCTCGTCAAACGCCACCTTTAAAAGCGGTAGTGTCTCCTGAGCTATTGCACTGTCCACAAGAAGTGTCTCCATCGCATTACAAACACCTGGTCTTTGCACTTTAGCATTTATTGCTATTGCGATAGCATTATCTATTTTTGCATCTTTGTCTATGTAGGTGTGGCACTGTCCCTTATCATGTTTTACTACACTTACAGTTGAGTTTTCTGTTATGTGTTTAATAAGCCCTGCTCCACCACGAGGAATAATCAAGTCTACATACTTATCCATCTTTATGAGCTTGTTTACACCCTCTCGTGAAGAGTCTGGAATAAGAGAGATAATTGATGTTGGAAGATTATGCTTTTGTAAAACACCTTGAAGTACTTTTGCGATTACTTTGTTTGAATGTTCAGCTTCTTTTCCACCTTTGAGTACACAAACATTTGAGCTTTTAAAGCATAATGCTGCTGTATCTGAAGTAACATTTGGTCGCGATTCATAGATGATACCAATCACACCAATAGGGATACTCACTTTTTCAATTTTGAGTCCATCTTCAGTAACCCAACCATCCAAAACACGACCTACTGGCTCTTTAAGAGCTGCTATCTCTTCTATAGCAACAGCCATTGCATTTATGCGAGATTTATCTAAAAAAAGTCTATCCATAAGAGCTGATGACAAGTTATTTTTCTTTCCATCTTCAATATCTTTACTGTTTTGCTCTTGTATCTCTTGAGTATTATCTCTGAGTGCTTGTGCCATCTCTTTGAGTATTTTATTTTTTTGAGAGCCACTTAGTTGGTTTAAAACTCTACTTGCTGCTTTTGCTTCACTTAAAAATGCTTCCATAATCTCTCCTTATTTATTTTTCTGTTCAAACAGTGTCCCTGAAACTTGCTGAGCATCCATCAAAAATGATTCAGCTGCACTCAAGTCAAAGCCATTTGTTAAAAACATCTTTCTCTTGTGTTTTATCATAAAGTCTGCCGCTTTTAATTTTGTCACAATTCCACCTGTCGCAAAGGGATTATTTGGTGTTGCGACAGCACTTAGCATCTCTTGGGAAATTTCACTTACTGATTGGAAAATAACTGCATCATCATGCTCACTTGGATTTTTATCATAATAACCATCTATGTCACTTAAAATAACTAACATATCTGCATTAATTGCATGAGCTACATTTGCTGAGAGCTGATCGTTGTCCCCGAAAAGTTGTTCTGGTGTTGATGTAATATCATTCTCATTAACGATAGGTAAAATNTCATTTTCTAAATGNGCATCAATAATCTCTTGGAACATCTTCGTTCTTTTTCTAGAGTCAAAATCATCCTCAGTCAAAAGAATTTGAGCTGTATCTATATCATAAATATCAAACTTCTTTTTATAGCTTGTCATAAGTATAGGTTGTCCTGCAGCAGCTAATGCTTTTTTACCAATCTGTTTTGTTTTATCAAGCTTGAGTGCAAAATAACCTGCTGCAATTGCACCTGAAGTTACAAGAACTATATCATACTTACTTTGCAACTTTGCAATAAGACTTACAAGATTAAGCATTCTCTCCTTTGCGATTTGATTTTTATGTGTTAAAACGGCACTACCGACTTTAATTACTAATCTATTCATATTTTTCCTTAGTTTAAGGGCAGCTCTAAAACCCCTTAAGTCTATTTATTTGTATAAATGTTATACTAACATAAAAAAGTTAGGGCAATATGAAAACAATTACATTCATCGGAAACGGAAACATGGCATTAAGCATCGCAAAAGGCTTAAAAAATGAGTACAAAATTGAACTCGTTGGCAGAAATATGCAAAAACTAGAACTCTTTGAAACAGAGCTTGGTGTAGCTGTAGAGAAATTTTTAATGGATGATTTCAATATTGAAGATAAAACAATTCTGCTCTGTATTAAACCAGCAAATGTTGAAGAGGTCGCAGCGAAGTTCAAAGGTAAAGCAAGGGTTATCTACTCAGTCTTAGCAGGAACAGCTTTAGAAAAACTCTCCTCTAACTTCAACACAAATGCAGTCGTAAGAACTATGCCAAACCTAGCTGCAAGTGTACAAAAATCTATGACAACACTTACAGGAGACATAAACTTTCAAGATGAGGCACAAGAGTTACTTGGTGCTATAGGTACTACAAGATGGCTCTCAAGTGAAAAAGAGCTAGACATTGCAACAGGACTTGCTGGAAGTGGACCTGCATATCTTGCTCTCATTGCAGAAGCACTAGCAGATGGAGCAGTAAAACAGGGTCTCAAACGCGAAGATGCTATGGCTGTAATGCGTGGTCTTTTTGGTGGTTTTGGGGATTTGATTCAAGAGATTCATCCTGCTCTTTTAAAAGATGGCGTAATGAGTCCAGGAGGAACAACAGCAGCAGGTTATGGTGCACTTGAGAGTGGAAATGTTAGAAATGCTTGTATGAATGCTATAGAGATGGCATACAAACGTGCCAAAGAACTCTAGTTTGCTTTACAATATACTGCAAGTAGAGAATCAGAGCACAACTACAGAAACATTTTATAAGCTATCAGTCATACTATTAGAAACACTCAAATCTAGAAGCATAAACTTTCATACCTTATTTACACTATTAAAAAAATTAACATTAAAAGAGTTTCTAGCAGAGATGCCCTAACAAGTTATGCTGTAGGTAAGTCAAAGGTATGAAAAAGCTATAAAAACTTTAAAATCTCTTTTTCAATATCTTCTTTATTAATGATAGTATCTTGGACAACTTTTTTTGAAAAAAGACCCTTAACCATAGATGGAATCTCTAATTTCGCCTCTTTGGAAATAGACTCAAGAGCGACTATATCTTGAGCATCTACTTCACCGGTAAGAGCATTTGCAATTACTGGAGAAAACTTTGTCCACTCTGCAGTTGAGTAGACGATACTCTTTATATTTTGGTTTGTGCATGTCTCAAAAGACTTCATACAAGTTGCAGTATGGGGATCCATTAGATAAGAGTCATTATTAAATATATCTTTTATATAAGCTTTCCCCTCATCTCCATTACAAAAATCCGCATCAAAACTCTGCTGAAGCTTCTCTAATTCATCGGCACTTAGCTCATAAAAGTTTTTCTCTTCAAGGCTCTGCATAAGTTCGCGAGTACGCTCATCACCAAACATATCAAATAAAATTCGTTCTATGTTAGAAGACTTCAAGATATCCATTGCAGGAGATGTAGTACCTAAAACAGTACAATCTCTTAAGTCATACTTTCCTGTTTTAATAAGTTTTGTAAGTACATTATTCTCATTTGAAGAGATAACAATTTTTTCGACTGGAACACACATTTTTGCTGCATAGTAACCGCCAAGTGCATTTCCAAAGTTGCCAGAGGGAACATTAAGATAAACTTTCTCTCCCATTTTTATAGCATTTTGACGCACTAATTCTAAATAAGAGTGTATATGATAAATGATTTGGAAGATTATACGTCCAAAGTTAACAGAGTTTGCAGCCGACAAAGAGACATTTTTCTCTTTTAAAGCTGTTTTAAAATCATCAGAAGCCAAGAGGCGCTTGAGTGCATTTTGTGCATCATCAAAAACGCCATTAATTCCTATTACTTTTAAATTTGCTGCATCTTCTGTAACCATTTGTAAACGCTGCACATCACTTGTTCCACCATCAGGATACAAACAAGCCACTTGCACATTTGCACGATTTTTGAAAGTCTCTAGTGCTGCAGGACCTGTATCTCCACTTGTTGCGGCAAGGATAAGATAGTTTTCATTACGTTTTTGAGCGATAGAGGAGAGAACAACACCAAAAGGCTGAAGTGCCATATCTTTAAAGGCACGAGTGGGTCCATGATAGAGCTCACTAACAAAAAGATTCTCTTTTACTTTTACAACTGGTACAGGATTATTTTTATCATCAAATGCATCATATAATGCAAGTGCTTCATCTATAACACTTGAGTCAATATCTATTTCAAAACGATTGAGCATATCTTTTGCAAGTTCTTTGTATGAAGAGTTAAAATGTTTAGCTAGAAACTCCTCACCAAGCTCTGGTAAAGACTCAGGCACATAAAGTCCACCAAAAGAAGCGATTGGAGCCAAGATAGCCTCTGAAAAAGTTACTGTTTTAGGTTTTGTTTTATCATATCCGCGAGTTTGTATAAAGTTCATGAAGCCACTCTTTTAATTTTTTGAAATTATATCAAAATTGATT
>JGI10211J34971_10005086_pt1 | contig 10325 bp, 7 predicted proteins | sample Etolagsediment_FD_34971 | JGI IMG/M metagenome (IMG submission 34971)
TAATTTTCTTTTGAAAAAAGTCAGCATGATGATGGATCAGATTATCCAATTCCAAATTGACGGTGCTGTGAAAACTCTTTTCCATGACCGCCATTTCGCCGGTTTCCACCGTGGAAAAATCAAGATGAAGCACAAAAAAGGCATTGCGCAACGGCGTGGGGTTTTGACCGATCCAGGTATGGCCGAAAAGTTCGTCGAACTGATCTTTGTACCGAACGGAGTAATAATATTCGAGCATGGTGCACAGCAGGGACTTGCCAAAACGACGCGGCCTGAGGAAAACCGGGTTCTCGACATTTTCCAGCCTGGCGATATATTCGGTCTTGTCCACAAAATAGCCGTTCTTGCGGACCATGGCCGCGTAATTGGCTTCGGCATAGAGGATTTTTTTTCGCATGACGCTTACCTTTTTTCATGACCAACCAGGGCGAATTGGTAAATGGCGCGAAATATTCAGATCAGTTGCGGGAAATTTGTTCATCTCCTCTTTTTCCACATTCTGAAATGCCAAATTACAGGAATATGGAATAAATTGCAAAGCCAAACGTCCCTGTGATATAGTCTTTCAGAAAAATAATTACGCTGCGTTATCGGTCGGAGATATACTAATTTTGTATTATCTTCTCCCTATAGGCACTGGTTCAGTTAAATTTGTGATTCAATATGGAACCGGGAAGAAATAAAATACCCAAAATTCAGATGTAGGGGCAGGCCTGCGCGCCTGCCCTTGATGGCAGCATGGCCGGTCGGATATTTGTTGAAAAACCATGCTTACGGTTGGGCGCCAAGGGCAACCACACAGGGTTGCCCCTACATGTATGATGAAGATTGATTTAAATTTTGATTTTTATTTGGGTCTGATTCCTTAGCTTCAACAATTCAAAATGGTAATTATGTCATCTCCCAAACAAATATTGCGTGATGTTTTTGGTTTTGATGCATTTCGGCCGCTGCAGGCCGAGATCGTCAACAGCATTATCGATAAACAGGATGTGCTGGCGATTATGCCGACAGGCGGCGGCAAGTCGCTGTGCTATCAATTGCCGGCCCTGCTTTCCAGTGGGCTGACGGTGGTGGTGTCGCCGCTGATATCGCTGATGGCCGATCAGATGGACCAGCTGGGTCAATTGGGCGTGCCCGCGACCATGCTCAATTCCGCCATCAGCTTTGATGCGTATCGCCACAATCTCCANAAAATTCGGCAGGGCGAGGTCCGGTTGCTTTATGTGGCGCCGGAAACCCTGTTGAAACCTAATCTGATGGAGTTGCTGACCTCGATTCCCGTCGATTGCCTGGCCATCGACGAAGCCCATTGCATCTCTTTCTGGGGTCACGATTTTCGGCCGGAATACCGGCAATTGCAGCAGGCGCGCAGCCATTTTCCCNATGCGGCATGCGCGGCGTTCACCGCCACGGCCACCCCCAGGGTGCGTCAGGATATCAAGACTTGTTTGGGGTTTTCCGATGCGCGCGAATATGTAGCCAGCTTTGATCGGGCCAATCTGTTCCTGGATGTTCACCCCAAAAACAATGCCTGGGCCCAGGTGATACGCTTTATCGACCAATTTCCGCAAGAATCGGGGATCATCTATTGTTTTTCGCGCAAACAGGTCGATCGGTTGTATCAAGACCTGGCTTCCGCGGGGTATTCGGCGCGACCCTATCACGCCGGGTTGCCGGATGCCGATCGCGCGGAAAATCAGATGCGATTCATTCGCGATGACATCAAAATCATGGTCGCGACCATTGCCTTTGGCATGGGTATCGACAAACCCAATATCCGCTTTGTGCTGCATCATGATTTGCCTAAAACCCTGGAACACTATTATCAGGAAATTGGGCGCGCCGGACGCGACGGGCTGCCGGCGCACTGCCGATTGTTGCTGGGCTATGGCGATATTCGCAAAATTCGATACTTCATTGACCAAAGCCCCAATGCCCAGGAAAAACGGATTGCCCAAATTCATCTGGGCGCTTTGCTGAGCTATGCTGAAAGCGCTGATTGCCGCCGCGTCCCGATTCTGTCCTACTTTGGCCAGAAAGCTGAAAAGGAAAACTGCGGCATGTGCGACAATTGCCGATCCGAAAAACAACCGCTCGAAGATGTTACCATACCGGCGCAAAAACTGATGTCCTGCATCAAACGCACCGGCGAGCGTTTCGGCGCCAATCATGTCATCGATGTGCTGCGCGGCTCACGCGCCAAAAAAGTTTTGAAATTCGGCCATGACCGGCTCTCGACCTATGGCATCGGCATGGAATTTTCAAAAAAAAGATGGTTTGATTTGTCGCGCCATTTACTGCATGGCGGTCACGTGAAACAAGACGATCAATACGGCGGCCTGATGCTGACCGAAAAAGGCTGGGAGGTGCTGCGCGGCAAGGAAACGGTTCACGCGCGTCTGGCGCCTGAAATCGCCCCGGATGCGCCTGAAGACATGGCGCAGTTGCCTTATGACTCAGAGCTGTTTCAGCGGCTGCGCGCCTTGCGCAAGTCGTTGGCCGATCAGAGCAATGTGCCGCCATATGTCGTTTTTCCCGATAAAACCCTGATTGACATGGCTACCTATTTTCCGCAAAGCAAGGATACGCTGGCGCGCATTCATGGGGTGGGCGCCCTGAAGCTGGAAAATTACGGCCCGGCCTTTCTGGCTGAAATTACCGACCATTGCGGCCAACATGGCATTGACGAAATCATGCCTGCCGCTACCCGGCCGCGTGCATCGTCTGGCAACAATCGCTGCCATGAAGTGGGCCGGGCCTTTGCGGCCGGAAAATCGGTTCAGGAACTGATGGATATGTATCAAGTCAAGGAAGCCACTATTTTGCGGCATCTGTTTGATTATCTGAAAGAAGGACACGCGCTGGATGCCGGGCAATTGGAATCAATCATCCATATGCCGCCGGATATCAAGCAGGCGGTGTTGAACGCCTTTGAGGCGCGCGGCCCATGGCAGTTGCGCCCGGTTTTCGATGCCCTGCAAGAGCGCGTGAGTTACGATGATTTACATCGGCTGCGCGTGTATTACATCTGCCTGAATGGGGTAGGCGCGCCTCGATGAACCGGGCAGAAATAAAAATTAAAAAAATCGGGATCGGGATCGATCAAAAATCAGAGTTTATAGCTGATTTATAGCTAAATTGGCTCATTCGATGCCGACCCCGTTAGCGATCCCGATGTATATGCCATAATAGCAATGGCAGCTGTTGTTCTCACAACATTTCCAAAAACGCTTCACAGCGGGTTTTCAATTGTTCATCGGCGGTGGGCCGCCCATCCCATTCCAGCAACAGGCAGTCAATATGCTGCGCCGCCAGCATTTGTTTGAGGTAAGGATAGTCAAAGGCATGCGGGTCGCAAAATTTTAAAAACAGGAAAATCACCCCTTGGGCCTGGGTTTCCCGGGCCAGGCGCGCCAGTTCATCGCCGCGGCGGGTGATGCCGGCATGTTTGGCCGGGCAGATCAAACGGTTGGCATATCGATCGGCAATGGCGTGAACCGGGTCTTTCCGGGTGTCGGCGCAGCCAAGTAAATGACGCGCGCCCGTGCATAAATCATCCCAGATCACCGCGCCGCCGGCATCTTCGACAATAGTATAAAGGTCCGGCAGCTGACACACGCCGCCGGAGAGCAATACGCGTTTGACATGTTTATCGGCCGGGCCTGGTCGCGCTGTCAATTCAGATAGCAGGGCGGTCAGGACCGGCAAAAAATCCTCCCGATCCATGACTGTGGCTGCGCGCAAAAGCGCATGCATGTCAGCGCCGCGCATGGCGCCCGGATGATCCCGACGATATTCATACAGGGTTTGCAAGCCGAGGCGAATTTGATTGGTCACATCGATGGCCCATGATAAATCCGTATCGGTGATTGAGCGACCCAGAGCTGTTTCCAGATCAGATCGCAATTTTCCAATCACGTCTACCATATAGTCACGGGCGCCGGCAGTGTTAAGCTTGACCGGCATCAGCGCGTCCAGGTGAAAACCGGTGTCGGCATTGAGTCGCCAGATATCCGACAACCGCTGAATTGAATCGCAAGTGTGCGGGAAAATCATGCCATCGATAAAATCAAGCTTGCCGGCCAGGGCATCTTCCAGGGCGCCGCGAACCAAACTGCATCCATATGCCTGGATATGCGCATCAGCCTTGGCAACGGCAGCCCCCTGCCCCAGTATGCGCATGCCCAGCGCGCGCGCGGCCAAAATCAGTTCATCCGGGGCATAAGAGCACAACGAGCCGATGACCGGCCGGCCGGTTCGGCCTTTCCATTGGCGCGCATAACCCAGTGGATCGGCGCTGATGGCGTGAAAGGGCTGAATCGTATTCATAAAAACCACTCCTGGCTCAATGTTCATCAACTGGCGGCGTTCTGAACCGGTTTGGCCAGCGCGCGCGCGGCATCACACAATTGGCGCGCCAGGCGCAAGGTGGCCTGATCGATCATGCGGCCATCCAGGGCAACTGCGCCGCGACCGGCTTGTTGCGCTGCTTCGGCTGCCGCGACAATCCGTTGGGCGCGTTGGATATCGGCGCCGGCTGGGGTAAATACGGTATTGATCGGCTCAATTTGAGTTGGATGAATCGCCCATTTGCCATCACACCCCAGCGCGCATCCCATGGCCGCGGCGCGCGTCAAGCCGTCGACATCTTTGAAATTGCCATAAGGCGCATCGATGACCTTGAGACCGTTGGCCTTGGCCGCCATGACCATGCGGCTGAGGGCAAAATGCCAGCGATGCCCCGGGTAAATTTGATCTTCGTTTTCGCCATGTCCGCTGATCGACACCAGGCGCGCGCCAATGGATGCGCTGTAATCGGCAATACCGAACACCAGGCTGACCAGCCGCTTGCCGGCCGCGGCAATATCGCTCACCGCATTCAGCCCCGCGGCCGATTCAATGCTGGCTTCGATGCCGATGGGCCGGTCGATGCCGACGCGCTGCTCGATGCCGCTCAGCAGCCGGTCGACAAAATGGATATCACCCGGGTGATCGACCTTGGGCGCGACAATGGAATACAGATGATGCCCGGCGCGTTCAACCACCGCAATCAAATCCTGATAAGCCAATGGCGTCTCAATGGCATTGATGCGCACACTGATCTGTCGATGGCCCCAATCCACCTGCGTGAGCGATGCGACCACCGCATCGCGCGCCGCTGATTTTTCATCCAACGGCACGCTGTCTTCCAAATCCAGCATCACCACGTCGGCCGCGCTTTGGCTGGCCTTGAGGTGCATTTTGGCAACATGGCCCGGTACCGATAAAACCGAGCGCCGCAACACATTCATACGGGTTCTCCCTGACGCGTTTCGCAAATCATGTCACCATTGCTGCAGAAATTGGACATGCCTTGCGTCGATCACAATTGACAGAGGCAACCCTGGCGGGTTGCCTCCATTGAATGGGCGTATCTATTTTGATGGGGCAGATGATCAGCTGCCGATTTTTTCCTTGACCACTTCGGCAAACATCGATTCAGCATGGTCTTCAGCCACTTTTTTGAATGCGGCCACGCTTTTGGCGCTTTCACCCATGGCGGCATACACCCCACCCAAATTGAACAGCGCTTCATCATTGAAAAATGGGTTTTCCAATGTTTTTTCAAAATAACCGGCCGCCGTAGCATAATCTTTTTTGGCTTCGTAGCAATAGCCCAGGCTGTTGAGAATCAAATTTTTGATTACCGGCTGATCCTGAAAATTTTCAAGCGCTTTTTTATACAGCGTGATCGCCGGATCATAGGCTCCGGCCGCATAGCTAATGTTGGCAAATGTCAATCCCGCGGCCTTGCCCCCTTCATTTCCGCTATAATCGTCGATAATATCCTCAAACTGTGATTTGACCTGTTCATAGGCTTGTTGCGGGCCATCGGCGCCCTTTGCCTGACTGTAAGCTTTGCCGGCCTGATCAAGCTTGCTGAACGCGCGTTGTTCCGAGCGTTCCGTGAAATATTGAAACGCCATGATCGCCATGACCAACACCAGCACGCCGGCCGATGCCAGCGCCGCCTGCATTTTGTATTTGATCAATTTTTCCAACAGCCGGCTGGACAGGGTGATAAATTCATCCGGCTGTTCCAAATCCCGTTTACGTGAACGCGATACCCGTTTTTTCAATGTGATGCCTCCAATGTATGTGCAAGTTGTTTGATTCTGATCCATCCCTGATCGGGAATGCCGGCGCCAACTACCCGACAAACCTCCCAGCCGCAGGCAGCCGCCAACCGGCCGCAGGCTGCCAATGGCCATTGCCTTGACAGCCCATACAGAAAGCCGGCTGCCCACAGATCGCCCGCGCCGGTGGTATCGGTCGGGGCGCCGCCGATTAGGGCCGGCACGGTCATGACCGTGTCGCTTCGCTGAATCATGCTGCCTTTGGCGCCAAGTTTAAGCACGGCCACATGCGCATCCGCCGCCATTGCGGACAATGCTTTATCCGGATCCGAATATCCGGTATAAACGCGGGCCTCATCTTCATTGGCCAGCAAGATGTCGATGCCGGCTTCGATCAGGCGCGTCAGCATGTCGCGAGATTGTTCCACTACCGTAAAACTGGCCAGATCCAGCGCAATTTTGACGCCTGCCGCGCGCGCGGCGCCAGTGGCGGCCATGATCAGGTCCGGATTGAACAGCAGGTATCCCTCGATCAATACCATGGCCGCGTCGGCAAAGCATGCCGAGGTGATATCGTCAGGCCGCATTTCCGCGGATGCGCCCAAACAGGTCATCATGGTTCGCTGGGCATCGGGCGTGATAATTGAAAATACGCGACCGGTGGCCGTATCCGAGTCGGTCAGCAAGGGCTCTACCCCTGCTTGTTCAAGCCCTTGTCGAAGTTGCAGGCCCAATGCATCGTTGCCGACCTTGCCCACAAACCGTCCACGGCCGCCCAGCCGGGCAATACCCACAATTGTGTTGCAAGCCGCCCCGCCCGGCGCCCATAATGGTTGATTGGCCGCGCGCGCCACGGTCTCGTCGATCGCCTGCCGGTCAAAATAAAGCATGCCGCCTTTGGGCACGCCGGTTTGCGCGGCATATTCGTCGGACTCGCGCACCAAAATGTCCATCAGGGCGGAACCAATGCCGACAATCGCGCCGGGCTGATTTCGATTTGCCGGTTGACTGTGATTTGTTTGATGCATGTATGCTCCCTATGAAATAAATAGCCTTGATCCATATTTCGGCCATTTGGTGAATTGGCCCATTCCTGTTTCCCAACGCGGGGGCGAAAAAATTTTCACCCCCGCGGGGTGGCCGAATATGCGATCAAGCCCAAATAATTTGACTGTCCGTGGCTGTTTACCACACCAAGGTGCGATAAATCCAACCTTTATCGCCATCGGCATGTTGAATGTGAATCCAATTGTTCTTGCGGCTCAATTCCTTGAATGGAATGCCTTTTTCCACGGTGAATACGATATCATGGTTGGTGCCCGGGCCGGAGCGGACATTGCAGTCGTCTTTTTTGACAATGACCGCCGGCGTCTGGCCAACCAGGGATTTGTGAATCCAGCCCTTGTCATCCTCGAAATCTCTAAAATAGATCCAGGAATCCTGATTTTTGATCACTTCAATGGGGTAATACTTTTCAACTTTCCATAAAACGGGATATTTGGTTCCCGGACCGGACCGGATATTGGCGACGGTGGACTCCACGGTAAGGCGCTGCGCCGCGGTCGCGAAAGTTGCCAATGCCGCCAGCGTCAGGGCCGCGATAATCGAAACGGTTTTAAAAACATTCATAATACATCCTCTGCTTCCAGGTTGGATTTCATATTTTGAAATCGGTTAGGAATCAGGCCCAAATAACTTACCCAGCTATTGTGGGGGCGACCGGCGGTCGCCCTGACAGCGATTCATGTTTTTGGTAAAGTTAATTCAGACTGGTTCCTTAGCTGATTGCATTCCGGTATATTATAAAAATGATCGCATTTTTTCAAGTGCCAGTCATCGATCGCTTGACGGCCGGCCGGCCGGCAGCTCAATTTTGAAAGCAGCGCCGTCGTTATCGGCAGTATCCAGCAAAATGACGCCGCCATGTTTGTTGATAATTTCATGGCTGATATACAGCCCAAGGCCTGTTCCCTGCCCCACCGGTTTGGTCGTATAAAAAGGGTTGAATATATCGGCGCGCATATTCTGCGGCACGCCGGGGCCATTGTCCCGGCAGATGATGAAAATTTTCGAGGTTGCCGGATCATGGCCGGTCGTCAAATCAATCCGTCCATTTTCAGGATCAACCGCCTGGATGGCATTTTTGACAATGTTGAGCATGACCTGGCCCAGGTTGGCGAAATTGCCGTTGATCAGGGGCAAATCAGCTGCCAGGTTCGTGGTGATTTGAATGTGACTGCGCTTATATTGATTGCGCAATACGCGCAAGGCGTCTTGAACCACAATGTTCACATCAACGGTTTCAGTATAGGTTTGGGTCTGGCGCGACAGATCAAGCAAGCTGGCTACAATCCGGCGCGCCCGTGTCAGTTCCTGATCGGCAAAAGACAGATCGTCCCGCCACTGATCCCGGTCGTCATCGGTGGCCGCCGACGACTGCAAATCTTCCAGCACAGCCTGGATCAGGCTGGTCACGCTGGTCAATGGATTGTTGAGCTCATGGGCTGCGCCGGCTACCAGTTGGCCGATGGCGGCCAAACTTTCGGAACGAATCAGTTGTTCCTGAGTGCGCTCTTTTTCACGCAGCGCATTTTCCAATTCACTGGTGCGCTGTCTGACTTTAATTTCCAGATTTTTATTGAGGGTTTCGATCAGTTTGTAGGCGCGCGCATTTTCAAAAGCCAGCGCGCTTTGCGCCGCCAGGGTTTCCAGCAAGTCGATATCACTGGTCGGATACAGCCCTCCGGTTGATTTCGGCCCCAACATGATTGCGCCGATCAATTCCGACCGGCAATACATGGGCAAAATCAAATCAACTTGCAGCGCCGACAGCCGCGCCAACACCGGCCCGGCCTCGGCAGGCGCACGGCGGCGCATCAAGCGCTTGCGCGGGGTGGCGCCCGGATGCGCCCGCAGCCAGGCGGCAATCTCGGAGGCTGTTGACAGATGCGTTGGCCATCTGTTGTCCGCAGCGCCGATAAATGCAAAATTCGACAACCGGGCATCCAATAAATACACGGCCGCAGACCCGGCCTGCATGGTGTTGACGGCAATATCGACCAAACAATCGCGAATTTCGATCGGGTCCAAAAAACTTGAAATTTGGCGTGAAGCTGCCGTCACGGTTTCACGATAATGGGTTTTCCCACCGCCGGGCAATCGATCGATCAGTTTTTGGATGCCGGCTTTGACCGGTTCGAAAACAAAGGTGATCAATAGAAAAAAAAGCACGCCGAACAGCAACGAGTCTGCCCCGCCCAGCCATCGGCCGGCAATGATGATCATGATGGCGTACATACCGGTCAGCACGACTGTCAGCAGACTGTAGCGCAAGCTGTGTTTCAGCAGATCTCCCATATCCAGCAAATCGTGCCGAAACAAACCGATGGCAAAAACAGCCAGCGGCACAAAACTGAAACAGCCCGGAGGATACACAGGGATGTCGTAAAGCGGCAACATGTTCAGACCGACCAAAAACCCCATCAGGCCAAAGCCGGCCAGAACATAGCGCAATTGGTTGCGCCGCACGCTGTCGGTCTCTCGTCCCAGTGCGCTGTAGATCATCCAGAGGCAATAGGATTCCACAAAAACAGCCACCCCCACCATCAGATGGTACATTGAGCCGCCGATGCCATAATACCCAAATGGATATTGGCGCATATGATCGACAATCAGCGGCGTGGCCGCAAAGCAGGCCAGCATCCCGCAGCCGACATACACGGCCCGCACCGACCACCGATGATATTCGATGTTTAGGTAGGCATGAAAAAAATGAAAAAAAACCGCCATTGACAGGATATCGAAAAAATGCCCGATCCGGCTGCTGATCAGGGCCAACCGGACCGATTGCGTATTGAAAATGACCAGGATGTCCAGAAACATGACAATGCCCAGCAGGCATAACACAAAAAAAATACGATTGACCCGGCGGCGCAGGCCGCGTTGCCAGGCCAAACCGGCCAGGGCCAAGTAGCTAAGCAGGGTCAGCAGCGGCGGAATACTGTAAATTGTCATTGGCTGATATTGTGTGGTTAATGTTAAAGTTTAAAAAAATGCCGGTCATATATCGACATGAATATATATTACCTATGTTTTCATAAAACACGCATGACATGTCGTTATGTATCGATTCATCAATATCTTGTCAACAGTATCCGCAATTATAATTTTGATCGAATCGAAATTAATAAATTGAAATCGGCAGGG
>JGI10211J34971_10005087_pt1 | contig 10325 bp, 9 predicted proteins | sample Etolagsediment_FD_34971 | JGI IMG/M metagenome (IMG submission 34971)
ATGAAAATTCGATCAATCAAATTACCATTGGCCATTTTTCTGTGCCTGGCGCTTGCCCCGGTTTTTGCGTGGGCGCATTGCGAAATCCCGTGCGGCATTTACGACGATGAATTGCGCGCCACGCTCATTTTCGAACATACGGTCACCATTGAAAAGTCCATGAAAATGATTCAGCAGCTCAGCACGCAAACGCCGGTAGATTATAATCAATTGGCGCGATGGGTAACCAACAAAGAAGCGCATGCTGAAAAAATTCAGGAAATCGTGTCGCAGTATTTTCTGACGCAGCGCATCAAGCCCGGCGTGGAAAATTATGATCAAAAACTGGCCGCGCTGCATCAAATGCTGGTTGCCGCCATGAAATGCAAGCAAACCACCGACATTGCGCATGTCGAAACCATCCGGGATTTGCTGAACACTTTCAAGAAATTATATTTTTCCCACACTCACAATTAATTGGTAACTAAGGAGGAACGTTATGCCGAATAAAAAAAAACGATACACCATCAAAACAACCTGCCCCCAATGCGGATGCAGTGGGCTTACCGATGGCTTGAGCGCAGAAGAAATTGAAAAACGATACGGCCATTTGCCGAACGCAGAGCTGGAATGCACTGAATGCATGATCAAATATGAAGAATCCTGGGAAAAAGCCTGCCCGGAATGGGATCAGGAATGCAAGTTGCGCCAATAGAACATTAATTTTCTGAACGGACAATATACGTGGATCGATCTGCAGTAGAAAAAACCGGTCAAGAATTGTTTGACTTTGCGACCAACCGCGAAGATGTAAAATGGCTGATGGCGCATTTGGCGCCTGAGGCCAAGCTGCGTTGCGAAACCGTTGAATATGAATTGCAGATTCTCAAAATAATCAGCGTCGGCTGGAGCATATCCTATTATCTGGCCGAGCATGAGCTGAATCAGCCGCTATCCCAGTGGTACTGGGCCGCTATTCAGGAATTTTCAAACAACCTGTCAACCACGACGGAGTTGATGATCGGCAAAAATATCAACTATTTCGAGGTTTTGAAAAGTCGTCTGGATATGTATGTCAATGCCATGGCGCACACGCCAGCCGGATCGGATGCCACCCAGGTAATTGGGTCCCGATTTGCCGAAACCTGCGGAGATGCGAACAATATCTTTGCATTCATGACCGGGTCCAAGCTTTTTATCAATGTGACTGGTCATATCAGCGCCTACATCGACGCCATTGTCCATGCCCCGGCGGATCCATCCAAACTTCATTGATTGAAAGCAATTATCCATGATTACCGTCAACGACCAACCCATTCACTGGCATGACGGCATGACGGTGGCCTCAATGCTCGACCAAATCGGGGCGGCGCGCCACTGCGCGGTGATTAAATTAAACGGAAAACTGGTTTGCCGACCAAAATTCGACGTCACATGCGTACCGGATCAGGCGACCATTTTGTTGCTTCCCATGATTGCCGGCGGGTAAAACCGACAGGCGATCATCATGGCGTTTTTCCGACTTGCGTCACACACCGATTTTGCCGCAGTCCCGTCAAACCAAATTCTTGACATCATTGCCGCCTTGGCTTAAATAAATGGGGTTTTTATTTTGATGCTCAAGTTAATAAGCCCGGTCAACCCCAGGCGCAAGACCTGTGCCTTTTTTCATTGCAATGTCATGCAGCGCGCATAAGCGAAACGATGACTACCATTCCAAAACGATAAGGTTACAACATGGCGGCACCCAAAAAACAATCATCCATCAGCCACCTGCGCAATATCGGCATCATTGCCCATATCGACGCCGGCAAGACCACCGTTACTGAACGTATATTGTACTATACCGGCAGAAGTCACAAAATCGGTGAGGTGCATGATGGTGAGGCCGTGATGGACTGGATGGTCGATGAGCAAGAGCGGGGCATCACCATCACCTCGGCGGTCACGGTGTGCCAATGGAAACAAGCTGAAATTCAGCTCATCGACACCCCGGGGCATGTTGACTTTACCATGGAGGTCGAACGCGCCTTGCGTGTGCTGGATGGCGCCATCGGCGTATTTTGCGCGGTTGGCGGCGTCGAGCCCCAGTCTGAAACCGTTTGGCGGCAGGCAGACAAATATCATGTGCCCAAAATCGCCTTTGTCAACAAGATCGATCGCATCGGCGCAGACTTTATGGGCGCCGTAAACATGATGCGCGAACGGCTACATGCCACCCCCCTGATCATGCAACTGCCCATGGGCGCCGAAGACCAATTCGCCGGCGTGATCGACCTGATTCAGATGAAACAAATTATCTGGAACGACGACACCCTGGGCGCCACGTTTGAATCCGTCGACATAGATGACAAATTTCAGGAGCAGGCCGAAGCCTATCGTGAAAAATTGCTTGAAGCCGTGGCCGAAGTCGATGACGAAATCATGGAAGCGTATCTTTCCGAAAGCCCCATTGAAACTGAAGATTTACTGGCGGCCATACGAAGAGCGACGATCGGTTTGAAACTGGTGCCCGTGTTTTGCGGCAGCGCGCTGAAAAACAAAGGCATCCAGCCGCTATTGGATGCCATTGTCAACCTGCTGCCCAGCCCGCTGGATGTGCCCCCTATCATTGCCCATGCCCCCCAATCCGAAGACCCCATTGTTTGCAAACCACAAACCAACCATTTTCTGGCCGCGCTCATATTCAAGGTGGCCATGGTGGAAGGGCGCAAGCTTTCATATGTCCGCGTTTACAGCGGCGCGCTGAAAGCCGGCGAAATGGTCTACAATCCCAGCCGCAACAAAAATGAAAAATTATCGCGTTTGCTGCGCATGCATGCCAACAAGCGCGAACGCATCGACAGCGCCGGCGCCGGCAGTATCGTGGCCGTGGTCGGTCTGAAAGATTCTTCGACCGGTGAGACCCTGTGTCATCCCAACCATCCCTTGCTGCTTGAGCAGATAGATACCTATGAACCGGTCATTTCAATCGCCATCGAGCCCAAATCGCATTCCGATCAGGAAAAACTGATACAGGTGCTGGATAAATTCATTGCCGAAGACCCTACGTTGCGCGTACGCGAAGATGAAGACACCGGCCAAACCATTTTATCCGGCATGGGCGAACTGCATCTTGAAATCATCATCAGCCGCATGCTGCGCGAATTTCATACCAATGTCAATGTCGGCAAACCCCAGGTGGTCTATCGCGAAAGCATTGCCCAGACGATCGAAACCACCATGGTTTTTGAAAAAGAGATCAGCGGCGCCACCCATTTTGCGCAAGCCACGTTCAAGTTCACGCCGCGCGGCCGCGGCAGCGGCAATGAATTCACATCCCGCATCGATGCTGAACTGCTGCCGGGACTCTATCTGTCCGCCACTCGTCAAGGCGTGCTGGAATCACTTGATAGCGGGGCATTGCTGGGCTATCCCGTGGTGGATGTCATGGCTGAATTGACCGATGTGGTCATCAAGGACGGCCAGGCCAGCGAACTGGCCTTTCGCGTGTGCGCATCCATGGCCACGTCCGATGCGCTGCGCAAGGCCGAGCCCTATCTGCTGGATCCATTCATGCATGTGGAAGCGCTGGTGCCGGAGGCATTCATGGGCGATGTCATCGGCGATCTGAATGCGCGTACCGGCAAGATCGAATCCATCGAACATCGCATGGGCGCCCAGGTCGTTCAGGCCATCGTGCCGTTGGCGCGTATGTTCGGTTATTCCACGGCGCTGCGGTCGGCCACGCAGGGACGGGGCACTTTCACCATGCAGTTTTCGCATTTTGATCGGGCCGGCTGATCGTTCGGCGGCCCATGCCCGCAGATCCCAATGTTCGCCTTAAAAGGAGGCCGGTTATGAAAAAGATGGGAGACATGTTGCTGCGGCAAGCGGCATTTTCAGAAATTGTCATGGGAAACACAGCGCTGGTTCGGGCCATGATAGAAGCCGGCACGCGCGTGATTACATCCTACCCCGGCTCCCCCACCCCTGAAATCGCCTCGGCCATTCAATCGATCACGCCGGCAGACCGGCCGTTTTATTTTGAGTTTTCAACCAACGAAAAAGTGGCCACCGAAGTGGCTTACGGCGCTTCGGTCAATGGCCATCTGTCAACCGTGTTTTTCAAAAGCGTCGGGCTCAATGTGGCGGCCGACACCTTTGTGCAACTGTCTCTGATGAATGTCATCGGCGGTATGGTGATCATTTTGGGCGATGATCCCGGCGCCAATTCATCGCAAAACGAACAGGACAACCGACACCTGGCCTGTATGAGCTACACGCCGGTGCTGGAACCGGCCACGCCGGACGAGGCATATCGGTTTTACCTGGTAGCGGCCGATTTGTCCCGCCGCCGGCATATGCCGGTTGTGTTGCGGATGACCACGCATGTTTGCCATGCCAAGCAAAAAGTGCGCTTTTCCGCCCGACAGCCGGCCGCGCATGATGACACGCCACGCTTCGACCCGGCCAACGGCCCCTATATCCCGCTGACGGCAGCGGTCTTCCCACTCAAACAGCGCGCGCTGGACAGATTGAAATCGGTTGCCGCGGATGCGCAAATCGATGCCTTATCCACCCTTGAGGAGCATGATCACCCCAACCGCGGCATCATCACCGCCGGCATGCCCTATCTGTCGTTAAAAGAAGTCCTGCTTGATGTCAGCCAACCGCCCGATATCCTGAAACTGGCCATGGTGTATCCCCTGCCGGTTGCGCGCATTCAACAATTTCTATCGACCCATCAGGAAGTTAAAATTCTGGAAGAACTGGACGATTTTCTGGAAACCCGGATCAAGTCGATCGCATACGATGCCGGACTGCGCACCCGCATCATCGGCAAAATCGATTCAGATGACTGGATGGGTGAATATACGCCCGACAAGGTTCGCGCGGTAATGCATAAAGTATGGCCCGACATGGTAGCTGCCGCCCCACCCAAAACGCCAACATCGCCCGTGCCGGACCGGCCGGCGCAAATGTGCCCGGGCTGTGGTCACCGCAGCGCGTTTTACGCCATCAAACAAGCGCTGGCCGATACCGACATCACCGTGGCCGATATCGGATGCCACACCCTGGGGTATATGCCGCCGTATAACATGGGGCAACTGCTGATGTGCATGGGCGCGTCCACCAGTATTGCCGCGGGCCTGGCCCTGAACAACACCGGCCGTCATGTGGTGGCCTTTTTGGGGGATTCCACCTTTTTTCATGCCGGGTTGCCGGGCATTGTCAACGCCATATTCAATCGTCACAATATCACATTGATTGTGATGGAAAACGGCACCACCGCCATGACCGGTCATCAGGATCACGCCGCGTCCGGCCACAATTTCAACCAGGCCACAGATAAAATCCCGGTGCGTCAGGTGCTGGAGGGGTTGGGGGTCAAGCATATTTTTGAAGTGGATACTTATCAGCAACAGCAGTTGACCGAACAGGTCAACCAGGCCGTGGCCATCGAAGGATTCAGCGTGGTAATCGCGCGACACCCCTGCATGCTCAAATTCACCCGCAAACAGCGGCGTCGGCCCGAATTTCAACTGCGTCAGGTCGCGGTAGATCAACAGGCATGCAATCGCCTGCATGCCTGTATCGAAAAATTCGCCTGCCCCACGTTCAGCCGGGACCAAACCGGCCAAATCACGATCAACCCGGACTTGTGCATCGGCGATGGATCATGCCGGCAAACCTGTCCCAGTCAGGCAATCACCGCGCCAAAACCGGTGTAGCCTCAGGAGAACAGCATGCAGACCATCAACATTTATCTTACCGGCGTGGGCGGCCAGGGAATCGGCCTGATCAGTGAAGCGCTGCTGCGGGCCGCGGATCATGCCGGCCTGGCCGTCAATGCAGTCGATACCCACGGGTTGGCCCAGCGCGGCGGCATCGTAGTTTCCCACCTGCGTATCGGCCGGAACCTTTTTTCACCGCTTATCGCCGACGGTCAGGCCGACATCGTTATCGCCATGGAGCGCCATGAGGCCCTGCGGGCCGTCAACAGCGCCGCCAAAGACGGCGCCACATTGATCTATTACGACACCATATGGCAACCGTTGGATGTGCGCCTCGATATTGCAGCGCCGGTTGGCGCAGCCGACATTGAACATCTTTGCGCCAAACGCGGCATCCGCCTAATAGCGGTCGATTACCCTGCCTTGAAAGATGTGCGCATGCAAAACATGGTCTTGCTGTCCCATATCGACAAACATGGCTTGATCGCCGGCGTCAAGACCGATCATTATCGCCAGGCCATGCACGATCTGATGGCCGGCCGCATGTTGAAAAACAACCTGGCCTTGTTTGAATCGCTGCGCCAATGATACGCCTGCCCGCAATCAACCGATTTGCAGATTGATTTTGGTCGATGAAAAAATTACAAGTGCTGTTTATCGGCAACAGCCATACCTATCTGCATTACATGCCCCGGATGCTGGCCGAACTTGTTTTGGCTTCAGGGCGCGGAATTGAACCGGAATTTGATCAAAGCGTCGGGCAGGGCGTCAGTCTGGCCCAGCATTGGCAAAACAATCAAACCCGTAAAAAAATACGGCGCAACAAGTGGGATTTTATCGTTTTGCAGGATCGCAGCGGTGGGCCGCTGGAAGCGCTGCCATCTTTTCAGCGCCATGCGCGCTTGCTGGCTGCCGAGATAAACCGGATAGGCAGCCGCCCAATTTATTTTTTAACCTGGGCCAATCGCGATCGACCGCAAGACCAGCCGATCCTGAATGATGCATATCGCGCCATGGCCGCCGAGGGAAACTGCCTGCTGGCGCCGGTCGGGCCGGCCTGGACCATTGCCTGCGAAAAATGGCCAAACCTTGTGCTGCATCACCGCGACGGCCGACATGCCAATCCAGCCGGCGCCTATCTGACTGCTTGTGTATTTTATTCAACATTGTTCCAGGCCGACGCCGCCGGCTTGCCGGCCAATTTTTTCATCAAAGGCAAAATGCGCCCAAACCAGGATCGACGTCAAGCCCATCAACTGCAACAGGCGGCCTGGGACGCGGTGCTCCAGGAGCTGCCCTTTACCGATTTACATTTCAAATCGCCTTCCTCTCCCCTTTCTTTACAATGACAAAATATCATATTTTCTATTAAACTTATTATTTTGACTTATAGTCATCCATTCAATACATAGCCGGATCATCATATTTGTAATACTGTTATCCACGGATTGGACTGTAACGGGCCATCTGACAGTATCAACCTTATGGAGGCTTTGAATGGACCGAAAACCGAAGTTGCAACGCAAGACCTCGATCTCCTACAAGACCGAAGAAAAAACCGTCATGCGCGGTTACAATCTCAGCGATCTGGCCGAAGCCGGCTATTCATTTTCCGATGCGCTGTTTGTCCTGTTCCAAAATCGAATCCCGACTGAAAATGAGGAAAAAATGCTCAAATATGAGATGGGCGTGTTTCTTGAGCATTCCATGTCTCCATCTGCCGTGGGGGCCATCGGCGTCAGCGCCGGTCGACCCAATCTGCCGGTAACCGTGGCTGCATCGGTGTCGACTTTTGGCGGCGTGCATGGCCCGGGCGCGGCCCATGGCTACATGCTCAACAAATACCTGGAACGTGCCCAGAAAGAGGGCAAAACCGTGGATGAAATGGCCAAAACGCTGGTGGATGAATATCTGGATTCCAAACGACCGGTGATGGGTATGGGCCAACCGCAGCATATTGACAGCGACCCGCGCGCCGAACCGATCCATCTGAAACAAGAAGAGTTGGAACTTAAAGGGGTGTATCTCGAGTTCCAACGCGCCGTGGAAAAATATTTTCATCAACGCCGTAAGAAAGAGGGCCGTTCGTATGTCGGCGTCAATGTGGTGGGCTCGGGCAATACCGCCCTGATGGAAATCGGGTTTTCGCCCAATGCCGGTTGGTGCATCGGCAGTGTCACCCGCGGCTTTAGCTGTGCCGCGCATGCGCTGTTCAACATGAAAAAAGGGCGGGCCTGGGGCGCATCGCGCAATGAACCGATGGTTCAAATGATCGATCTGTCCATGATCAAGTATGTGGGCCCTGAAGACCGCATCGTTCCCAAACAGGAGGAGCGGCAGGAATATGCCAAAAAGCAGAAAGCGGAGGGAGAATATAAAAAATGGGTTATTTAGACAAAGATAAAACCGAAAAGCTCAATCAGCTTAAAAAAGAGCGCGGCATCGGCAACCTGGGCGATCCCAAAAACCCATTTGACTATTATGCCCGGGAATACGGCACCGTTCCGCAGGATACCGCTCGTGCGCCCTTTCAATGGGTATCTGAAGTGGCATATAAAAACATCCACCGCATCGTTTCCAGGGGCTATGACACCACCGAACTGATGGAAGAAGGATACGGTATTGTGGATGTGCTTTTTGTAGACTTTCAGTCACGCATCCCAACGGTTGAGGAAGAGCAGATGCTCAACTATGTCATGATTTTGGCGCTGGAAGACGGCTTGTCGATGCCGGCTGCCATATCCAGAATCGTGGCCCAATCCAAGACATTTTTAACCCAGGCCTGCGGTGCCTCGATCATGGCTTTCGGGCATGCCTATGGCGCATTTTCAGCTTTCGGCAACCGGTTGGAAACCTATTTAAAGATCGCGGATGAACAACAGCTTTCATTGACGCAAGCCGCTGAATTGCTGGTTAACAGGCACGGCGCGGATGAATCCCTGGGCGTTTCCGAGCTGATGCTCAAAGATCCGGCGGCCAAACGTATGCTGGCGCGAGCTGAAAAGCTGGGAATAGCCGGCCGCAACATTGCGTTTCTCAAAGAGATTGCTACTGCCGCCAATCAAGTGTCTGACCAACCGCTGGATGTCGATATGCTGGGGGCCATCGGCGCGACCATGATGGACCTGGGATTTACCCCCGAGGCGACCTGGGTCGTCATTGCCGTCACCCGCGCCTATGCCGCCGGAGCGCACTACATCGAAGAGCTGGAGCAAGGACAATTCACGCGCTGGGGCCAGGAGCTGACGCCGGTCGAAAATTACGAGGGACCGCCGGACAGACCGGTTCCGCCGCTTGAAGACAGACATCAACATGCCAAGGCCGCCGTATGCAAAACCCCGCAAGAATGGAAACAACGTTTTGAGTCCATGAAATCGGTTTCCGGCAGCGGGTTTTCAGTCATCGAGGAGATCGAGGACCCCAGCAAAAAATCAGGCATCAAAACAGTGGGAAAACTTTAAACCAAGGAGGCGCTCATGGAAGTGGTCAAGCCGGTTAAAAGAAATGTGTTGTTGAACCCTGGCCCCGCGACAACCAGTGATGCGGTCAAATACGCGCAGGTCGTTCCCGACATCTGCCCGCGGGAACAAGAATTTGTGGATGTCATGACCGCGGTGCGCAGGGATCTGGTCAAAATCGTGCATGGTGATCCGGAAAAATACACGGCTGTGATCTTTACCGGTTCCGGCACCATCGTTCAGGATGTGTTGATCAACTCACTGGCGCCGGCGGGCAAAAAAATATGTGTGGTCAACAATGGCGCCTATTCAGCCAGAATGGTCGAAATTGCCGAACACTATCACATCCCCTGTGTCAACCTGGAATTCGGCTCGACCGGATTGCCTGATTTGGCCGTGCTCAAAAACACGCTGGAAAAGGATCCGGATATTGCCGTGGTGGCCACGGTGCATCATGAAACCGGCACCGGCGTGCTCAACCCGGTGGGTGAAATCGGTCAGATTGCACATGAACATGGGTGCGTGTTCGTAGTAGACACCATCTCGACCTATGCTTTGCGACCCATTGACATTGAAGCGGAAAACATCGATTTCGTGATGTCTTCTGCCCAGAAAGGGCTGGCAGGCATGACCGGCGCCAGTTGGACGGTCGGCAAGATTGATGAAATCGTAAAATCCAAAGAATATCCGACCCGTTCGTATTATTGCAACCTGTATATGCAGTATGATTTTTTCGAACGTGTCGGCGAAATGCACTTCACGCCGCCGGTGCAAACCATCTATGCCCTGCGCCAGGCGATCGAGGAATACTGGGCCGAGGGCGAACAGGCGCGCTGGGCGCGATTGACCAAATGCTGGGAAGCCATTCATCAGGGGCTGGCCGAACTGGGCCTGGCGTCGGTCATCGACAAAGCGATACAGGGACGGCTGGTGGTAACGGTCAAGGCGCCGGACGATGAAAAATTCGATTTTTCAAAGCTGCACGATTACTGCTACGCGCGCGGATTCACCATCTATCCGGGAAAAATGTTCGGGATGAAAACCTTTCGCCTCTGCAACCTGGGTATCATCACTGAAGCCGATATTCAGGACTTTTTCGTCGTCGCCAAAAAGGCGTTTACTGAAATGGGATATACACTGCCGCTGAAAAACTAAGCGGCAAACCGCAATG
>JGI10211J34971_10005088_pt1 | contig 10324 bp, 4 predicted proteins | sample Etolagsediment_FD_34971 | JGI IMG/M metagenome (IMG submission 34971)
CGGTATGTATCACATCTGCTAATTTGTCCATAGCATCTTCCTTAGAAATATTACCATTTAATTCAATATAGTCATTATTATAGTCTATAGCACTTTGTATAGTATTCTCTAAACCTGACAAAATTCCAGACGGCTTCGTTACAGCAGTAGCTGATGGAAAGTAATCCGAAGGATTACTTTCCATCTCTGACCACCACGCCTCAATACCATCTGACAATTTACCGGCAAAAGACCCATCTGAAGTAATACCAACCATAGCAGAAGACATAACAGATGTTAGAACACTTATATTAGTAGGACTAAGTTGAGAAACAATAGTATAATCTCCTACTAAAGTACTAACGGAAGACTGACCTAATAAATCGTCAGTTTCAATATAATTATCAGAAAAAAATGATGATAAAAATATTCCAGTCTCGTTAGTTAAATTACACATAATTGAAATACTAGTTCCGGTAGAATCTCCAGCCCCAGTAATAGTATTGACTCCAACCTTTAAGTATGTTGCCATGTCGGTTATATAAGATGGATTATAAGAAGTAGTAGAATCTAAAGAAGACATCTGAAAATAAGAGGCCCACGTTTGAGACCACGTCAAGGCTACATTAGCATCATAAGGCTCAACGTAATTTAAAGATATATTTACCAATAAAGACTTTAAAAGATTCTTTGTTAACAACGTAGACATTATTCAGTAAACACCTTCGTAGACAGAACCAACTGAGTCTTTGCCGGAAGAAAATTAAGCCCATATTGAATCGCAAAATCCGCAGATGGTCCAGTAGGTCCAACTGCTGATGGGTGTGTATGAGCTAATAACGCCGACATTAAAAGATCAAATAATATTTTCCACTGATTCCCTTTTACTAACCCCTCAATCACACCATCTTTACCTAAATGAACCAAAGCATCGCTTGACACAACGGTTTTAATAGAACTATCTAAAACCGAAGTAGTTTCAGAGCTTGCAGTAAAACCAGCCGTAGCACTTAAGTCCATAGTAGAATTTGAAGTTAAACTCAAACCTGTAGACGTTACATCAAAAGTACCAGTAGAAGTTATTTCAGTGCTTAAGTTACTAACCTCCCAGGATGCTAAAGGTGTTGACCATTTAAAAGAAGTAGCTATACTAGACTCCAGAGAATAATTACCTAAAGCATCTACAGTCTCTAGGTAGGTTTTTAAGTTATCTGTAGGGTCAGCAGCATTAGGTAAATAAAATATGTATCTAACAGGCCCGTTATCTCCCTGCAACAAGTCATACCCTGTAACGCCCGCTGTCGGGCTTAAATCATCAACCACGTCACCTATCGCAAAATAAGCTACACGCCCTCCAGGAGGGCGTGTAGCTTCTCCTGAGCCCCAGTTAATCTCTACAGTGTATTCTTGAGCTACAGTACTAACCCTTGAAGGATTAGATACGTCTGCAGCTATCGTAATATAGCTCTCAGACGTATCTGTAGCTAAAGCTCTCCTCTTCACGGACCCGTACCTGGTCTGTGAAGAGGAGGCCGCGCCTACTAATAATGGTGAAGAAATGACAGTTTCTTGAGCTGTCTGGTCTAAGGTTATAGCACAATTTGAAGATGATAAATTAATTTTATCACCTAAATAAAACATACAACCTCTACTAGATTTAAAATCCCAGTCACCTGGTTTTAGAGTCTTACCAGAAGCAGAACTCCACCCTATGCCTCCTTTAGACTCTTTTGCTGAGTCAACAACTGTATAGCTAGTGTAATAAGAAGTAGAATATCCAAACAAATGAAAAGTACCATCAGTTCCATAAGCTCCGATCATAACATCCCCAACTTGAGGAATATACCTCCCCCAGCCTGCTGAAGTGTANTCACGATCTCTACGATTAACAGCGTCAGGAGGACAAGATAAGCCTAATAGCGGTATGGTAGCAGTAGTACTTACTGATAGATTTAAAAAAGTAATGCTAACCGTACCCTTTTCAACATTGACATCGGTAACCTGTACTCTGTTTATTTTACTATAAACAGATTCATCAAAGCCTTTTCTATTACCTAAAGACCCTGCGCTAGGTATATTAGCCCTGCTTCCCATTATTTATCCCCACCCTGTCTATTAGTATCTTTTTTAGATCTAGACATCATATTAACCCAATTAAAGCTCTTCTCGTTATCACCAAAATGATGAAACACCGGCTCACCCCAAGGTCTAATTAGACCAGACCATCCTCTAACCTGATTCAAGTTAATAGAGGTTGAAACATCGTTATTCCATGAGATATTATGCGAACAGCTTACGATGTTCGCATAATAATTTCTATATCTCCAAAATATCGGCCTATTAACCATTAAACCAAATTTTGGAATTGTCTCCAATCCTATATTTCTAGCTTCTGAATTTATCTGTTTTAGTTTCAAAGCTGACAAAAGCCTACCTTCGGAGGGGGTGTCAACATAAGATTCAACCGCTCCGTCCATAAGCCTAAATCCTAAAGTTGGAATTAAAGTTTTATCCACGGCATAGACAAACTGTTGAGCAGAGTCTACATCGCCACCTAACCACAAATTCATATTATGAGGCTTAACCCTATACACGGTTAATAATCCTTTATCAGAATTTGTATTACTATAACTTAGCTGCTCATCAATACCTACAGAGAAATGATCTCTATATTTAAAAACAGGTCTATTCAAAAAATCTATAAGGTCTTGGTCATCTGTGTTCAATTCCAAGACGAGCTGAGTTAAATCTTCAGCTTCAGCATAACTTCCAGAATACTTCTGAGCAAACACTTTTTCATATGTTTCTAGTTTCTCATATGGCGTTAACTCAGAATTACTAGAATCACCCGATAAAGTTGTTCCAGGACTAAAGAACTCCGACGGGTCATGATCATACAGAGGGTGTTCAAAAACAAAATCACCACGAGGAGTAGCATAAAATCTCCACTCAATAGCCTGAGCCATATCATATAATAAAGAGAGCCTATCCTTAAATACAGAATGGTAGTTGCTTACACCGCCAAACCCTCTACTCATAATTCCACCCTCATCAAACTCAATTAAGCGAGCAGGGGCTAGATAAAATACCCTACCATGACCTACTGGATAATTCTTGAGATCTTTCCCTATTAAGTCTACAATTTGCTCCGTATTAAAATTAGACGCCTTAGCTAAAGCTGAGTTATTTATATTATCAGGATTAGATCTCTCAGCTTGGGTATTCCTATTCGTAGCTGACGGATCATATTTCATAGTCTCTAGGTCAGACTCTCTTACCCTATGATGTAGGATTTCATTCCATTGCCAAAAGTTGTCTAGTTTAATAGCACCCAAACTTAAATCATACTCGTCAGGCTCACCGTAAACATAAAATCCTACCCCAAACCTGTCAGAATTCCTCTTAAATGGAATATCACCGGGCGAAGTCATGGCCTGCCAACCTATATTCTTAATACTCTTATACGTAGCGGTTATAGTCTCATTAAATTCAACGTTAGAATATTCCTTAAGTTTTGAAACTATCGTCTCATAAGTGTTCTCAACATCGTTATTTTGATAAATAGTATCCTGTATCTGCTCAGCCGATAATCCGAACTTATCCAAATAAAGCATCAAAGCTTCTTCATTGGATATTTGAACATAAGAATAGTCTGAGTCTTGTTGCTCATCCTTAGACGGGTCGCCCTCTACACTTATGTTTCCAGTATAATATTTCTTATTTAATTTTGAAAACTCAAGACCTGGAAATCTAGCTGCGATTGAAACCTTAGAAGCTGAATCAGCGCCGAAAAAGTTAAGTTCAAGAACTTCAGCGACTCTTAAACCTGAAAAAATCTCCTTAGTCAGCCTTAAATTACTTTGTTCAGACGGAGCAGAACCAACGTCATTAATAGACTTAAATAACTTCTCGATATTAGCATCAACAAGCCCTGTTCTTACCTGAGATACAGTATACCTAGCCGTTTTAGAAACATCCGTGCAAGTAATATTAAGTACAGAATCTAGGTTAACACCCATATCTTCCGTCCACGTATCCATAAACCCCGTAAACATCCAATACCAAACACGAGGATCAAACGGATCTCTGAAGGCTACCCTTACAGGATCATTCAAATTGAATATACAATCACCCTCTTGAAACGGATAATTAAACACTGTCCCCTCTTGGGCATTAACAACTTTGATAACCTCCCCATATTCAGGCGGTTCCATGTATTGGCTATTACCGTCTCCTAAAATCTTACTTCTTGCAACTTCATCTTTTATTGAGTAGTTTAAATCATCCTCACCTAACTCACCTAATACAAAATCCTTAGATCCAAACTCAAGTAAACTTCCATTAGGAACATCTATTTTAGCGTTAGTTATGACTGAAGCTATAGCCTCAGCGTCAGCTAAAGAATTTATAGTAATTCCCTCAGCTTCTAATAAATATCTTACCTCATCATCGGTTGAAGTTGCTAAACGCAACTTCAACTCACTGAACTTATCACCGCTCATTGAACTCAAATATGTAGAAACTTGACCTGATAAATTCTGATCTAGCCCTGAACCTAATTCAAACGGATTTCCTGCATAAGGATTAGTATACTCATACCCAAAGTTACTTGGATCATAGGACTTTAAATACTCACTAGGAGTCTGAACAGTAATACCACTCTTACCACGATCTATAGATGCTTTCCACGACCCTATAATAACCATGTTTTTATGGGTTAATGTATATTTCTCTCTTGGGTTAGCTAAAGTAATTGCACAAGTACTAGGCGATCTTTCTAAGCTACCACCGGACTGATTAACTCTAACTGAGATAACATCGCCGCTTATATCATACCCGTAAATAAATACTTTAAAAGCAGGGAAAGCGGCCCGGTATCTAGTATCTATAGATATTTCATCAATATTTTTTAGAACATCAGTGTAAGCCATAAAATCCCCTACTTATGAAAAATTCTTACCAAGTGGGTTAGTAAATAAATTTCTAAGATTGTTTACTATGTTAGGATATAAATAATCCATAGAAGGCTTAGACGCTAAAGCTGTAAATCCAAACGAATAACTAATATTATAAGGATTGTTAGCAACCTCAGAAAAATCCAAAACCTTATTAAAATGACCAATTAAAGTTATATAACTATTTCCTAATAAAGGACTTGCATAAGAAATATAATAATACACAGGCTGTCCAGTTTTAGGATCTACTACAGGCTCCCTAGTAATTGAATATAAATTCCAAAATGACGCTAATTTAGCAGCTCCTGAAACAGCATAATCAGATCCTTGCAACATAACCCTCAAATCCTCGTTCTCTACTTGAGTAGTACCATCCGATACCCTATTCAACCACTCTATAGGACCCCTACCTTGAATTTGAGACCTAAACTGACCATATATACCATTCATTACAGTAGCCGTCTTTATATTAATATTACCCGTTTGCCCCGAAAAGTTAACATCTAATACGTCATTGTTTCTTCCAGACCTGTTAGACCAATGATAAAATACAGCACCACTCTGTGTGTCTTTTCTAGTTATTCTTTTGGCTTGAGTAAATGCTACAGTATTAGGATTTACACGCATGGATACACCGTGTATACCTAACCTCTTCCTGTAGGAAGAGGTTAGGTATAATGGAACCCTCAAAGACTTATCTTCATAAGGGTTAAAAGACTTCTCTATTACTTTAGAAAAATCAGAAATTAAATTACTTGATTCTGTTACAGCCATTGGTTATCCTTCATTAGCCCCGTAAAAAGCAGAACTATCTGCTACCTCTGTTTTCTGTTTATCACCCGTTAAAGGATCTATTCCTGGATGCTTCTTCTCAAAAGATTTAATAAACTTAGTATCTAAGGACTTAGCTTCGGGAGCCTCTTCACCATTTTTATGATAAAATCTTGTAATTCTCCCCTTTTTAGTTATTATATTTTTAATATTTTTACGCTCTTGAGCCATGGGCGGTATAGCTTTAGCCTTCTCACCGTAGCCTTTACCACCAGTATAATGTAAAAAATGAGTAGCATTACCTACTGGGTTTTTTACCTTGCCTTGCAATATATCCCTAGCAAAATCAAGCATATCTTTACTTACGGAACGTCCTTTATTAATGTTAGGATCATCAGATCCTACACTAGTTCCGTAAGCCCTCTTACCGCCCTGCTTACCGAAGCCATGACCGCCAGTTATCACTTCATTTAAATTTTTACCATAACCCTTCTCTTTAACCCTATTCAATGCCGTAAAAGCAACACCTGCTATTTCTGCTCTTCCCTTTTGAGTGTTTAAGGAAGCACTACCAACCTCTGACTCAAGCATGGTAGCCATAACCCTCTCTTCTTCAGTATAATCTCCACCCTCTACCCCACCAAAAGTTAAATTACAATTAGGACAATGACCCTTTAAAGATAAATTTAAATTACCCTGTTCATCAACCCCGTCAGTAATAATAGCAAGAGAGTGATTAACATAAGCAGCAGCACCTTCAACAGTAGGATACTGCGACATATCACCACTCACAGCAGATGCGTAAGTAGATGAGGTTCCAAAACCATTAGGATCATCCCACTCCGCTTGATCGTAGTCTGGAGGAACAGACTGTTCTGGATAAGGTAGGTATACAACAGACTGAGGAGCACTTAGGCTAGCTCCTGTAAAATTAGCCGTAGGGACGTTCCTCTTAGGAAGTTCCCAAGATTCTCCGAAAACAGCCTTACCTAAATTAGTAAAAGTATCCTTTAGTCCCGATGAACTCATAAAACCTTCACCGGCTCTACCTAGCGTATCAAAAGACGACAAAGCCCTATCAATATGTTTATCAAAAGATTGATACTTCATTACCCCTTTTATAATCTTTTCATTCTCCTTAGACCCACCAGGAGTAAGCATATTACCCATTAGCGAGGGCAAAGATCTAAAAAACGCTATGGTAACGGCTAACGAATCACCCAAAATACCTAAAATACTGACCCCTAAACCATGTATACCTTTCATCCATTCATTATAATGAAGCTGGAAGTCTGTTAATTTCTTTTGTTCAGTTTCAAGAGACTTAGCAACTTGCCCCTGAAACTCAGTAACTTTAGCATCTAGATCTTTTATTCTGTTTACGTCGCCTGAAGCTTGAGCCTGAATCATAGCTAAAATTAGCCTAGCCCCTCCTTTACCAAAACCTGGACCTTTTTCTAAAAATACTCTAGCCCTGTCGGTATCACCGTCAAACTTATCTAATATCTTTTTTCCTATATTTATAACGTCATCTTTAAATCTTTCCTTAGATCCTTCAGACAACTTCATCATATCATCAACAAACTTGTTCCTAGCTGAAAGACCTTTACCATAGCCAGCATATTCAGCAGCAACAACTTCCCACTCAGTAGACATACCCTTCATACCCTGAGCAATTTGTTGAACACCTTCACCTACGGACCTTACAGCTAAGTGCTTGGGTACTCCAATTTCCTTCCAGCGTTCAGATAATGTATAAGTTAAATCAACAATATCCGTAATTCTATATCCCATAGACTCCAAAGAATCCGTGGCTTGGCTTATATATTCTAAAAACTTTAAAGATCCTACACCCTCTTCCCCAGACCCAGCAGACAACATACGAGTTAACGCATCTGAAGATTCAGAAATAGAAATTCCCAATTTATTTGAAAACTCAATAGACTTATCCGCCATGGTTCCAGAAGCTAACTCAAATAACTTATCCAGTGCTAGCGAATATGTTACAGCATTTTGACCAACTTCACCTAATGCTGGGTTTATATGAGTTAAAATAGTTTCTGATACTTTTCTACCAGCCTGAGTAAAAGCATTTTGTATTTTAAATACTTCAGCCTCACCTATACCGTAAAACTTTTGCATACGCTCAGCATATGCACCTAACCACTGAGATGACGTTTCAACTACACCACGCATGGCTGAATCAGCTGAAGCTACGATAACATTCTTAGCCTTCCCAGCTTGGGCAGCTAATCTCTGCTCCTCTGTTACTCCGAAAACCATAGCCATTATTGTACCTGCTGCAAAACCTGTTTTAGGATTAGGTATCCTTAGTTTAGTCAAAGCAGATGTAGTTAATTTTCCTACTGACTTAAACTCAGCACCGGCAATAGACTTAGCTGACTCAAAATATTTATTAGGTTTTTGTTTACGCTTATAAAATTTCTTATCTAAATTTTTATAAAGATCTTCAAACTTAGCAGATATTGAGTCAAACGAGGATATTGACGATACTGAACTAGAATTAACATTCTCTAAACCAGCTAATACTTTGGTAGATAAATCCCTCATCTTAGAAAATTTATCTAAACCTTTAGAAGCAGCATCCAACTTGTTGGATGCTGCTTCTATTCCTAATACATCTAAAGATTCTTTAACAGACTTTGAAGCCTCTACAAGAGACTCATTCAAACTCTTGAAATATTCAGAGTTAGATTCAGATAGGTCTGTTAAAGACCTTTCAAAATCTGAAAATTGAATCCGAATATTATCTAAAGCTTGTAAGTCTATGAACATAAATTAACCTTTTACTTCTGTAGACCTTCGTTCCACACTGACATCATGACGTTAAAGTCACCTTGATATATTTTACCATTAACACTCACAGATTGAAGGGTAGATTGATTGTTATTACCTCCCCCCGTTAATAATTTCCCATTACTACCCGGTCTACCATTTAAAGTACTAGAGGATCCTTTAGCATTAGCATTTCGAAACTGAGCATCAGTCTCGTCCCTATAAGCCGCAAATTGTTTCTGAAGAGCCTCATAAGTCTTATCATTAACTAAACCTATATTTTTACCAAGATCAACTACACCCTCCCCCATAGACTGACCTAGATCTCTTACAGCCATCCACAAAACACCTTGATTCTCTTCCAAAAACTCTATAGATTCTCCGAGCTGTTTCCAAATATTTCCAGGATCAAACTTAGCAGCAGCTTTTATATTCTCAAAAATTTCCCCTAACACGGCAGCAGCTCCAGATTTTAAAGCCTCATACATATCCCCCAGTCCCTCCTTTATATCCTCAACACCCTTCACTATACCACCCATCTGTCTAGCATAACCAGCATCAATGGCAGAAAATAGCGCCTTGGAACCCTCCGGGTCAGTAGCCATCATACCGTAAGCTTGAAACGTATCAGGTATACTTTTAAATCCAACGATTAGAGTCCCTAAAATTCCTCCAGCAATTTTCAAAAGACCTTGCCCTAGTTTAGCCATACCCTTAACTAGCTCATACTGAACTTTTTGAAGATCAGTAAGCTGCTGACCCTCAGTTTTAAAAGCATTCATAAACTCATGCACTTCTTTAGGGTCTACCCTACCACCCCTTCTTATTTCCTCAATTTTTGGAATAGCTTCTAAAATCATTTTAGCCTGTTGAGGAGTAAATCCTAATTGGGCCTGCAAGGCATACCGCTGTTGATCAACATCACCTACGTTAGAAACAATATCCCTAGACCATTGAAGCATCTCTATCATTAAGTTCTGCTGCTCCTCAGGCTTACCCTCTATAAAAATATCTTGCATCTTATGTCTAGCTTTAAGACCCTGAGCACCTTGCTTTGAGAAAACACGCTCACCTAAACTTACCTCTGCCCATAAAGGCATATTTGCAAAACCTGAGGCAAGTCCAGTAGTAACATTAGCGGCCATAGCCCCAGCCTTGGCAGGGTCTACCCCCATCTGCTTATATTGTTCCTGAATACCTCTAAGGACCTCTGAAACATCCTCTGCATCAATCTGATACTGGACTAACGCAGCCGATCCCGAATGAACAGAACTTATAAATCTCTGGATATTCATGCCAGACTGCTGCGCTGCCAAGCCAACCTGTACTGTTTTTTCAGCAGCCGTATCTAAAGAATAACCATAGTTCTCTACCATTTGAGTAGCGTTCTGCATGGTAGATCCGGAAGCTAAATTTAAAAACTTATCTAAAGCTAAAGTTGAGGTTAACGCATTATTAGTTACATCATAAAAGTTTTTGCCGTTCTTAGTTAAAGTATCATCTATCTTGATACCTAAGTTAGCAACTTGAGATACAATACCTTGTATCTCTTTTCGAGGTATAGCCATTTTCTTTTGAGCTTCTTCAGCAAAAGCAGCCATCCAGCTAATGCCCTTTTTAACTCCTACCTCAGTAATACCTCCAGCAGCCTCTGCAGCGTTTAACATCTCACCTCGCTCAGCCCCTAAACGTTGCTCAAACTGCACTCCTCCAACTATCATACCTATTAATGAGGAAAACAACCCACCTTTACTAAGCATACCTACTAAGTTACCAACTCCAGCACTATTAGCAATACCCAACAATGACTTTTTAGCACCTAC
>JGI10211J34971_10005090_pt1 | contig 10323 bp, 8 predicted proteins | sample Etolagsediment_FD_34971 | JGI IMG/M metagenome (IMG submission 34971)
GACATTTAAGAAAAATTATCATTGTTATTATAATTAACAAAGTTAACTATATTTGCGGCGTTAATTTTAAAATGAATTGATCATGAAAAATAAAGAAATTCAGGAAGCCCGAATGAAGGGTTATTTTATTGATGCTACAAAAAGTATTCTGAGGGGCGAAGGATTAAAAGCGCTGAGTGTTCGCAGTGTTGCTGATCAGGCGGGATATTCATATGCAACGATGTACAACTATTTTAAAGATATCAATGATTTGGTATTTGTTTGCGTGAAGGATTTTCAGGACGAAATTGAGCATTTTGTAGAGGATAAAGTTCAGGCAATACCAGCGGGATTGGGAAAGTTGAGAGCTGTAATAAATGCTTATGTCGATTACTTTGTTGAGTATCCCGGAATTTTCGAATTATTTTTTATTGCCCGGGGTGGTGAATTTGGCAACAAAGCAACCATCATTGAAATAATTGATAATTCGTTGGAAAACGTGGGTAAAAGTGAATGGGAGTATTGTGTTGAAAATAATTTGATAAGTCGTGAACAGGCAGCTTTTAAAATAGCACAGCTGAAATACCTAATTACCGGTTTGCTTTTATTTTATTTGAACCGAGGAATTCCGGTTTCCTATAATGATTTTATAAAAATATCCACCGGTCAGATCGATCAGGTTTTTATTAATCTTTGCAAGCCTGTTCTTTAACGTTTTTTGTTGAAAATTTTAAAGTTTCTGAGCATTCTTGCGGGAAGTAATAAATGTCCGACAATGAATGAAGTTTATAGGTTTCCGTAGCCTCATCGGCCAGATGGCTGATGGGGGTTGAATTAAAAGGATAAACAACCCCCACTTTTTTGTTGGAAATGCCGTAGGCATTTCCAACAAAAAAGTGGGGAGTCAAGTGTCAAATCCATAATCTGGGCTATGGAAAATTACCGATTTTTATACAGAAACTAATTGTGCTTGCAATAATTATTTGATTTAAAAGAAACTGAAATGACAAGTTTTAAAAGTAAGCTATTCAACTTTAGGATTGGACACAGCTATTTGCTTCGTGGTAAATTTAAAAAGGAAGTTTTTGATTTTAATACCTCCATCGATGATTTCAGGGAGCGTTGCGAAAAAGGGGCTTCCCGCTATGCTAAAATTCCTGACCAAATCAGCGTTGAAACAGAATCCATTGAAGGGATGAAATGTGAATGGCTGATCCCGGAAGGCTGCAATCCGGATAAGTTGATTTTATACGTTCACGGTGGGGGCTATGTTTCAGGCTCGTGTAACGATCACAGAGGTTTTGTATCCAAATTTGCTAAATTCACCGGATATAAAAGTCTGGTGTTCGAATACCGATTGGCTCCTGAATATCCTTTTCCGGCTGCGTTGGACGACTCTGTGAAAATATACAAATGGCTGCTCTCACGGGGATATCATCCAAAAAATATACTCATTGCCGGTGAGTCTGCCGGTGGCGGCTTAACCCTTGCCTTGCTGCTTGCGCTGAAAAAACAAAACATTGAATTCCCGGCAGCGGCAGTTGCAATTTCTCCATGGACCGACCTAAGTTGCTCCAGCGAATCGTACAAAACAAAAAATAAAAAATCAGTCGCCCCACTCAATTCATGGACAGTATTTGCCAGGCATTACACAGGGGATAATGATCCAAAAAATCCACTCATATCACCCCTGTTTGGAAACCCCGAAGGACTGCCTCCCATTTTTATCAACTCGGCGGTGAATGATGAGTTGTTTGAGGATGGCGAGAAGTTTTATTTTAAAGCAAAGGATGCAGGCGTTGATATAACTTTCAGGGCAGGTGAAGGTATGGTACATTGTTACCCACTTTTAGCGCCCATGTTCCCGGAGGCTACCGAAGCTATGAATGAAATTGTAGATTTTGTTAAGCATCATCTCGAAACCTGAAATCGATAACTGAAATATTTCAGCAATTATGAAAGCAAACAGAATGATTGTTAAAGAAAGAAGCCGTGACATCGGGAAGTTTAAAGTTGGTCGCTTGTTACCTGATGGCGAGAAACGACAAGTAGGGCCATTTACATTTATTGATCACATGGGTCCGGCAGAAATCGGCAACGGGAAGTATATGGATGTGGATCAACATCCGCACATCGGACTTTCAACGCTAACTTATCTTTTTGATGGAGAGATTGAGCACCGCGATAGTTTGGGGACAGTTCAACGAATTTCTCCGGGTGATGTAGGGTTTATGACGGCAGGGAAAGGCATAACACATACCGAACGAACCCCGGCAGATTTACGGAACGGAAATAAATTCTCGGCTCATGGCTATCAAATATGGATTGCACTTCCCATAGAACTCGAGGAAATGGAACCGCAGTTTGAGTTTGTTCCCAAATCAGCATTGCCCGTGAAAAATAAAAATGGCCTGAACATTACCCTTGTTGCCGGAACAGGTTTTGGAATGAAGTCTCCCTTGAAAGTGTGGTCGCCACTTTTTATGGCCGAGGTTAAATCATCTGATAAAGCTTCACTTAATATTGTTGGTGAATTGCAGGGTGAAATGGCTTTGGTGGTTGTTTCGGGAAAAGTGGCAACAGTGAACGAATCCATATCCCCCGGAGAAATGTTGATTTCGACTGCCAATAATGAGCCTAATATTTATTTGGAGTCAGGATCACATATTTTATTATTAGGCGGGAAGCCCTTTCCCGAAGAACGTTTCCTGCTTTGGAATTTTGTTTCTTCAAGCAAGGAGTTGCTCAAAAAGGCGAAGGTCCAATGGCAAGGCAGAAATTTCCCCAAGGTTCCCGGGGATGCATCCTATGTTCCTTTTCCATAAAACAAATATGCTATTTTTGCTTTTTAAACCACGATAAATATGAAGACTTTCCTCCTTTGGGCAATATCGAATTTGATACTGATTGGTGCTTTTGCCCAGGCTCCACGAACTACTGTTTTGGTTAATGATTCCGGTGGGAATATGGTGAGAGAAATCTACCTTGTGCGGGCTGATGACCAGACCATTAAGGAAGGCACCTATCAGCAGTTTTTCAGGGACTCATTAATTACACGTGGAAGGTATTCCGAAAATAAAAAAACAGGGTTGTGGGAATTTAATGATTATTCCGGGACACTCAATTTTTCAGGAAGCTATGCCAATGATATTAAGGACGGGAAATGGATTTGCACGCTCAATGGAATGCTTTCGGCGGAGCTTTATTATTCGCTGGGCAAATCCGATAGTATATTCGGGTTTTTCGAAAATGGCAATCCTGCCGTTGAAGTATGGAGATATGCTGATGGTAGCGGACTGATTAAAACATATTACGACAATGGGAATTTAAAAGAAATTCAACCCACTATAAACGGGAAACCTCACGGCAATTACAAAGTTTTTTTTAAAAATGGCCAGCTTCATCGGGAAGTCATTTATGAAAATGCCCGGATAAAAACCGTTTTCAATACCTTTGATATGAACGGAACAGCGATCGACGGGGGTACGCTGAAGGATGGGAATGGAAGCCTGGTTTCTTATTATCTCTATGATTCGATAAATATTCTGGAGATGAAAAAGTATTGCCATCTTGGATTTTCGGATGGAGCGCTGAATGGAATTGCAAGCCATTATTTTGAAAATGGAAAACTGGAATCTTCAGGTTTTACAGAAAAGGGACTTACCGTTGGAGAGTGGAAATATTATCTCGAGGATGGTAACATTAAGCACATCATTAACTACAATTACAGTCCTTTTTCTGAAAGCAAAAAACAGGTAAATGTTGAAATTTATTCTGCTACGGTCATTAACACAGGGCAGCGCAATCCTGAATTTCAGGGTGGGGGAGAGGCCTGGCTTGAGTTCCTCGAGAAAACAGTTCGCTACCCCGGCGTAGTTGGGGATTTTCCCACACTGGGGATAGTATATGTTGATTTTACTGTTTCAGATATCGGTACAATAAGTTCAAGCCGCATCGTAAAAAGCGTAAACAATGCATTTGATGGTGAAGCCCTGCGGGTGATAGGAGAGATGCCCCGTTGGAACCCGGGGTTAAGTTACGGCATTCCGGTAAGTATGCTCATGAATATGCCTTTGTCATTTAATATCGAGTAATATGAGTTTTTTTGGCACTAAATTTTCTATTTTTCTGAAAAGTACCTGGCCACTGATTTTACTGTTGGCCCTTGTGAAATTACTGATTCATTTTTTTACTTATAACAATTTTGAACTTCATCGAGATGCTTATCTCTATTATGCACAAAGCGAACATCTTGCCTGGGGTTTTATAGCAGTTCCACCATCAATAGCAGTTTTCGGAAAAATTGCCACCTCTGTTTTCGGGAATACAATCTTTGGACTTCGGTTTTTTCCGGCATTAATTGGTGCGGTAAATATTATAATTATAGGGCTGGCAGTGAAACAACTTGGCGGGAAAAAACTTGCCATACTGCTTGCAGGACTGGCTTATATACTCTCCCCGGTTTATCTCCATGTAAATACCTTGTATCAACCGGTATGCTTTAATCATTTCTACTGGCTTTTGTCGGGCTATCTCATTTTATTGATGATAAAAAACAGCAATCCAAAAATGTGGATTTGGATTGGACTGGTCTTTGGCCTGGGTTTTTTAAATAAATATTCCATCGTCTTTTTCTATAGCGCTTTCGCAGTTGCCCTGCTCATTTCCACGCATCGTCGGTTGTATATGTCGAAATACCTGCTGATGGGAACGGGGCTAGGCTTGCTGGTAATTCTGCCCAATCTTTTATGGCAATACAATCACAACTGGCCGGTGATGATGCACATGGCCGAACTGCGCGAAACTCAGCTTGTACATGTAGATAAAACAGGCTTTCTAATCGACCAGTTGATTATGAATGCACATGCGCTGCTTATTTGGCTTGGAGCACTTTTTATAATGCTCTTTTACTGGAAAGAAAAACAATACCGCATCTTTGGCCTTATTTTCCTGCTTGTAATTGCCTTGCTGCTTGCCGGAAGTGGGAAGTCGTATTACCCGCTTGGGCTTTATCCTTTGATGTTTGCATTTGGGGCTTATTTTTTCGAAAAGTACTTCCTGAAGCTACAAAATATTGTTGCGGGTATTCTGATCCTGATGATGTTCTTAGGACTTTATATTTCACTTTCCATGGATGGAGTTCCACTTTCAACATTCGAAAAATCCATAAACCCCGGCGCTTTCAGATGGGAGGATGGTAAAATGTACGACCTTCCACAGGACATGGCCGATATGACCGGATGGCGTGAGATTGGTGAAACAGTTACGGATATTTATCTGGCCCTGGGCACGGAGAATGCCGACAATTGTGCAATTTATTGCGATCACTACGGCGAGGCTGGTGCCGTGATGTTTTGGGGGAAAGACGCCGGCGTCCCACAACCCATCTCCTTCAACGCAAGTTTTGTGTTTTGGTCGCCCGACAGCCTGACTAAGGATTATATGATATGGGTGAATGAAGGAAAGGGGAAGGATCCCGAAGGTTATCTATATCGGTTTTTTGAAAACGTACAATTAAAAACCACTATCAATAATCCGTATTTTCGTGAGAATGGTACAAGGATTTATTTATGTAAATTCCCCACTCCTGAGGGAAAAATCTTTTACCGCGAACGCATGTTGTCTCTTAAAAGCAAGTATGTAAGAGATTAAGCCCTAAACCTGCAGGATACTCCGCTCCGATTTACTTCCGGCCTTGATCTGGTGATTATAAAAAAAATTCCGGCCTTCACAGGAGGCCGGAATTTTTATGTTATCGAACTCTGACAGGGTTTCAAACCTTGTCAAGAGTTAAAAAAGTTCTATTCATAAACCGGAGTAATTCCCATATTGTAAAACAAAAATGAGTATATATCTGCGTATTCATCAATAATTTTTGCAGTTGGCTTGCCGGCGCCATGGCCCGCCTTGGTTTCAATTCTTATCAAAACAGGGTTTACACATGCCTGTTTTGCCTGTAATTCACTGATAAACTTAAAGGAGTGAGCCGGAACCACACGATCATCATGGTCGGCGGTGGTAACCATAGTTGCAGGATAACAGGTTCCATCTTTCACATTGTGCAATGGCGAATATTTTATGAGGTAATCAAAATCCCCTGCATTGTCGCTGGTTCCATAATCAGTGGCCCAGGCCCAGCCAATGGTGAAAAGATGATAGCGCAGCATATCCAAAACACCTACTGCCGGAAATGCGACCCTGGCCAGATCAGGACGCTGGGTCATCACGGCGCCAACCAAAAGGCCACCGTTGGAACCACCCTGGATAGCCAGGTAATAAGACGAAGTATATTTATTATCGATCAGGTATTCTGCGGCAGCAATAAAATCATCAAATACATTTTGCTTTTTACCCAAAGTTCCCGACAAGTGCCAGTCTTCGCCATATTCGCCACCACCACGGATGTTGGGCATTGCAAACACACCGCCCTGCTCCAGCAGCAACAATCGTGTAGTACTGAATCCGGGAGTAAGACTTACATTAAAACCGCCATACCCATAAAGCAATGTTGGGTTCTTTCCATTGAGCTCAAGGCCTTTTTTATGAACAATAAACATGGGGACTTTGGTGCCATCTTTACTTTCGTAAAATACCTGTTTGGTCTCGTATTTTGCAGCATCAAAATCAATGTTTGCTTCACGGTAAATTTCTGATTTATTTTCAGCAATATCGTATTTATATATGGTACTAGGGAAGGTAAAGGAGGTAAATCCATAAAAGGCGATGTTCTCATCTTTTTCACCATTAAACCCCGACATGGTTCCAATCCCCGGGAGGTTAAGGTCACCTAGTTTGTTGCCTTCCATATCGTATATAAAAGCCTGGCTGTAGGCGTCTTTCATGTATTCGGCAACTATCTTTCCGCCTACCAGCGAAATACCTTCAAGTACTTCCTCTTTTTCCGGAAGCAAAATTTTCCAGTGCTTTTTATCCAGTTTTTCAGGATCAACTTCCAGCACCTGATATTTTGGAGCCTCGTAGTTGGTGCGAACCAGCAGCTTACCATTGTAGTTGTCTACAACAGTATAATCGTTGTCGAAACCGGCAACCAGGGTCTGGAATTTTGAATTATTTTTGGTGAGGTCTTTTACATAGAGCGCATTTCCTGTGGTGCTTTCGGTTTCATAAAGAATCAGAAACTTTTCATCTTCGGTGGTGCTGGCATAATAATTTCGGAGGGGCTGATTTTTATTTTCAAAAATCAACTTGTCCAGGGTTTGTGGGTCGCCCACCTTGTGAAAGTAAACTTTATGGTATTCGTTTTTACCGGAGAGTTCGCTGCCTGTGGGTGCATCGTAACGGCTGTAATAAAACCCATCGCCTTGCCACGACATTCCTGAAAATTTAACCCATTTCAGGTGGTCATCCAAAATATTCCGGCTGTCGATTTCCATTACAAAAATCTCGTTCCAGTCCGAACCACCACGGGCAACTGAGTAGGCCAGGTATTTGCCATCCTTTGACACATTATAACCTGCAAGTGCCACTGTGCCATCATCCGAAAGTTTGTTGGGGTCGAGCAATACTTGTGGCTCTGCATCCAGGCTTTCCTGCATGTAAAAAACACTTTGGTTCTGCATACCGTCATTCTTGAAAAAGAAATAGCGTTCGCCTTTTTTAAAGGTTACGCTAAATTTCGGATAATCCCATATTTTGGTCAGGCGGTCCTTAATCTGGTTTCTGAATGGGATGGTGTTCAGAAATGAATCTGTAACAATGTTCTGTTCAGTCACCCATGCTTCGGTTTCGGCCGAAGTGTCATTTTCAAGCCAACGATAGGGGTCGGCAATTTCGGTGCCATGGTAATTATCAGTTACCGTTCCTTTTTTTGTTTCCGGATAGTTAACCCGGGCCTGCTGTCCGCAACTTTGTAATATCATCATTCCTGCAACAATCAGTAAGTAAATTAGTTTTTTCATTTTGATAAGTTTTGTAGTCATTATTGAAACCTTTAATATTGCAAAGCACAAAAGTAAGCAAACGGGAATTTATCATACTAAAAATTACTGAAAATGAGTAAGAAAATTAAAACAAGCAATGTGTTCAGGGTGGATGTTCCGCCTGAAAGTGAACATGAAGAATATAGGGATGCTGAAATGCTGAATTACAGCAGTTTTACCATGAATGAGCTGGGGAATGTGACTGAGGATGTTAAGTACGATGATTTGGGCAACGAAATTGGCCGCCAGAAATATAGCTACGATGAAAAGGGCAAAATAATTGGCGAAGAAACCTATAATGAAGAGGGTGAGCTGGAGGAAAGATTATCATTTGAACATGATGCGAATGGTAAAGTGAGTAAAAAAATTGTGCATTATCTGGATGGGACTATGGATACCGTAAGCTATACTTATGATGGCGACAAGCTGATTAAAAGAGTTTTGATTGATGAAGACGGTGAGATTGAGGAAGAGGAAATATTTGTGTATGATGGCGATAAGTTGATCAGTGAGGAAAAATTTGAAGAGGGTGAGCTGGTGCTGAAAAACACATATAAATATGATGAGAATGGCAATGTGATCGAAGCGGAAGTATTTAACGATGAAGAAGAATCAAAGCTCATCAACGAATATGACGATCAAGGCAATCGTATTTGTTTTTTTAAGTATAATGAAGATGATAAGCTTATCGAGAAGCACCTGATGACTTATGATGAAAAGGGTAAGGTCGTTGAGATTATTGAAGAAGATCGCTTCAAAAAATCCACAGTAAAAATGGAATACGATGAACAAGGCAATGCCATTGGCCAAAAAGAGTTGAACCGTGCCGGAGCAATAAGCCATGAGGTATTCCGCGATTACGATGAAGACGGGAATTTAACCGAGGTGCGTGCTGTAATTATGGGGCCTGATCAAAAACCTGAGAGAAAATATTTACTCGTTTATAAATATGAGTTTTGGGATGAATAATCGTCCCCTATATGATGGGTAAATTTTAGTAATGCCAGTCAGGGCTTGACTTTAAGTCAAGCCCTGACTTATTTTTTCATTGCTTAATTTTGGATGGCAGAGAGTTTTGGATCAAGCCATCCATTTCCATGCCGGTATCAGATGAATGGTTTTTCCATTTATAGATAGACTATCCTCCTGATCAAAAGTTATTATAAGTCCTTCTGTAAGATTAAACAGGTCCATTGCTTCAAGCAGTCCTTCAATCTCCCGGGTTTCGTTTTGCAGACCCAGTTGCCAGGTAACCTGAATGGCTGTATATTTTTTATTTTCATCTCTTAGGATAAAATCACATTCTTTCTTCCCTTTGTAGTACCAAATTTCAGCACTAGTGCGCCTTAACTGAAGGAATACTGTGTTTTCGAGTAGCCTTCCATAATCCGGTGATCCTGAAACGGAAGAAAAGTTCACCATTCCCTGGTCAATGGCATATACTTTACGTGGGTTTCTGGCCTGAACTTTTAGTGAAGTGGCATATCTGGGTACAAGAAAAATCAGATAGGAATCCACTAAATAATTCATGAACTCCATCACTGAAGATGCCGATCCAACATCGAAAGTATTTTTAAGATTATTGAATGAAACTTCCTTTCCGGTATTGCTAAGCAAAAATTGAGTAATCCTTTTGTAAACTTCCTGGTTTCGTATATTATATCGTGAAAAAATGTCCCTTATCAGAATGTCGGATATCAGTGTTGATAAAATTTCTTTCTTGCCAATATTCAAAAATCCCGGGAAACCCCCTTTTGAAATATATAACATGAATGACTCCGGATTGGGTTGCAACTTAAAATATTCCAGGAATTCCGGGTAAGAAAAAGGGAAGACCTCATAATCAAGATGACGGCCGGTTAATTTTGTGCCAAGTTCTTTGCTTAAAAGTCGTGCATTTGATCCTGTGATAATCACGGTTTTTTTCCGGTCAATAGCATCCCTTACATACCTTTCCCATCCTTCTACATTTTGAATTTCATCGAAAAACAGCCATTGTTGATCACCAGATATCTCATTAAATAGTGATTCAACGGTTAAAAAATCATTCAATCCAAATCCTGCTGTTCTGCTATCTTCAAAATTGAAATAGTTAATCGAACCGGAAAGCCTCATTATTTGCTTCATGAAAGTACTTTTCCCCGCTCTTCTAACACCTGTTAAAAAATAACCAAAGGGAGTCAGTGAGGTGAATTTTGATATCTGCTCGCGGGTTATTTCGTCCTCATTGGCCGTGAGCCATTCCTGCTGTGATTGGATGATCGATTTCAAGACTTCTTTAAGCATGTTTTATCTTTTATTGGCGTAAAATAGTTTACGTTACAAACATATAATAATTTACGTTACAAACGTATAAAAGTTTACGTTACTAACGTAAATAAATGGATGTCACAATTTGTGATTT
>JGI10211J34971_10005091_pt1 | contig 10322 bp, 13 predicted proteins | sample Etolagsediment_FD_34971 | JGI IMG/M metagenome (IMG submission 34971)
ATTCCTAATCTTTATCATTATACTTTATACAATAAAGGAGTAGATATTTATTCTTTAATCAAAAAAAATAAAATATTATAATTTTTTTGTTAATTAAAATATGTCTCTTTATAAAAATTCTCCTGTTAAAGAATTAAACGTCAATAGTTTCATTCTTAAAAATTTACACGGAAACGTACAACTTAAAAATCAAGAACCAACTCTTATTATTTTTTATGCTAATTGGTGCCCTCATTGTCATAATCCTCATTTAGTAGAAATGATGAAAACATTAGGTAAAAATTTACCAAATAAAACTGGAATTAATGTTGGTGCTTATGATTGCGCCAATGAAGATAATGAAGATTTAGCCCAACAAATTGGAATCCAAGGTTATCCAACTTTAATGTTTTTCAATAAAAAAGGTAAAAGAAATGAAATTCATGGACCACGTAATATGGAAAATATTCTTAAAGAAATGCTCAAATATAGTTAAACAAATATTGCTTTACTATTATCTACTTTATAAACATCATGAACAATATATTTCATATTCATATCTTGGGTTTCATCTCCTAACCATTTTTCCATTTTCTTTCCTAAATCATAAATCCGCAGTTTTGTTTTTCCTAATTGAAAAATTTTGGCATAATGATGATATTCCTCTTCTGGATGATAACCATCTATTAACATAAAATCTAGATGACGAAACTTTTTACTTTCTATCCATGAACCATAATAACCATAATGCGGTATAAAATCTTGATAATTAAATATCCTGGTTATTGAATTTACCCCATAATAAATCATCAATAAATTAAAATTTTTACTTCCAACTGGTGGTGATGCAATTGTAACTAAATTAACAGTTAATTTTGGATAATTTTTCTTTAACATAATTGCACTGATTGTTCCAATGACACCACCAAGAGAATGACCAATTAAATTAATGTTTTTTATATTTGGGTTAAGGTGATTAAAAATATCAAAAATAACAGAAAAAGCTTCATCTTGAAAACCTTTATGAATTTCAATATTTTTATTTTTCTTCAAAGGAATTCTTTTTTTATCCAATAAAGAATGATTGATAAATTTATCTCTCCAATTAAAAAACTTTTTTTTATCATTTTCATCTAAACCTTCAAATGGAACACGATAAAATTTTATATTACTAATCATTTCACCCCAAGTTTTTGTTCCCCTAAAAATAACAGTTAAAGTATCATTTTCTTCAAAAATAACATATTTAACTAAGTTTTCATTAATTACTGACATTGGAAATAAAACATTTGAATAAACTCTTTTGATATCTTGATAAGGAATATAAGGAATATCACTTAAAGAAATTAATTCTTTTTTAATTTTATCTGAAAGATTATGTTTTGAATTGAAATTTTTAAGGTAATTTTTTTCACTTTTAAATGTTTTTAAATTATCATAATAAATATTTTCATTTATCCATTTTATATTTTTTTTAAAAAGATTTTCTAAATTTTCTTTTCTTAATGTTAAATAATCTTTATACATTAATTATAATGTATAAAAAATATTAAGGCATAAAACATTGAATGGTATTATTTCCACTTAAATATTTTAGTTCTTCATTATTTTTTAATAAATTATTAAAGATACAAGTAAAAAACATTTTATTAATCTCTTCTGTACTTAAAGGAATAAAATTTAATAATATATTTTTAAAAAACCAATATTCATAAACCCCAATAAAAAATATTAAAAAAAAATGTTCCAAAAATATAATCTTATATCTTAATTTTTCAAAAATATATGTAAAAAAAAATAAAATAAACATAGAACCAAATAAAACCGCAAACATTTGATAAGCTTGACTTTCTAAAATAAAATTATGATGCATTCTCTCCAAAAAACCTTTTCTTCCATCTTTTTCTATTTCCAAATATTTATTTAAAAAATTATCCTTATTACCTTCTATTTTTTTTATTAAAAGTGGATAAAAAATTTTATCTTTATTAATAATAAATCTTTCCGCAAAAATATCATTTTTAAAATATTTTGATAATTGGTCTGTAAAAACTCTTGTTTCTATTTTATTTGCATATTCAAAAAAAAATATTGGTTCTAATAAAGATAATAAAGTTATATGTAATAATACCTGAAACATTAATGTTAATAATTTTCTAAAATTTTTCTTATTTTTTACTAAAAAATTTTTTATTAATAAACAATAATTTCTTTCATATTTGATTATTTTTTCTTCCTGAACTTCTATATTATCATTTCTTATCTCTGGACTATCATTCAAAATTGGTAAACTTTCATTATAACTATTTGACTTTTTTATATCTAATCTATCTTTTAAATGCCTTAAATTTGATAAACTTTTTGATGTTCTCATTTACACTTTAAAAACAATTAATTTTAAATTACTTTAACCTAAATTGTTTTCTTAAATAATCTTCCAAATCATATTTTTTTATCCTATTATAATTTATCTTTTCTATATCAAACCAATTAGGTAATAAATATTTCTTTTTACAAACTGCTGAAGTATGGTTCATCTTTTCACTTGTTTTATCTAATATCTCCTTTAAATATTTCTTTATTTCATTATTAGTTAAATTTCTTTTTAATTTAGTCTTTTTCATTTCATTAAAAAATGTTTCATTCGCACTCACCATCCTAATATCTTTTGGTTTTGTTCCCTTCTCCCTCAAAAATTGATAAACATCCTCATAATTAATATTTTTAAATATTTCCTCATTCTTCCTTTTTTCTAAAAATTTACTTAAATAATCATAAAGTTTTGGTTCATCTTGTTTTTTTAAAATACTTTGATTTAACTCTTTCTTTTTTCCTATAAAAGTTATCTCTATTCCCCCTGGAACTAATTTTAAATTTTCTTTTCTAATCGTCACTGCTCCATTTGTATCATAAAGTTTTTTATATTTTTCATTCCCTACCCTAAAATTACAATTATAAATTAATAAAATAACTAAATGTATTTCATTTAATTTCTCATCTTTGTTAAAATCTCGACATTCTTCTATTATCCTTTTTATCAATAAAACATTTTTAATAAAATTTTTAAATTTTTCTACATCCTTTTTTTCAATATGATTTTTTGTATAAAAATATTGTGTTCTACCTGCATTATCTTCCACTATCGCATAAATTTTTTTTTTTAAAGGCGGTGAATAAAGAATTGCTTTAGGAAAACCTAAAGCAACTTTTTGAAAATTATTTAATAGGGTTTCATCTTTAATTTCATTCATCTTTAAATCATAAAATTTTGAAATCTTCTTTTCCAAATTATTTATTTGATAAATTTTCATTAACTTAGTTTTTATTACAAAAATATTTTTATCCAAATATTATGATTTACGGTGTCGTCCTCGCCGGTGGTCTAGGTAAACGCATGAACTCTCACCTCCCTAAACCTTGCCTTAAAATAGATGATCAACCCATGATACAATGTGTTATCAATAAACTTGAAACCTTATGTGATAAAATCTTCATCGTTTTCGGTCAAAAAGGTGATTTACTCAAACAACACGTCCAAAACCCTGAAAATTATGTTTGGTGTCATCAAGAACCTCAACTTGGAACTGGTCACGCCCTTCAAACCGCCTTCCTTGAAATAGAAAAACATCAGTCCCCAAACCATATTTTAGTTTGTAATGGTGACGCCCCTTTTATCAAAAAAGAAACCTTAAAAAACTTAATAACTGATGCCGATGCAACTTTATTAGGTTGTCATTTAAAAAATCCTTATGGATATGGTCGTCTAATTAAAAACCCTAATTTTGAAAGAATAGTTGAAGAAAAAGATTGCACTGATGAGCAACGTCAAATTAAAGAAGTTAATGCCGGTGCTTATTCTTTTAAATATGATACATTAAAGGAATATATTTTCAAATTAGATGACAATAATGCCCAAAAAGAATTTTATTTAACTGATTTATTTGGAATGATTACTAATGTCAATGTTTATACTATTAATGATGAAATAGAAATTTTTAATATCAATAATCCTCAACAACTAGAAGAAGCTCAAAAATATGCTAAAGAATTTTAGAAGCTGCTTTAAAAAAATCTAAATTTGACTTTTTACTTCCAACAAACTTAAATTCATTATAACTTATAGCCATTCTTTGCCTATAATTAACTTTCTCATCTGTAGAACTAACATAATCATCTATATTACTATCAGGAATATGATAATCTGTAAATTTATCCGGTAAAAAGTATTCTAACCAAGCATTCCACATCATGTTAAGTGCAATGTTTCTTTTAACTTCAAAAAGTTTATTAGGTGGCCACCAAGATGTATTATTGATATCTATAATATAAATTTTACCATCTTCATCATGCCTTAAAACATCAATTTCACCACATTCAAAACCTACTTTTTGACAATATCCTAAAATTTGGTTTAATTCATCAGGAGATAAATGTTTATCTGCAGGGACTATCTCCATTAACTTATTTTTTGAAGTAAATCTCAATCCACGATTTCTTGTCTTAAAAAAAGCAAAGGGTATAATATTTCCAAAAATTGGTAACCTTAACTCATATAATATATTTTTGTTCTTCTTATCACTATAATTAATAATCTTTTGATAACTGTGGTCATGAAAAATCTCATCGGCATTAATGGGACATTTCAAGAAAAAACAAGATTTGGTTCCATTCCCATTATGTTTAGCTATACAATAACCATCGTAAGTGTTAGGGTCAACTGTAAAAGTATAACCAAAATAATCTTGAACAGTTTTACCAACGAAGTCTTTACTAGTATCTATTAAAAAGAAATTAATTAATCTTATTTTTCTTTTTTTAATAGCTTCTTGTAATTTTTCACTCTTACGATTTAATTGCATTCTGGCATCCCAAAAAAAACCCATATCAAACTTAGTTGTCATTTTCCCTCTAAAATCAACTAAATGTTTTCTAAACATGAAATAAATAGTTGATTTTTCAAAATGGGGATAATTACCATAAATATAAACTTTGATAGGAGGTAAATCTCTTTCCTCCAAATAATTACTTTTACCAAAATTAGAGAAATCAGCGATTTCTCTTGGGTTTTCTAATTCATAATCATCACTATTGTCCATAGTCAACATATTTCTAATTTTATCCATAATTTCTTAAAATTTTTTTTTAATAAAATTAAACTTATTAGGTATTTTTTTCTCACTTTTTATAAAATCTTTAATATAACAAGAACGTTTTTTAAAACAATCTTGACAAATAAAAACAAAATGAGTATTTAATAAATTATCTAAAAATAAACCTTGTTGAAATTCTCGACAATAAAAACATCTTTCTTTCATTTCAAAATTCATTTAAAAACATTTGGATTATTAATTAAAACTTCTAAAAAATGAATGTTCTTGAAAAACCTTTTAATTTTCAAAATATTAATATTCCTCAAAATGAAACCTTACTAAAAATCTTAAAAAATTTTATCCAAAAATATCAAATTAAAAATTGTTTTTTAAGTTTATCTGGTGGTGTCGACAGCATGGTTTTATCTTTTCTCCTCAAATCTCTTTTCCCTAAAGTTTCCTGTTTACACCTAAATTACCAAAACCGTCCTGAAACTCAAGAAGAAGAAGATTTTATTAAATATTGGTGTAATCTTCTTAATTTAAACCTTCAAATACATCAATTTGATATTACTCGTGATAACACTCCCCGTGATGATTATGAAAAAATAACTCGTGATAAAAGATATCAACTTTACCGTGAAATGCTTTCTGAAAATGAAGGTTTCTTTTTAGGTCATCATTCCAATGATGTTAGTGAAAATATTTTTACTAATATTGTTAATGGTCGTAGTATTTTTGATTTATCAGTTATCACTGAAACTTCAGTTGTTTTAGGAGTTCCTATTTTTAGACCCTTTCGAGATTTACCTAAAACATTAATTTATGATTTTGCGGAGAGATATGAAATCCCTTATTTTAAAGATACAACGCCAGATTGGTCAAATAGAGGAAAAATGAGAAGACAAATTTTTCCATTAATAGAAGAAACATTTAATCCAGGGTTTCAAAATAAACTTTATGAATTAGCTAAACAAAGTGATGAATTAAAGGAATTTATGATAAAAAGGTTTTTGAAACCTCATTTAGAAAATATTAAAAAAGGGGAGAAAGGTTTTAAAATTCCTTTTGGGGATTATCCATTAATTTATTGGAAATATTTTTTTCAAGAGTTTTGTCATCAAAATGGGATGAGTATGCCTAAGGTAAAAATTGTTGAAAATATTTTTGAAAAATTTAATTCTTCTTTTAAAATTGATTTCAAAAAAGATTGGGTTTTACTTTTTGATAAAGAAAATCTTTGGATTTTAGATAAAGATTATTCTTTGTTTTGGAGAAAAAAAAATCAGTCCTTAAATAATGATATTTTTAGAAAAGATAATCCTCAAGATTTTGAAACTGATTTCTTAAATGGTAATATTTATTGTTCTTGTGATATTAAAACTTTTATCATCAATCCTAAAGTAAAAAATGATTTAATCAAAATTTTTCAATTTCAAATTAAAGATGTTTTAGGTATCTGTGATATTTTCGTCTATAATCCATAATTAAAAATTTTTGTAAATTATGTATTCTTACGTTTCTATTTTATCTACTGATAATTATCTTTTAGGTATTTTAGTCTTAAACTTTTCACTCCAAAAAACTAAACCTAAACATCCCTTTCATGTCTTAGTTACTCCTAACCTTGAACAAACAACCCTCAACACTTTAGAACTCGCCGGCATTAAAACTATACCAATTGAACCTATACCTAATCCCCATAATCCCGATAAAAAAGATAGAAGATATTACAATTACTCTAAATTAAATATGTGGAATACCACTCAATTTCAAAAAATTGTTTACTTGGATGCTGATATGGTAGTTATGCATAATATTGATGAACTTTTTGATAAATATAACATGAGTTCTACCAATTCAGGTGGAGGTATTATTTCTAGTTGGAAACAATTAAATTCAGGTCTGATTGTTTTAGAACCTAGTCAAAGTGTTTTTGAAGACATGAAATCTAAAGTTGGTAAAATTGAAAAAGAAAAAGGAAAAGGAGACCAAGCATTCCTTCATTGTTATTATTCAGATTGGCCAGAAATGAAAGAACTTCATTTATCCCATATTTATAATGTTTTCCATAATCAATTAGATGGTTATCATAAAAAACATGGTTATTATTTAGATGAACACATCAGAACAGGTAATAAAAATTTTGATGAAAAACGTGTTAAAATCGTTCATTATATTGGTCAAAATAAACCTTGGATGAAAATTGATGAAATTAAAAAAATGGAACCTAAAACCTTAGAAGAACAAGCTAATAAAATTTGGCTAAAATATTTCCGGGAATTTAAAAAAGACCTTAAATCAACCGGTAAGTTAGAAAATCTTGAAAAAAATTGAATTTAATAATAACTAAATTGTTATTATTAAAAATGGAACATCAATTCCCTACACTTTACGGTCTAGCCACTAACGGCAAACATAAAGAATGGTCTATTTCTCTCAAGGAATTACCTGATAAAACTGTTTTAACCACTACTCTTAATGGGTACACTGACGGTAAAAAAGCTGTTTCAGAGCGTCTTACTAAGACTGGAAAAAATATTGGGAAGAAAAATGAAACTTCCCCTTATCAACAAGCTTGTCAAGAGGCGGAAAGAAAATGGACTGATAAAAAAGAAAAGGAAGGTTATTCTGAAACCTTAAATGAAGTGGTTATCCCTGTTTATCCAATGTTGGCTCATAAATATGAATTTACCACTAAGAAAAAGAAGAAAGATATTAATTTTCCTTGTTTTGTTCAACCTAAATTAGATGGATATAGATGTATGGTTTTTAAAACATCTAAAATTAATTTGATGAGTAGAGTTGGAAAAATGTTTAAAAATTTGCCTCATTTAGCGAAAGAATTAGATAATTTTATTTCAGAGGTTAAGAAACAAGGATTTGAGGAGGTTTATTTAGATGGGGAACTTTATAGTGATGAGGTTCCATTTGAAGAAATTTCAGGAATTATTAGAACAGAAAAGGTTTCTCAACCAGAAAAGGAAATTTTAATTAAATATCACATTTATGATGTCTATTTAAAAAATGAAATGGTTTATGCAGATAGAAAAAAGGTTTTAGATAAGGTTTTTAAAAAGAAATTTGAGTTTTTAAAACCTGTTGAAACCTTAGAATGTTTATCCCCAAATCAAATTAAAGAACTTCATGGAAATTTCGTTGAAAGAGGTTTTGAAGGATTAATGTTAAGAAATAAAAATGGTGTTTATCTTTGTAAAAATCGTAGTCATGACCTTCAGAAATATAAAGAGTTTCAGGATGAAGAATATCAAATTGTCGGATTTAAAGAAGCTAGTGGAGAAGATCAAGGAACTATTATTTGGATTTGTCAATATCAAAATCATGAAGGTAAAACCGACACCTTTGCAGTTAGACCAAAAGGAGCGAGAGAATTAAGAAAAAAGTTTTTTGATGAATGTACTGCTGATTTCAGTCAGTATCAAGGAAAATGGCTGAAAGTTAAATTTCAAGAATTAAGTGAAAATTTATGTCCGCGTTTTCCAGTTGGTTTAGAAGTTAGATTTGATATTTAAAGAAATTTAAAATTTATAAGTTATGCAAGATAAGTATTTTAAAAAAATATCAGGCATCCGAACCAATGATGTGGTTAATATCTTAATTAATTTAGATAATGGACTTTTTGATAAAGAAATAGAAAAGAAAAATTGGTACCCAAAATTAGAAAAATTTAGAGAAACCGCGATTGATGTTTTAATTAAGCGATATGTCAATTATTATGAATATCACACTAAAAAAAATTTTGAACTTGATAAGGCGTATCAAGTTTATTTAAAATATTATATTTAATATCCTGAATGAAAATACACATCAAAAATTCTAATTATTATTACGATGACACTAAACTCATCGGTTCAGGTAGTTTTAGTAATGTTTATGAATGTTATGATGATAAATATAAATATCTTGTCAAAATAGAAAAAAAAGAAACTAATTTACTTGAAGATGAATATAATTTTCACAGTTTATTAAAAAAAAATCCTGAATATCATAATTTTGTTCCCAAACTTTATGGATTTTATGAAGATAAATATTATAACTATTTAGTTTTAAAAAAATTAGGATTATCTTTAGATAAAGTTTTAAAAAAAATTAAATATGGTTTAGATACATTCAGTTTAAATAATATTGCTCAAAAAACCCTTAAAAATATCAAATTTCTTCACGAAAACAAAATTTTACATTTAGATATCAAACCCGAAAATATAGTCCTTAGTAACGACTATAAAAATGTTTATCTCATTGATTTCGGTCTTTCCAAATTTTTTATCAAAAATGGAAACCACATCCCTTTTCGTGAAAAAATCTCTCCCAGTGGTACTTTAAGATACATGAGTAAATACACTAATTCCTTTTTACAATCTTCCCGTCGTGATGACCTCATCAGTTTCGGTTATGTTTTACTCTTCTTAGAACATAAAACTTTACCTTGGGCCAATCTTAAAATTGATAAAAGAAATGAAAAATATGAACAAGTCGCCAAATTAAAAAATACCATCTCATCTCAAGAACTTTGCTCTAAAACTAAAATTAATTTAATCCCTTATTTTGAATATTGTTATCAACTTAAATTTGATGAAAAACCTGATTATGAATATTTAATTAAATTATTTGACAAATCCTAATAAAAAAAATTGATAGTTTATTTTTTTTATTTATCTAGTTTTTAATAGTAATAAAAACAAGCGTAATGTTCTTCCCTAATCAACTCGGAGGTTTTGATACGTTGCATCCTCTTAAGAGGATGCAACTTATCCAGGAATGGAGAACTGGAGGAGAAAATGTTTATCCTTCCGAAATTGGTATTACCAGCAAAGGTAATATCGGTATGATGGAGGTTTATCCAGAGAGGTTAAGACCTGTCTTTGAGCAGCAGATTAAGGACTTGAAAAAGTAAAAAAATTGATTTAAAAATATTTGAATAATATTTTTAAAAATGTCTATTGCAGGAGAGAGAAGAGGATATTTTGAAAATTTGGAAAGAAGAAAACCTTTTCCAAAATATTATAAAAAGAAATTCAAATCAAAAATTTATTTTTTATGATGGTCCACCCTTCGCCACTGGTTTACCCCATTATGGACACATTGTCGCCTCTACCATCAAAGATATTATCCCCAGATATCAACAAATGATGGGTTATGACGTCCCAAGACGTTTTGGGTGGGATACGCATGGTTTACCCATTGAATTTGAAATTGAAAAGAAATTAGGCATTAAAACCAAACAAGATGTTT
>JGI10211J34971_10005092_pt1 | contig 10320 bp, 8 predicted proteins | sample Etolagsediment_FD_34971 | JGI IMG/M metagenome (IMG submission 34971)
TTCAGCGCCTTCACCTCGACCGAGACCGCCACCGTGGTCGATGCCGGCGAGTACAACGCGTCGCCGGTGTCGCTCAACCAGCAGGCGGTGGCGATCAGTGTCGGCGTCACCGCCATCGATGGCTGTATCGGTAACCTGCAGGTGCGCTTCCAGGGCCTGTCGGCGGGCAACAACACGGTCGATTTCACCAGCACCGTGGTCTCCAGTCCCTTGTCAGGCATCGAGCTGCCGTTCGGCGATTACGCCATGACCGTATCCTGCGCCCTGCCCGGCTGGGAGTCACTGACCCGCCTGGTCACGGTCGAAAACAACACCCTGCTGTCGGCCACCTTCGACCCGGTCAACCTGCGCGTGCGCTTCGTCAACATCAACGGCGGCGAGGCCTTCACCAACAACCCGGTGGTGACCCTCGACATCGGGGCCAGCGATGCCACCGAGATGCGCATCCTCGAGGGCCTGAGCGATACCGGTTTCATCCCGTTCGCCGCCAGCCAGCCGCTGACCCTGTCGGCCGGCGACGGCCTCAAGACGGTCACGGTCGAGTTCCGCGATGCGCTGGCCCAGCCGTTGCCGAGCGTGCAGGCCAGCATCGAGCTGGACACCACGATCACGGTCGCGAGCTTCACCGCAACCGGCGCGACCACGCGTGGCGACAGCGTGCAACTGACACTCGATATCGGCGAGACCGGGGCCACGGTGACCGCCGACATCCCCAATCAGGTGAATGGCCTGGTCATGAACGATGCCGGCATCCTCGGTGACCCGGTGGCGAATGACGGGGTCTATGGCCGGGTCTATCTCGTCGATAACTCCAGAGACGTCAATGCCCCGGTGGTGGCGCACATCACCGACCGCGCCGGCAACACGCTGGATGCCAACAGCAACCCGGCACTGGTCATCAACAGCGCGCCACAGATCCGCAACCTTAACATCAGCTCCGATATCGCCGCCGGCCAGATGTTCATCCAGTTCACCACCGACGAGGACGCCACCGCCTCGGTGGCCTACGGCGACAGCTTCACCACGCTGATCAACAACGCGGTGGTCAGCGCCGCCGCCACCCAGTTGCACAGCGTGACCTTGAGCGCCCTATCGGCCACGCAGGCGACCTTCCTCGAGATCACCGCCACCGATGGCGCGGGCAATATCAGCACCCGACAAAGCCAGGGCAAGCTGGCGCCGACCGCCATGACCAACGTGCAGGCCTTTGCCGGCAATGGCGAGATCGCGGTCATCTGGCCGCCGGTGCAGAGCCTGCGCGGTTACACCTACCACGTCTACCGCTCCACCGATGACATCACCTACAACCGGGTCACCAGCATCCCGACCGCGGCCAGCCATTACCTCGACCAGGGCCTGGTCAATGGGCAGACGCTGTTTTACAAGGTCTCGGTGCTGGACGAGAACGGCAACGAGAGCGTGTTGAGCGATGCCGCCAGCACCGCACCCAGCAACACGCTGACCGGCCCGACGGTGATCAATGGCGGTTTCATCGAGGGTGATGAGGTGGTGTGGTTGCCGTCGTTGAGTCCTTACCAGATCACGGCAACGACAGAGCTGCGGTCACGAACTCGCTTGAGGATCCTGCCCGGTACTTCGGTGGAAATCTCGGCCGATGTTCGTTTCGGAATCGCGGGCGAGCTTTGGGTGCTTGGCGAACCCAGCGGACAGGTCGGGTTTAACTTCGGTTCAAATGCCAATATTCAGGCCGCCCTAACAGACAACTGTGGTAATGCATCCTATCCAGGGCAAAAGTGTTACGGAGAATTGACGACAGAATTGAACGGTTATCCTGTAATCGGTTCGTTTCTTCGTCACCTGAATCTTAGCGGAGATGTGTTTCTGGAGCTGGACAAGGCAGATGGTCTCAATATCACCGCAGATTTGTCTACCAATATTGCTGCCGGCCGCAATATTTCTCTCAGGCGACTCAATGAGTCTAGCATTATCAATGTCAACACCATCGTCGCGACCTATGCCGAAAACACAGCGATCTCCGACTCGGGGGGATCAAACGTGCAAGGGATCAGTATCACATATGGCCGGAATCTTAATCTGCAGAATATTTTCAGTTTGAGTATTTCCTCGATTTCAGATTCCACAATACTGGCAACGAGTAATGTTTCGATAGGAGCGCAGTCGCGCAATAACACCATTGCTCTTTCGGGGGGGCAGCTTTCATTTACCGGGTTTGGCGGGAGCGCCGGGTGGAGTCAACATAACCAAATCTCTTTAACCGGCGATGCATCTTTTGCAGGTTTTTCATCGATATTTTTTGCCACGCCGAGGTCATTTGCTAATTACCTCGGAACCTCATCATGGAACGAAATCCGTTCGAGATACACAGGGATATCTGGAACCCTACAGTCATTCTTGCCGATTGTGTCTGGCCCGGACCTATTTACTGCGGATCGTGATGGCGATACGGTGCCCGATTACCTCGATTACGACAACGACAATGATGGTTTCAGTGACTTGCAGGAGATCGCATCAGGCAACGAAGCGCTGGGTGTACTCTACGACCCCTGGGATGCAAATTCGCATCCTGACCCGAACGTCGTGGCAGCGGATGCCGACATGGACGGGATTATCGACATCGATGATGCTGACGACGACAACGATGGCTTGACGGACGCACAGGAATTGATCAACGGTACAGATCCGTTCATGGCCGATAGCGACGGTGACGGACATTTTGATCAAGCTGAATTGAATAATGGGTACAATCCACTCGACCGATTGAACTTTCCGCTGGCCCTCATGGCAGGAATAGCATCCCACATGGCTCCCACCACTATCGATGGTCGTCATGTCAATGCGTCCGGAGACGTTTACATCGATAATGTGACGCTACCGATGGTGGATACCAACCTGCCTGCAGGAACCCGGATTTTATACAGCCCAAGCGCGTTTTTTCTCGATGCCGATTTAACCACTACTCCCTTACAGTTTGTAAGTGCGAGCCTCAATTCATTGGCACTAATCTTCTTCGATGATAGCCGCCTGTTCAATCAATCATTCTCCAATATTCAGTTCGGTGCTTTGTTTTTAGAAGGCAATTTTTTTCAAAACATCTCTGTTGTGTCCGATGTCGCAAGTGGCCAAAGAGCACGACTTGTTGGCAGCATATTATCTGATGCGAGCATGATCGAAACACTTGCAGCGACCAATTTCGCGGAAACTTTGATACGGCGGTCACTTATCCAAGGGGACGCTTCTGGTGGACAGGCAGTCGACCTTTTGAATTCCAGATTAACGGATTCACTTTTTAGTATCGCTGGATCGGTTGATATTGAAGGAACCCGCGTCAATAACTCGGTCGTTAACATAGGCAGTCTTGTAGGCCTGAATGGAACCCGAAGCATCAGTCCATTGGCAATCTGGGAAAACGTCTTACTAACGCTTAGTAGTTTTGCGCCCAGTGCGCAGACAAATAACCTGTTTATACTGCGTGACTCGGATGTTGTGATGCCCAATCTTGATGTAACCCAATCGCCCATTATGAGCGCATCGTTCGACAATGTTTCATTCACGGTGCAAGGCACTACGCTGAACACCGGTCTCGGCACCCCGGTCGACCTGCTTGGCGATGGCGTCACTGACACAGTCATCACCTTCACCAACATCAACAACGCGCAGCAGACCATCACCGTCGATGGCCTCAACAACCCGCGTTCGACCCGGTTGTTCCCGAATGGCGAAAGTGATCTGTGGAATCCCTCTGGCGTCGGGGCGTTTTGATTCGACCTACGTTCAACTGGTGCGGGGTATCGCCCTGCTTAATGCTGTACAAAACAGCTTGCGCCCAATATCATGTACATATGTACATGATATGTAGCCGACAATGAATATCACAATCGATACTTCCGCGTTGATCGCGGTCATAGGCAATGAGCCTTGCAGGCCCGCGATCATCGAATCAACACGGGGATGCTCGCTATGCGCCCCCATGTCGGTGCATTGGGAAATCGGCAATGCATTTTCCGCCATGTTCAAAAGAAACAATCTGGACATCGGGGCCGCCAAAAAGGCATTGAGCGCTTATCGCGATATCCCGATCAAATTTGTCGATGTACCGTTGGATCAGACTCTGGAGATTTGCCATTCCCACAGGATTTACGCCTACGACGCCTATCTGATCCAGTGCGCCCAGCTTACTGGAACGCCATTGTTAACGCTCGATACCGGGTTGAAAAACAAGGCCCGTGAACTCGGCATCACTATTTTGGAGATCACAGCATGAGAGAATACAGTTTCACCGAGGCCCGACAAAACTTCGCCTCGATCCTCGACGAGGCTAAAAGAGAAGGCGTGGTTTGCATCAAAAAGCGTGACGGGGAGGCCTTTTTCCTTAGACCCGCCGACTCAAAATCCTCGCCCCTGGATGTCGCCGGGGTAGATTTGGGCATGACTGCACCGGACATAGTTGACGTCATTCGCAATGGTCGTGAACGGGATTATGGCTGATAGCATGTAACCCAACGCAACGGCCGCCTGTGAAATCTAACCCGCTTAAGGCCCTTTCGAGATTCCGAATCAAGAACCAAACTGGAAAAAACAACATGAAAACGACCCACCAATTCCTGCTTTCCAGCAGCATCATAATGGCTGCGCTGTCGGCTACTAGCCCCCTGTTAGCACAAAATGGATCCGGCGTTGGCGTGGATCTGTCCTTCACCCCGTGGTTTTCGTCGTGGGAGCAGAAGAGCACCGCCGCCGGGCGCTTCGGCAGCAACGCCATCAACGTCAACTACGAGATCGACGATGCCATCGCCTACGACCTTGAACTGGCCATCCGCGCCGGCAGTTTCCTGGTCAGCCTGCAGAGCATCCAGCAAAGCGATGAGGTGGCCAACCGTGACAACGAGCTGTCCTACACCCAGTTCGGCCTGCTGGCGGCCGACGCCATCGCCGGTGTGGATATCGATTTCCAGCACACCAGCGGCGAGTTTCAGGGTTTCATCGACGGTGCCGCCAACAACGGAAATACCGGAACCGGCAGCTTCGAGACCGACCTGACCGTGCAGGATTTGAGCGTGCTGTTCTACAAGGGCTTCGGCGTCGGTATACGCCGTGTCGATTACGAATTGCCGCAGGACCTGTACCTGGTCAACACCGCCTCACCCAATACGGCGATCACGGCCGGTTTCCAGGAGATCAGCTATTCCGGCACTTTTTTGCAACTGGTGGCGATGTCGGAGAACCGGTTAATCGATGACAAGACGGTCAAGAGCGGGCTGAGCTACCTCGCCCGCTACGGCATCGGCACCCTTGACCCCGGTGGGCAGTTCCTGTCGGACACCAATACGCTGCTGCGCAACAACAACCAGATTGGCGCCAACGAAAGCATCATGGACGAGGGCGACTCGACGTTCCTGGAGATCGACCTCGCCTACTTTCAGCGCTTCGACTGGTCTGGCGCGAATATCAAGGGCAGCGTCGGTTACCGCCATACCCAGTGGGATGCCGATTTCGGCACCAGCGCCGCAAGCTTTCAGCTGGTGACCGATTTCGAGACCACATTCAGCGGGCCCTACGCAAGCATCACTGGAGAATTCTGAACGCAGTCCGGGCTTATTGATATAGTCAAACAATGCCCAGCCTGACAGCCAGGCGAGCCACCTCGGCGCGCGAGCTTACGTTGAGCTTGGCGTAAATACTTTTCAATTGCGTTGAAACCGTGTTTTTAGATTTGCCGAGCGCTTTTGCGGTCTCAGGCACCGTCAAGCCTCGCGCCACCTGCGCCAATACCTTCTGCTCACTGGGCGTGAGCCGTTCCGAAAAATCGGCTTGGGTAATATCACTGTAATTTCCAACGAAATGCCTCATCATCTTTTGTGCGATGATCGGCGATAACGGCGGCGCCCCGGCACTGACACCTTTTAATAGCTGAATGATTTCCTCGTCGTCCTGGTCTTTCAGCAGGTATCCCAAGGCCCCGGCCTTAAGCGCGAGAAACAGGTGTTTATCGTCTTCGAAACTGGTGCTGACCACTGACGGGCTGCCGGGCCAGCGTTTACTTCGCTGCATCACGCAGTCCACGCCACAACCATCAGGAAGCCCCAGATCGATCAGCGCAATGTCGTGGTTTCTGGCGCCAATCGCGCGTAAACCCTGCTCAACCGTGGCGACGGTTTCGATATCTATTCCGGGAAAACTGGCGACGAGCAACGACGCCAGCCAGTTCCGGGTTTGCGGCACATCCTCGATGATCAATGCGGTTTTCATGATGTTACGCGGGTAGAGGTATATCGATCATTAAATCGACCTGCCCGGGTGAAGCGAGTTTCCAGTCGACCTGCCCCTGCAGTTTTTGCACACGATGCACAATATTGTTCATGCCCCTGCCCTTGACCCAATCGCCGGGGTCATCGACAACGCCGTCATTGCCAATCGTAATCTGCAGCCTGTGCCCGGTCTGACGGATACTGACGCGCATTAGGCTCGCTTCGGCATGGCGTACGACATTCTGGGTCGCCTCGGATAGAATACGCCCCAGGTGCAGGGCGGTCAGCGATGGCAGCCTGGGGTCCGTATGCGTGTTTACGCGCCATTCGAACTGTAATTTCAACGAATCAGCCAGTCGCTTGATATCCGCCCGCCAAACACCCGCAATCTCCGACAAGGCCCGCTCACCGCCATCCATCGCTGAAACAATGTCGCGCAGTTCCCGCCAGGCAAGACGAACAACCGGGGTGACATCTTCACGCGTATTGCTTCCGTGCATGATGGATTGCAGCCTCGCGCCCAGACCATCGTGCAGTTCTCGCTTGATGCGCTCGCGTTCCTGGTCCATGCCTTCGAGTCTTGCATTTGCGACCTCCCAGGACTGGTTCATTAGGTCGGTCAGCGATTGCGCCAGACGTCTGTCCTGTTCGTTGAACAGGCGTCTGCCCCCGTCCGCATACTCCAGGCACAAGGTCTGTTGGGCGCCCAGCGCGGGGACTTCGAGAATCAGGCCATCCCTGGCAATCCTTACGTCCTGAACAGGCTCGTTGCGCAGGATCAGGTTCAACGGTGAAAACGCGTCACGCATGACGTTCGGCCAGGACTGCAGCATCTCTTCATCGCTACGACTGGCCAGACAACTGTTCAATATGGTTGGAAGGTATTCATGCACCGACTTCAGATCCTTGCCGATAAAACGGTTCCACATCCACTGCCTGAGCGGAAAATAAAGCCAGGCGACGAGCACCAGCGCGAATGGCAAAGCGGTGGTTTGGGGAACACTCCACAGGTAAAACAGCAACAGATCAATCACAACATGGCCTGACACTGTCCGGAACTGCCAGCGTCGATGAAAACGGTTTTTGCGGCCTGAGTGATGGCCAAATACCCGGATTTTCGATTTCAACAGTCGACATTGTGGGTGATCAGATCTTTGTCCAGGACGGTGAAAGCTCGGTTACCTTCAATCGACTTTAATCACATTGCAACCTGAATGCCCTCTCCTCCGGGAGAGGGTTTCTTTTCCAGCAGGTCAATTGATCGACAATTTTTTCAACCCAATAATCGTCGATACGCCTGAAGCGATTTTTTCCAAGCTGCCTCCTGGAATTGGACATCGGGAACGCCTCGAAGAGAACTGCACTGTTCGAGGAGGGTTGTTTCCCTGCCCCGCACTCGCGTAGCTGTCAGCCCGAATATCCAACGCAAAAGCGCTGTAGCCTTCAGGCATACAGTACGACCTGTTAATTCTTGATTGGCGGATTTCGTATATATTGATAATATACAAATATGATCGATTGGAACAAGGTTACCGGATTTGACTGGGACGATGGCAATTCGCGAAAGAGCGAAAAGAAGCACGGCGTTTCACAATCAGAAGCCGAGCAGATTTTCTTCAACCATCCACTGGTAGTTCTTCTCGATCGCGGACACAGCATTCACGAAGTTCGATACCACGCCCTAGGTGTCACGGATGACCGTCGTTTACTGCACATCACATTCACTTTGCGCGGCGAAGGTCGCCAGCTACGAGTGATATCAGCGCGCGATATGCACCGAAAAGAGAGAGATATCTATGAGCAAGCCCAAACCAATACCTGAATTTTCCAGCGAAGCTGAAGAACGCGCGTTTTGGGAAGAACATGATTCCACCGAATATCTGGACTGGTCAAATGCTAAGCCAGTGGTGTTGTCGAATCTGAAACCATCGACCAAAACCATCTCCCTGCGCCTGCCGGAATCGCTGCTTGAGCGCATAAAAAACGAGGCAAATCGACGCGACATGCCTTACCAATCACTGATCAAGGCCTTGTTGGCGGAGGACGTTGAGCGCCTGCGCCATCGAGGATAAAAGCAGCCAACTAGTGAGTGAGCTGCTTGAAAGTATCCTGCAGCGGATCCGTCAACGGCTTGAGCTTCTTGCGCATGACGCTGCCCAGCGCATCGGTCAGTCCGAAGATCGGGAACAACGTCAGCTCGCCCATCTGGGCGATGACCAGCATCGCCCGAATCTTGCTGCTTTGCCCGGGTATCGCTCGCAATAACTCATCAAGACCGTCGGCGGGCGGGTTGGCAATCCAGTGATCGGCCATGGCCTCGGCCTGGGTGATCTCGCGCTGCTTGTTGACCGCCAGCGGTAACGACCGGTTGTAGGCGGCTAACGCGTGGAACAACGACACCACGGTATCCTGGGTCGCCGCCTTGTCGATCACCCTGTTCACGGTATCGAGGAATTGTTGACCTTCAGCCGACAGGTAGCGTAACAGCTGCCGCGCATAGGGGTTGCCCTTGTCGCTTAACCCGCCGAGTTCCTGTTGCAGCGCGGCGAAGTCATCATGCGCGCTCGTGATTTCCGGCAGGTCGTCCGGCCGACTGTGCAGAAAACCGACATACAGACTCTGCTTGCGGCGCGCGCGTTTCCACAGTTCATCGATTTCGTCGTCGCTCAGCAACCCCGTTTTCAGACACAGCCGCGTGGATTCGATCATGTCTCGGTGTTCCTCCTCGAACGGCAGGAATTCGAGCAGGAAATCGACCAGCTCACGGGCCAGATTCGAGTTGAGTATCTCGTCCTTGTCGAGCAGCTTGCGGGCGTTTTCCGCCGACGGATAGGCCCACCAGGCGTGCCGCGCAATGTCGGGGGTCAGCACCGGCGCGTGCACCACGGCAATGACGGCCTCCTGTTCGCCCAGCAACAGCAGTTGCGCCAGGCTTTCCTCACGCCGCTCCTGGCCCATGCGTGTCCAGCGCTTGATGTACACCGGGTACCCGCCGGGCGAACCCATGATCTTGTTGGACAGCAGCTCCTTGACCAGGCGCACGTATTTCTCGTCCTTGCAGGTCGGGTTGAGTTGCACCTGCTTGTCGCCCTTGCCGGTCAGCGCATAGACGATGAGCTTGGACTCATCGATACGCACGGCCTTGAGGTCCTGGACCAGCAGTACATTCAGGCGAAGATTGTCTTCGTTGGATAATTGCATGGGCTGTGAAATATAAAACGGCTGGGCATTCTACACGATGGCGCGCTGAGCAAGGAATCGCGTTCGATCCAGACGGAGGTGGCAAATAGGTAAGCATAGCGCATCGTCGATGCACCTAATGCGTCCGTTTGACAGGGATTTAACCGGCGACCCGTGTCAGGCGGCCGCTCAAGCCGGGGTTACGGCGCAACCGCGCCATTGATCTGGCCGACCGGGGTATTAGCGATACGCATCGGCTGGCGACGCTGTTCAACCAGCGAGCGCCAGCACCATTCGATCGGGCCGAAACGGAAATAACGCAGCCAGACCACACTGAACACGATCTGCAACAGCGCGATAAAAACCCCGATGAAGAGTAATTCGTAACGCTCAAGGCGCCCGTACAGGCCGGCGCCGAAGCCATAAAACAGCACAATAGACAACACGCTCTGGGTGATGTAATGCGTCAACGCCATCTTGCCGACCTGAGGCAACGGTCTGAGCAGTCGAGTGGCCAGGTGCAGCTTGTACAGTGCAAGGATCAGACCCAGATGCCCCTGTATCAGGAACAGGCGCGCCAACAGCGTGGGCTCGGTGGGCTGAATGTCGAACTCGAGCGGACTGAAACCGCTGGCGTAGAAATTCATGGCCAGCGGCCCCCGTAACAACAGTGCGGCCACATAACCCAGTAGCGACAAAGCCAGATAAAACCTGAGCGATTTTTGTCCGGTCATGATGCCCATTTTGTACAAGGCCATGCCAACGAGCATCAGGCCACCGGCATCGAATATCTGGTCTTCAAAGAACAGCTCGGTCTGCCACAGGTAGGCCACGCCGATGTTGTCGCGGAAGATCGTGACATAATCGGACTGGAACATTCGAAGATCGGCAATAACCGCCGCCAGCGTGCTGT
>JGI10211J34971_10005095_pt1 | contig 10313 bp, 20 predicted proteins | sample Etolagsediment_FD_34971 | JGI IMG/M metagenome (IMG submission 34971)
CTACAAAAAATTAAAAATAAAATGATAACAATCATGATAATATAAAATTTTATAGGAAATAGTATATTATTAACTAAATCCACACATTTAGATTTATCCTCTGGTTCTAACTGTAGAAACATTTCTATGAGATTTACCATTTATCTATTTCTTATATTTTAATAAAAATATTAACACGATAATTTAGTCACTACAATTACCAGCGTCATCTTCATAATCAGCTTGTTCTTCTTCACTATCGAACTGTTCCACATCTAATTCGTCTTCTTGTGGTTCTTCATCGTCGTCTAAAGCCACCTGTTCTAAATTCCACGATAGATCTGTAATAAACTGTTGTCTTTGTTTCTTCTTTGGTTGAGAAGATATAAGCCTTGGGCGAGTTATTGTCAGTAATTTTTTAAAATAATCATTGTGTTCTTTGTCTACAACTTTTAATATTTCATCGGTAAGTGAATAATTAACAAATGGTTTATGTTTAGGTCGAGGAATTGGATTTTTAAGATAATAATCAGCAATTTTGGAATATTCCTCGATTGTAACTTTTTCCTGTATATATGGGGGAATATTCAGCTGTTTCGATAAATATAGAATACGATTGGTATACGATGAAAAAGGATATCCAACATTTTGACACATTTTAATTGTATTAATAGCCTGTTTTAAAGTAGCAATATGATCTTCTCTAGTTTTTCTCTTAATTGGAAGTGATTGTATCGGTATTTTTTTAATTTCTATAGGTTGTAAATCTGTAACTTCTAAAACTTTTTCTTCTCTATAAGAACACTTTTTCTTTTTTTTATTATTATCTTCCAAAGATTTATTACATCTTCCAACTAATGAAGTATACTTCTTACCATTTTGAGAAGAAATACGCGTAATCGTAAAAGCTTTTTCTCCACAATCACAGTTCATTCTGATATGTACTTTTTTAGATAATTTATTTAAGCACATTTAAATGTCGTAGGAAAACTTACGACAAAATAAAGTTCCTAATAAATACTTAGACTTTTAAATAAGCAATGTCGATCGACAATCTGAGAAAGTTTCATAACTATATCAAGGGAGCACTGATAGAATTTTCTAGTAAAAATGGTGGCACAACTCTATTGGATATAGCTGTTGGTAGAGGCGGGGATTTGTTTAAATGGCAACATAATAATTTTAAAGTTGTAGTAGGTTTTGATCCTCATCAAGAATCTATAGATGAAGCTAAAAGAAGACTTTTTACACAGTTAAAATCGAAAAAAAGATGCCCTTATACAAAATTTTATACATTAGATATGCTAGATTATAACATTATTCATAAATTAAATAATTTAGAATCAAGCATAAAAGGTTTAGAAACACATACTTATGACGTTGTAAGCTGTCAGTTTGCGTTTCACTACTTTGTAAAACATTTAGATCATGTACTAAACTTTATTAGTCATAAACTAAATACTGGAGGTATATTTATAGGAACCGCAACAGACGGAGATATAATTCACAATTTACTAGAAAATGGAAATGTAAGCGATAATTTATTAAATATAACAAAAATCAATGACGAAAAATATACATTTAATATTACATCAAACTCTACAGATACATACTTCGATGTTAAAGGAGAATCTTGTGAATATTTTTTGTTTAAAGATAATTTTATTAAAAAAGCTCAATCATATAACTTACAACTCTTAGAAATAAAATCATTTAGTGAGTGGTATAAAATTTATAATGGACAATTGTCACCTGAAGAGTCCAAGATCTCATTCTTAAATTTTAGCTTTGCGTTCATCAAGTTTCCTAATTAATATTATATGTCTTCTTCTCAAACTTTTTATCAACATCAACGGATTCTACAAATTTATCTAAACTGTGACATAAAGTTTTAAAATAATTCTCTTCGAATACTCTAACTAAAACATCAACTGGATCATATTCTTCCTTTTTACCCGTAAAATTACTCACGTTAATAGAATACTCCTTCGCAACTGTCGCCATACATATACGTTGATCTTTACATATTTCTACTATTCTTTCTAATGAATTTAACATATTTTCTCTAATTTTAGCCTTTTCTAAGTCATTTGACTTAACCATCATTTTATATTCATCCTTCATGGGTTTCTCTAAAAGCTCCCATGAATGTATAATTTTAAAAAATTGGCTATCAATACCTACAAACTCGTCTAGAACTTCCATTAATATAATCGAATATTTTAAAAGTAATATTATTAACGAACACGGCAGGATTCGAACCTGCGAGTGCATAGCACAACGGATTAGCAGTCCGTCCCCTTAACCGCTCGGGCACGTGTTCCTTAGCAACATTACTAATTGATTATTGTAATCAGTGTTGGATATGGGGCTCGAACCCATGACTTTCGGCTCATAAGACCGACACTCTAACCAACTGAGTTAATCCAACGCTCATTACAATATAATTATTAATACGTTAAATCTTTAAATCAATTTAGTTAAATTAAATTCCACCACGAAGTCGTAATACAAGATGAAGAGTGGATTCCTTCTGAATATTATAATCAGATAGAGTTCGGCCATCTTCTAACTGCTTACCAGCAAAAATTAAGCGTTGCTGATCTGGTGGGATTCCCTCCTTGTCCTGGATCTTGGCTTTAATGTTATCAATCGTATCATTAGACTCAACTTCTAGTGTAATTGTCTTTCCTGTTAGTGTTTTGACGAAAATCTGCATATCTTATTATTTATATTGATTATATTTTTAAATTAATTGTAATATTTTTGATGAATAAATGGGATTTTTGAGCGGGAAAAACTTGATAAAGGTAGACAAATCACAACTTAACAGTTCGATTATCTGTTCTGTACTAGTGTTGCTCTATTTGTAGGATACATTTATGCTAAACTAAATATGTAATTGATCTAAAGAATTAATCTATAGTATTATATAATGACTAGATGTCAATGTGAAGTATATGATATCGCCGAGGATACTTACAGACATTGTAAAAATAGTGCTAAATTTACAATTTATTTAAATAAACAAGTGAATTATTGCCAAATACATGCGTCTAAATATTATCAGGGTTACTGTATTATTATTCAAAAACATTATAAATCTTACAGAACTAGACGAAAAATTGAATCGTTGTTTATAAATTTACCATTAGATTTACAACGAAAAATTTTATTTCACATTAGAGAACCTTTATATCTCCAACGAGTTTATAACAAAATTTCTGGAGTAATTAATCCAAAAATAGAAACGTTTATAGAAAATATAGACTATGAATCTATAATGTTTGAGAAAGAAGCATCTATATATTTTTATCTAAGTAGAGAAGAAATAGATTCATTGTGTTATTTATTATCTTTAATATTTAAGTATAGAATTATTCTATCTAGAAATCTACTAAAAGAAATGTACACTATTGTAAACACATTACATATCAATTATATAATATCTGATGTAGAAAATACAGTATATAAAAATGAATGGAGTCCTCTAATACGACACTTTAATCAGCTTAAAACATTAAAACGTATATAATTATAATCATGAAATGTTCATGCATGACTACTTTTAATAGAAGATGTAAGAATAAAACTTTATANAATCGAATGTGTTTTATACATTTTAAGAAGTATTATTCTAACTATATAATTAAAATACAATCAATATGGAGATCACATCTAACTAGGAAAAAAATAAAAAGTTTATACATAAACTTACCTCGTGAAATACAAAATATAGTTTTATATTTCATGCGGGAAGAATACCGCGTCGATAAATTAAGGAAAAGTTATTCTAAAATTTACTACACAAAAATTCACAATTTGGAATATCAATTATCCTCATTGTATTTTCACTATCAAACTATCTTCTCTTATGATTTTGAGGATTATATAGACCAAAAAAATAAAATAAAAGATAAAATCAATTATTTTAGATCGCGAATCAATGAAATAACTTAATATTCCTCCAAGGAGGTTCAGGTTCAACTTCGTTAGCTAAATTAATAATTAAATCAATAAAATGTGAAAAATATCTATTATCGTTATGTAGATCACGGTTTTTCTTTATCAAAAGTCTATTTTCTTCATTTAACTTAACATTTTCTCTACGTAATACTCTAATTTCTCTTTTAGATGTCATATGTTCTAATTTAATTTATTTCTCTAAGCAGGTTTTTACTACATCTACTCCAATTGATATTCCTAATTTCTTAATAAAAACTAAATATGTATACTTCTTCTCTAAAAGTTTTCTCTTTTCTTCCTCAAATGCTTTTATTTGATATTTTAAGTTGATGATTTTCATTTTGTTTTTTGGATTAAAATCAGTTGTTTCGATTGTGTACTTTTTAGCTATTAACTCCACAGCCGGACTTTTATATTTAGTAATTTTTGTATACTTTGACTTTAACTGTGGAGGTAATAAAGAATACTTTGCTAGAGTAGTTAACAGGTTTGTATACTCAACTGAATGGGTCTTGCTAATAAATAAAAGAATATTATTTAGTCGCGAGGTATCCATTTTCACGTGGTGTTAGTGTTTCCTAAGAAATTAATTTAGAAGACATTCGATGTACTAATAAACTCTAAATAATATCGTGTATAAATATATGGTTCTACTTCGAGTGGTTGTTTAACACCATACATGAAGTGATCAATCCACAAATTTTTAATAATAAATTTTACATCATTGTACGTAACATATTTACTATTGGTTATGTAAGCTCTTTTATCATTCAGTTCTAAATTATACTTGTTAGCCAAGACAAAAGCTTTTTTATCAGCAAATATACCTCGGTGATTATCGATCGGCATAGTTTTCACGTTGTTTAGTAAATTTCGAAAAATTTGTTATTTTAAAATCCATAATGATATGTTAGATAACCTCCTAAAGATAGTCTAAGTTCATTTGATAAAAAATTTATCAAATCAATAGAATGCGGTTCTATAATGGTCTTATGGAAAAGAGACTCTTCATACGCTAAAGTTTTCTGAATATTTATATAAATATTCCACCAGAATGTTTCGTCATCATGGTGATTAATATATCGAGATGCTAAACTAAGATTATTTACAAAATTTGGCAATGTATTTATTCTATAATAACCATAACGCGGGATATGATCATGAATTTGACAAAAGTATTCTGTCACCTTTATTTTAATTAAGGTCCTTCTGTAATAAGCCCTTATAATAGTATTTACAGCCTCATGCGCTAAAATTTTTTGTATATGTCTAACAATATCTATAGGTAACAACGAAAGTAATAAAAAGGCTTTCATTGCTAATATCACGTCAGGTTAATATAACCCTAAGTTATAATTTAAAATGAATTTAATAATCTTAAATAAGTTTACTTATATCTATGCGAAGAATTATACCATTTGGTCCAGTACCGACTGGAAGTTTCGTTATATTATACAATTTAACAAGATCAAAAGCTGCGCGAGACATACCTGGAGGATCATATTTCATTTGTCTTTTAATTTTTTCTACATCTGCGCAGGTAATCTTTGCGTTTTTACTTGTACCTTTAAACAAGAGTCTCCATTCAGGAATACCTTTGGCGCGTTCCTCTGCAAGTTTTGTAGCAAACATATTGTTTCACACGTCGGGTTATAAAACCCTAAAGTTTCGATGATTTAATAATTATTTACTTCTTTTTAAAATTTTTGGGTAATGGTTCCATAAAATCTGGTCGCACATTTTTATAAAAATTGTTATGAAATTTGTTTTCTCTCACCCGATCATAGACATCTCTTATCTTTGCGGTAATATTTCTAACTTTTTCGAAGTATTTAAGATTTGCGAGTCTGTCTTCTCGAGTTTGACACACACGAATCATCTCGCGTACTCAATATTAGCCCAAGGGTTAATATTATTAACACGGGACCCCCGCAGTTGGTTAAGAGATGGTTTTGTAATACACTATTATAATGGCAAAATTCTTAGGGTATACAAAATATCGTAAATTACTATTTTAAAATTACGATATTTTGTATACCTTACGAAATTAAAAATAGTATGAGTGTACAAACCTACGACGCGATGGAAGTAACATCTGTTACACCGCCTCGTCGTAACCGGTGTTCGTGCTGTCGCCAACAGGGTCACAATCGTAGCACCTGTCCTCATACGGTTGTTGAGGCCACCAGACTTCGTGAAGCATTCCACCAAGAACGGCGTAGGGATGCGCAGGCGGCAATTCGTGTGGCTAATCAGGGCCCGGCAACGGAAGAGTGGCGAACCGGAATCTACGAAGAGGTGGTAGATATGCAGAGGCGACTCCAATTGTTGACCGCCAGATCATCGGCCGCGCCTCCACCTGGTGTTCCGACTGTCCGCGAGCGCAAGATTCAAGAGATTCTCTTCGAAAATTCTGAGAAGATACCAGAGGGTCTCTACAAAGAGCTCATGGATGCCCTGGTGATTCGAGGCTAAAATAATAAATAAATATCCCTTCGGGGCGCATAGGGGTGCGTGATTATCATAGGCGTTCGAATGCCTGTTCTACAAACTAATGAGTTTCCCGTTCGTACAGTCACGATCTGTGATGGATGATGTCTTCCTCCCTTTTGGACACGCAAGACACCTCCATGAGTGTGGTGTGACGATGTAGAGCAAAATAGCCAAAATCAAGGAACTTGTGGATAGACTTGATTAAGGTAAGCTAAAGAGACCCTTCGGGGTCCTCCTACGGGAGTGTGTAAAATGCGCTATGTGCTGGATAATTGGATCCATGTTCACACGTTGGGTTATAAAACCCGAAAGTTTGTTTAATAAAATGTTCGTATAACAATTTTGCTTTCGTACTCCTGAATTAGTTCACTAAGATCTTTTATTGTAGACATTTTTTTGTCGATTTTTGTGAAATAATTCTCTGGTGGATGATCCACTGTTAGAAGCAGTTTTAAATCATTCTTTGTAATATTCAAAATTTCATACAATGCCTTAAGAATCTCTTCGTTAGAGTACAACATTCTAACTAGAATTCACGTGGGTTTGTGCCACCCAAGGGTGATCAGTCCTTAAGTGGCACGGTTGGAACAGACTACTAGGCGTCATGACTAGCAACTCTGGTGATTCATGGTATAGTGATCTCTTATCTTTAACTTTAACACTTTTAAGCTTAACGGCGCCAATTAACCTATTTTCAGTTAATTAACTGAGTTCCCTACGCGTGCTAGACTCCTAAGATGGCCAATCTCAGCAGGAACTCCCTAATGGACTCCAGCTTTCGCTGTGCCCCATGTTAAAGTATTATTTAAGAGACCAGGAGGATGATGCTTCATATGGGAGGCAATGGAGCATCTTGAGATTCTGCTAAATTTGCCCATGAGTTCTGTTCCTTAAAAAATTTACAAAACTCTTCGAAATTCATAATAGAATGATACACGTGGTCTTATAGACTCCTAAGAGTCACGCCACTCATGCTATTTTTAGTTGTTTTTTAGTGGAGTTGTCTAATCAAACTCGATCTCTGGCTCATCTTCATCGTGGCTACAAAAGAGATCTTTTTCATCTTTTGATTCCTCGAGCTCAAGTTCTGGTTCTTCTTCCTTTTCCTGATCCTCCAGAACTGGTTCGACCTCCTCAATGACAACAGGTTGAGCAGGAGCATTCTCGATAGCTTGCTTGATGTCTTTGAGAAGAATGTCGCCACGCTTACCCGATGGAGTAACTGTGGAAATATCAATCCCGTGCTCTACAGCCAACTTTTCAGCGGCGGTGCTGATCTTTGCTTTTCCAGCAACCGGAACATCCGCAACTTTCTTCATGTCTGCAATGGTGATGCGACCCTCGCGACCAGTACCAGTGATGTCCTTGATGCAGATACCATTGGCCTCTGCAAACTCCTTGGCACGCTTGTTGTCGTAGGGACCCTTATCCTTAGAAGTTGTCGACTTGTTAGTCATCATCTTCTTCGGTAGAAGTTCCTTCGTTTCGAGAGAATCAACCAGTGATTGCATATCGATCTTGTGCTCCTTCGAGATAACCTCGAGCATCTGAGAGAACTTCTCGCACGAAATTGCCATTTGTCAGTTGTGGTTGTGTAGCTGTTGCTATTACACTCATAGTAAGACCTAAATTACTAGGGGTTACAAAATGTCGTAATTTTATAAATTGTGTATTCTTACGGATAAGAAAATTCTTAAGGTATACTTTTGTCGTAAATATGTATGTATGCGCGTTTTAGAGGGGTGTAAAATTTTTAAGGTATATTTTTGTCGTAAATGCGATATTTTTATACCCTTACAAATTTTTCACTTAGTCAAATGAAGTACTATGGCCCAGTACTGGTGGGAAAAGAATACTTCTCGCGATCTCCAACAGTCATATCACAATGATGAACAGGACGGAAAGGAATTTGCAAACCAAGGACTACACAAAGAGGCTGCTATGTTATTTAATTGCGCAGCACAACAAAGAATCAAACAGGCAAAGTTAAACTATGGTTCTGGTTTAGATCCAGGTCATTTTCAGGCTTGGGAGTATTGTAAAGCTCAAAGCGCTAAACATGAATGGTTAGCAGCATCTAACAAGTAATATGATTGCTTCGTAGCATGGCTCTTAGGAGTCTGTAAGTCTACGTGAACAAATCACTGGCTATGCCTTCCAAAAAGTGCTGCGAAACTGTCTTGGATATCACTGCGAAACGCAATCGCAAGTGTAAACTGTATAGACACTTTCGCGAATATTGTTATATTCATTCACAGGTGATCTTTGAAGGTTGTGCTACACTAATCCAAAGGGTTTGGCGTGGTGTCTATGTTAGGAAGAAGCTAAAGAATTTATTTTACAATCTTCCATCGGAACTACAGTCACATGTTGTGAAATATGTTCGCAAAGATCACTACATGGAAAAGCAATGGATACCCAGTGTCCTAAAAATTTACAAAAACAGACTTTTTAAGTATCATGCTCTAAAGAAAGATTTGTATCTCCTTTATGATAATCATGAACTTGATGCGAGACGAATAACCATTTACATATATGAACTTTTTAAAAAAGAAAAATATACTCAATCGTTGATTGATGCTTTTACTGGCAATTGAACAATATTTCGTGGTTTTGATATTTGATCATATAATTCCACGTTACTATGTTTAATTTCTCTGATTTCATCTCTTATAGATTCTTGTATAGGTACAGGTCCACCACCCCATTTATAATTTACGATATTTTAATATACTTAAAAATTTAAGCTAATATAAAAGTATAACCATGTCTCTACCAAGTCCCGTCATGATGAACTCGTGGGTTGACGACACTGCGGAAGAAATCCACCCATCTATTCCACTACCCGGCGACAAGTATGACAACCTCGGTCGCAACATGTCTCTGCCAAGTCCCGTCATGATGAACTCGTGGGCTGACGACACTGAGGAAGAAATCCACCCGTCTGTTCCACTACCCGGCGACAAGTATGACAACCTCGGTCGCAACATGTCCGCGCAGGTTCGGCGCGAAAAGAAGTATGGAAGGTGGAAGACAGTTGTATATTCGAAGAAGTTTTACTAATTTAACAAAAGTAAAAATAGCATGAGTGGCGCGACTCTTAAGAGTCTGTAAGACCACGTGAACATTTTTGTAATTATGGACAATTGGATCGACAAGTTTGAACCACTTATTAAAACACTTTTAAAAACAAAAATAACATATTCGTCACATAGTGATTCAGAAAGACTAGACTTTTTCATATCTAAATTAAATATCGAAGACCATAAGACAAAAATATTCGAAGTTTTGACAGAACTACATTATTGTGATTGTTGTAATAAACATCAAATTGATAAGCCTTGTATTCCTACAAAATGGGTTTCTAAAAAAATTCCAATGGATCAGAGTTTGAGTTGTACATGCGATTGTAGACACACTGCTCGCATGATCTGTAGAATGTGCGATTAAATCGTTAAATAATTAAAAACATTAGTGTATTAACTAATACACGTGACAACTGATAATGACAACGGACAATATTATCACCTTTAACCACAATGTTAATAACGAATACTATTACAATTATAATTTAGAAAATGCTATCAATAATATGATTAATAATTTTAATAATCACAGAATAATTAATCATCCTATTGAGCAAATAGTGTCAAATAAACATCCAGTTTGTGTACCTATCGTAGATGGTTATGTGTTTTGCGGTTTCGATAAAAATCCACCTGTTGTTAATGGTAAGTTTTCGAATGATATCGATTGTGTATCTCAAGAAACTGGAATTCCACACGGTGAACAAGTAGTTATTGGTCGACCAGTTTTTCCATCATGGGCTCTGAATGTATGTGTTATTTGTGGTAGAAGAATTTAGATAATATTTA
>JGI10211J34971_10005099_pt1 | contig 10309 bp, 13 predicted proteins | sample Etolagsediment_FD_34971 | JGI IMG/M metagenome (IMG submission 34971)
AAATACGCCATTATGCTATCTGGTATGGCGTATGTATGGGCTGCTAAGCTACCTTATGCGGGTGGTGCTTTTCAAGTCACCATGGTTGAATCACCTACATTTCAATCAGTACCTATGACGCTTTTTCAACGTGTGAGTCATAATACTTCGCTCTCCTTTGACAGCGTCTATGAATTGAATTTTACGACTGGTGGTTGGGAGGATTATATCTGGACGTACGAGGACTATCCGGACGAAATCTATGCGGTGGCTGTTGACGAGGACTATTGTTACATTGCCGGCAAGGGGGCGGAGGTTCACCAATTGGCTGTTGCTAATGGCACAGTGCTCTGGGTAAGTACGGGTGTCGCAGACGCAACTCAAAAGTATCAAAGCCACGAAACCTGCTCAGGCACTTATGTCTTTCGCATTTACGGGACGAGGCGTACTTGGCAGACATTTACGCCAGCGACTACCCATACACTAAGCTCGGTCTATCTCCACGGCTACAGGAAGGGTACCGTTGGCAACATCACCGTCACGGTCTATGCGGTTGATGCTGCTCACAAACCAACAGGTGAAGCTTTGGCGACAGCTACAGTTAATGCTAATGGCTGGACACTTTCTTCTGATGGGGCATGGTATGAGATAACGCTGACCGGGTCCCCTGAACTCACGGCTGGCACGGAGTACGGTATCGAGGCATACTGCCAGGGCACCGACGTCGCGAACTGTCTGCACATGCAGGGCACTGCTTCCGGGAACCAGTACACGCGGGGACTGTTTGCTTTTTCGACTAATGGCGGGTCTAGTTGGACTGTTCAAGCAACATGGGACGAAGCCTTCCAAGAGTGGGGGCTGCTTGCGATTACGCCTGACATAACTAGGATGGCTGTTAGTCCTGGCGGTGACATCTATGCCGTGGCTGCTGACGCGCTACATAAGATGGATAGTGACGGCAATTTGATATGGTCGTGGGCGCCTGCGGACGTCACCGTTCATGCTGTCGTTGTTGACGTTGGCAACGATGTCTATATTGGCGGGTCCTACAACGATGGTGGGACTGAGAAGCCTTGCGTTTACAAGGTAGACTCCGACCATGCAGCTATTTGGGATACTCATGCCTTCCACGACTATGAGGGCTACGTGGCGGATATTGCTGTAGACACGACTGACGAGGTTTACGTTGCGGTGGTCGCGACCGATACTGACCATCCCGGCGTAGTCTACAAGCTGGAAAGCGACGGTACTGTAGACTGGCATTATGAGGGTGTGGCCGGGAGCTTGCACTCTCATTCAGTAAACACAGATTGGGCTGGCCAAGTGTTTTGTGAGACTCAAATCGGTGCCGATAAATGGGTCGTTGAAAAGATTTCACTTGGCGGTGGCTATCCAACTGCCGAGGCTGTAAGGCAATGGGTTCGTGATGACTCTATGACCGGGATAATGTATGATGTAAGAGTACCTAACCCGTGTCTTTTCGCGGCGGAGTAAAGAATGGCTCGGACACATGAGACAGCGCCGATAGTCGATTCCTACGGTAATCCTGTAGGCAACGCCAAGGTGGAAGCCTACGACGTCACGGATGACAGCCTGCAGGAGACGCAGTATACCAACTCCAGCGGCATAGCCAGCTTCGTAGCGCTGCACGATACCAATGACAGCGACCTCAAAATAATGTGGGGACTGTTTAATGTGCAGTGGCGTCGGCATATCTTTGAGACAGGCGGCGAAGGTGGTACGCCGTCCAGTGACCATGGGGCTTTGACTGGATTAACCCATGATGACCATACGCAATACATCAAACATTCATTAGCAACGGCAGCTAACGATTTCCTGGTTGCCTCGGGTGCCGGTGTATTTATCAAGAAAACACTGGCTCAGACATTAACCGTCCTGGGCAAAGCAGCGGCCAGCGGACTCGCTTCTCTCAATGCTTCAACGAAGGTTGTAGAGCAGCCAGCATCTATCAGCGACCACCTGGATGATACGGCAGGGGGAACTGACGCAGAAACTACTAAAGCACCTACTACCAACGTAATGTATGACCATGCCCATGATGCGGATGCTCATGGTGAGCCAACTGTTGCCACGGATTCGGGTACTGCAACAGCAGATGACCAGGCTTTTAGTATTGTAGGTGGTGAGGGTATTGATACAAGCGGAGCGACTACTGTTGTCACCATAGCTGCTGAAGATGCCAGTACAACGAACAAAGGTGTTGTTATGTTAGACACCACGCCTGCTGATGAGGAGACTAAGGCCCCTACGTCGAAATGGGCTTATGACCATAATGCTGACAACACGGCTCATAATGCGCTCGTATGGGCAATCGTTTTTGGAGGTTAAGATATGCTAGTTCTTGAAACGGGTGACAAGATTCAGGGTGACGCTGCAACAGCAGCCGAAGTAGACTATACTATCCACGGCCTTGATAACAGCGCCTTAAAACAACTAGCTGATGGGCAGCTAGCGAATAGTATAGGCGACCTCTTTACGGCTGACAGCACCGATGTTGCCAGTACGATTACGCTTGTTAATACAGGCAGCGCTCAAGCAGTCAATCTTTACTTCCTGGCAAGTGGTGGCACTGCTCGGAGGCTTATCCCCAAAGATATGAGCCTAGGCGCTGGTTATTCACTGCATACTGACGGCAAGAGTTTTACTGTAGTAGATGCCAGTGGCAATGTTCAAACTTCGGGTGGCGGTGCCTACGTTGAAGATGCTGCCTATGGTGCTGGGTGGAATGGTGACACCACCCATGCTCCGAGCCAGAACGCTGTCTATGATATGCAGGTAGCTCATTTAGCTGCTGCTGACCCTCATGCTGGCTATGTGCTTGAAACCCTTTTTGACGCTCAATCTATTATACAGGCTACGTCCGATAACACTCCCGTCAAGCTAACGGTGGCCGAGCAGACTGTGGTAGGGAGAATTACAGGCGGCAATATCGTTGCTCTGACTGTTGCACAACTTCAAACATTGCTTTTCTCGGCTGCACTCCCCGAGAACGTGACCATAGAACTAGATGCTGCCCTAAGTGCCGATGAAAAATACTCAGGCATAGTGGAGACTGTTATGGCAGGCTGCACTACCAATTTTGGGGATTGTTTATACTTCGCCGTTGCTGATTCAAGGTGGGAATTGGCTAAAGCTGATGCTTCTGCAACTTCATTTGGAAAGATAGGGATTAACGTAGAAACAGCACAGAAAAGTGATGGCGATTCTATGAAGGTATTGCTCTACGGTAAGGTTCGTTCTGATGCCGATTATGCTTTTACTGTGGGTGCGCCTGTTTTTATTAGTTCTGGAACGGCTGGGGATTTGACTTCTACAATCCCCGCAAAGACTACAAACCACGTTGTCCGCATTGTTGGTTATGGCAATACGGCGGATGAATTATTCTTCTGCCCAGATAACACTTACTTGGAGTATGCGTAATGTACGTAAGGGTAGAGCCATCTGGCTGTTGTGAACGTAAAGGCATGGTGCAGGTACGCTTCTCTATGTACCTTGAGCCTACCGATTATGGCTATGACAAACACCATGTCCAAGTGCCTGTAATCCCCGAAGAGGGTTATCAGGGTAAGGTAGATGCTTGGGGCAATCCTGTGAATGCAAAGCATTTCGAGAAATGGATAGACGCCTTGCCAAAGAAATGGCAGAATAATCCCTTTCACAACCATTTCATTTACGTTGAGCCTACCATTTCAGACGAATCTATTCTGGCTATAGCAGAGGAAACCCTACATCAGGCGTATAAGAAATGGAGCGCTGATACCTTCCCTGATGTAAAGAACGCACCCTACGCTAAACCCATTATTGACGCTGCCCGAATAACAGCTTGTGAGGCTAAAGTCCAACACTTGAAAGACACTGCCTTGGAACGGAAAGTCTAATGGCTGCTATAGACATCGGCCCCGGTGCAAGTGATAGAGGGAATAGTTGGGACATTAGTGGGTATACAATTATAGACAAAACCAACCCTGCTAATGATGCGGGTACGCTAACGTCTTTCGAGTTGTGGTATAACTCAGGTGGTGGTAACGCCGCAAACGTTAAGATTGGCACGTTCTCTGGTAGCGGCACGTCTTATGATGATAGGGATTATGAAACCCTTGGTACAGTCACAGCAGGTTCAAAACAGACATTCTCTGGTAAAGATTGTGACGTGACCTCTGGCGATTTTTTGGGCATTTATCAAAGTAGTGCCTGGATGGAGAGTGAGGCCACTGGTGGTAGTGATTGTTACTATTACTTAGGTGATGCCTTTGGTGGGGGCGCTCAGACATACACTCTCGTTTCCAGTTGGATTATAAGCATTTATGGCACAGGGGTACCAGGCTGGTTAAACATAGGCAAGGTATCAGGAGCAACAGCCACGGACTTGGCGAAGGTCAATTCGGTCGCAGTCGGTGATATATCGAAATTGAATGGGGTGAGTGTATAATGCCTAAGATCGGCGATTTTAAGCTAGGGGCTGAATTAAACCAAAGGGGATGGCGTTATATCTGGTCTGCCTGCGAAAGCTGTGGCAAAGAAAGATGGGTTCAATACAAGAGAAAAGATGAACGGAGTAGCGGTGTAATGGAAGGCTTATCATCAGAGCACATAGAAGCGAAGCTTAATAAGAGCGAAGAGAGGTGATAACGTGACGCCGTATGAATATCCAGACGCGGCTCCTAGCGGGCTATCCCGGGGACTTGGAGCCGGTTAAAAGAAACGAGCCAGTAAGTAAACACTGAGGAGGTAAAATTATGAATGATGCGCCGCCTGGTTTAGGCGAGATACGACATGCTTATCAAGTGGGTCATAAGGGGAGGGATAGGTATATTTGGTGGGTATGTGAATGTTGCGGAAAACAGCGATGGGTGGAATATAGAATGGGCAAGAGAAAGCACTCTCGCTATTGTAGGCAATGTTCTTGCGTACTATCCTTTGAGGGTAAAAGAGGCGAAAACTGTGGCGCTTGGAAAGGTGGGACTCATATGCGCAACGGCTACAAGATGACCTATGTTCATCCTAGTTCATTCTTTTACTCGATGGCAACAGGGTCTTATGTTTTGGAACATCGATTGGTTATGGCGGAGCATCTCGGTAGGTGCCTTCAGCCCTGGGAGATAGTTCATCATAAGAACGGCATCAAGGATGATAACAGAATAGAGAATCTCCAAGTCGTTTCAGATTTGGAGCACAAACAACTTACCTTACTACAACATGAGATAAGCAAAGTTAGAGAGCAAAACAATGAACTAGCTAAAGAAGTTCGCTTGTTACGTTGGCAATTGAAGCAATTATTAGAAAGGGAGGTGATATCACAATGAAGCTAGACGGCAAAAAGAAATGGACGGCAGCACTAATCGCGATCGCTGGCACAGTAGTTGCACAGTTCGCCCCGGAGCAGGAAAGCGCCATCATGGAGACAGTGCAAGGCATGGCTCCTATGGTGGTAGGTGCTTTCTATATCCTGATGCAGTGGCTCCACGACGACAAGAAGGAAACAGTCAAGGTTGAGCACGAAAAGACCGAACAGGCAAAAGCTTCGTTTGTTGTTGTAGCTCAGTCTGAGGCACTGGCAGAAGCCCAGAACGAAATCGAGTTTGAGCCATTCGACCAGGACGCCTTCGAAAGAAAGGTTAAAGCCCGCGCAACCTCCGCCTACTTTGTCGACAACCCAGTGACTGAAATGCAGGCGGCAGCCGACAAGGCGCTCATTACCCCATGCAAGAACGTGGCCAAGGCGCAGAGCTTCTGGTTCTACTACACGCACAAGGCCCTGGACGCCTTCGAGCACCTGTTCAGATTCCCCTACGCCGAGGCCGAGGAGAACCTGGCATTCGAGGACAAGACCGGTAAGTCGTGCACGGCGCCAGATCTCGAGTTCCTGGCAATCGAGCTCGGAGAAGGCCATCTCAAACTACTCCAGGAAGTCGACTTTGCCCAGCGCATCCTATCACAGGTCGGCCAGCTAAAGCAGTACATGGTAGCCTGGCAGCACCCGCAGACTGGGGAGCCTCAGCGCTGGACGCTGTGGACATTGGGCACCCGAGCCAACGAGATGCTCAGGGTTTGACGAGTATGGTATAATTAGTAAGTGGTATGTCACCGATACCACACTTTCTATCCTCCTCATTGGGCTCCGGCGGTTTTGGGCTGGCAAGTCTGCCGCCGGAGCTTTTAATTTATTTCTGAAATCTGCCCTGAAACTCCTTGACATTCGTTGGCAAAGCGTGTAATATAAGAAGTATGCCAGCCCACAAGAAGTTCACCGCCCGTGTTTCCTTTACGTTTCAATTGGAACGTGACACCCTTCGGAATCTACACCTAGAGGCAAAGAAGCGGCACATACCCCTGTCCGACCTATTGAATGAACGCCTCAAGAATCCCGTCTCACATCTCATTTCATTAGTGAGGTAACGGAGGGGACATGACAGAGAAAATAGGAGTGTCCCTGACTATCACTGACAAGTTCCGCCGTGAATATCCTACTGAGGTCATAGGTAAATGGCGGAATCATATCATCAAGGATCTGCTGAGTTATGGTTTTGTAGTAGAGAGTGAAAGACACCGTGACGTTGCATTGAGGGCTGACGAGTATCACTTTTGCCTACGAAAGAAGGGGGAGACATTGGGAGACAAAGACAAGTTGGAGAAGATGCGTGAAAGCAGCCGTCCGTTTTCAGAGTACGGTGTCAATGTGAAATGGGAAACCACCAACGCCCGCCGGGGACAGGAGGCACCGCTCTTGAAGGAAGGCTGGGAACCTTTTGCCGTTGTGCAGCATGACGGGATTGACTATCTCTATTTGAGGAGAAAGATAGAATGACGACCGAAGCATCATCAGAGCATAGATACAAACCGCAAGATTGCCCATCCTTCAATGGTTGTTCTGCTCCACTATGTCCTTTGGATGATAGCCTGCCTCATGCTGTCTGGTACATTGACGAACCCATCTGTGGGTCAAGACTTTACAGAATGCCCTGGATTAGAGCTCAAAGGCGGATTGCAAGGCGGGGTAAGGATACAACTGGTTATTTTAATGTAAAGATGCTTGGAACAGTTCACGCAGTTTATTCTAGTATCAAGGGCGTAGATCCGAACCATGATGCGACCCCTGAAAATTGGATAAAGGCTAGAGGAGGTATATAAAACCTTTGGTTAAGGAAGAGGAATAGGGCATACATCTCTTTCGCCGTATGTTGGGTGTCATACCCTTAGACCATAGCTGTAATCCGACTTGAAACACGAATACGGGGACTCTGTGAGTAGTTTTGAAGCTGAAAGTAAGAGCCTACAAATTAGGCGCCAGATGCCCTGAGACGCACCAGGATTAGCGAGAATAAGGTTTTATAGCTAAAAAGGAGGAGTAACACAATGACGACTGAGATTACTAAGACAAGCGTACCGGCAGCGGTGGTCCAAGAACTTGCCAAGCTAAAGGCAGAGCAGGAGGCATTGCTCAAAGAGATTGCGTTGACACCTACTATCCAGACCAAAGAGGAGGAAGTAAAAGCGGGCAATTGGCTGGCTCGTGTTCGAGGCTTTCTAAAAGAGGCCGAGAATATACGAAAGGCTATAGTCGGCCCCAGGAACGACGAGGTAAAGGCTATCAATGCAGCTTTTTCGGAAGGGCTAAGACTGGCGAGGAACGCAGACGGTGTTCTTGACAAGGCCATAGCAGACTACCGGTGGGAACAAGAGAAGGCTAGGCGGAAGGAGATGGATAGGCAGCAGAAACTTGCCGACAATAGGGCAGCCAAGGCTGAGGAACGAGGAGAAGTGCCGGCCATCCCTGAACCGATCGCCGCCGCAGTGCCAGAAGTAGAGACGGCGATAGAGACTGACACGGGGAAGAAGGTAGGGCAGGTAAAGCACAAGAAGTGGAGGTGGTCTGATAGCAAGCAGGCGGATAAAGCAACATCAAAATTACCCGATCCTTTTTGGGTCCCAAATGAAGTCCAAATCGGCCAGATGGTACGAGCTGGTACGCCGGAGGCTGTCTTCAACGGTGCAATTATTATCTATGATGACATAGGGACTTCAGTGAGGTGACCAATGGCATATAAGGGAGCTGGCTCATGTTGAGCCGTAACGCATCAGGCTTCTATAGTATCCCTACTCGTAAAGGCGTTGTCCAATTGCCCTCAGTAAGTACTATCCTCAGTGTGATAGACGCGCGAGGACTAAACGAGTGGAGAGTAGACAAAGGTAGGGAGGTCTCCGATGCTATATCAGAGGAATCTCGTGGTGTAGGTAGCAAAGGGCACGCTCTTATCGAACGCATATCGAATGGTGGCTCAATAGCAAAGCCTGAATGGGAATCTTTGGACGAAAGGGTGCGCAACGGACTCCGGGCGTGGGTACGCTGGCGTGACCAAGTAGGATTCATACCGAAGCATACCGAGATGGTGGTGTATTCTTTGAAGTATGGCTATGCTGGCACAGTGGATGCCATTGGCACGATTAGACCAAAGATTAGCATACTTGCTGACTATAAGTTTGCTGGTGCTCTCTACCATGAGACCAACGATGCACAGGTAGTGGCCTATGATATGGCCTACACCGAGATGTTCCCGAAACGAAAGGCGCGGGAGTTATATCTTGTCAGGCTTGACAAAGAGACGGGGATTCCTGAGCCATACAAGATTGAGAACCGCAAACTGCCCTGGGAGACTTTCTTAGCTGCCAAAACTATCTTTGACAACCGGATAAAAGTAAAATTAGGAGGGAACAATGACACAGGAGACTAGACTGCAACGTTATCAAGGTCATACCGTACTGACCAAAGACGAGGCCACGGAGATACTACAGACTATTTGGCCGAAGGCGCCAGCTAACGAGGTTTACAAGGCAGCACTTATCTGCCAGACCTACGGGCTAAACCCGCTCATGCACCATCTGGCGCTGGTGCCGTTCAAAAACAAAAAGACAGAGCAGGTAGAATGGGTACCTATTATGACAATGAAAGCCACCCGGTTGATAGCTGCTAGAAAGAAAGCCTTTTCCTACATCGAGGATACCCCCCGGCTGATGACGGATGAGGAGCAGCAAACGATTCTTGGAGAGATTGACCGGACGAAACTCTGGGCTATTACTATACTAAAAGATACTCAAGGCAATATAGCTAGGGGTTATGGCTTCTGGCCAAAGGCAGCAGAGCCACTCGGCACCGAGAACGGTAATACTAAGGCAAACATGGCTATGATACGGTCCGAGCGCCAGGCGGTAGACCGTATGGTGCCCGATGCGTTACCCCATGGTGTAGAAGTCATGGAAGACCTACCAATGTCCCCTATTGTCACCACGGTCGAGCCTATGAGCGGTGAAGTGTTAGAGGCTGGGATAGAGGCCGAGATAGAGGGCGAGGAGCCAGAGGAGACCGAGACCTCAGTGCCAGAGCCTTCAGGGGTCACGTATCTTGCTGGACAATATGGGGATATGCTTACTACCTGTTGGGAACATGGCGAACCCTGGCAAATAGACAAGTTCGGACACCTATTCCACAAAATGCCAGAGGGCTATTGTAACTTCAGGGATAGGATTAAGCCAATAACTGAGAAGGTGGCAATAGCAGTGGGCATTGATGCGAATGAGGTAAATGAAAGGGCTAAGAAGGCAAACGGCAAGCCTTGGTCGAAGCTCAGTGAGCAAAGCCAGCTTGAAATTTTAACAAGCCTCAGTGCTCACATAAGTGTTGCCCCAATTAACAAGGAGAATGGCGAGGAAGGTCAAGGAGAATTACTGTAGCCCACCCTTAAAAAGTGAATATTGAGGGTGATTAGACCTAGTAGCCAAGCAGGGCTAAAGGAGGAGAGATGTATTACAAGCTAACAGATGAAAATGGGCAGACCTATAATGAGACTCAGTGGGGAGAAAATGTAACCCATGCGGTCAAGGGTAAGTCTAGCGAATTGTGCAGTAAGGCCGTAATCCATTGCCACGACGACCCGTTGAAGGCGGTTATGTTTAATACTATACATACTAACTTTGAGAAGCCGAGATTATGGGAAGGGGAAGCCTCAAGTGTTGTGGCTAATGATGGCCTAAAGTGTGGGTGTAAAAAGTTTACAACATTGAGAGAGATAGCTTTGCCGGAAATAACTGTCAACCAAAGAGTAAGATTCGCCATCCTTTGCGCCAAAGAGGTTCATAAAGATAATAACTGGAATAAATGGGCTGACAAATGGCTGTCTGGTGCTGATAGGTCAGCATGGGCAGCATGGGCAGCAAAGGCAGCAAAGGCAGCATGGGCAGCAAAGGCAGCAAAGGCAGCAGAGGAAGCAGAGGAAGCATGGGCAGCAAAGGCAGCAAAGGCAGCATGGGCAGCAAA
>JGI10211J34971_10005102_pt1 | contig 10305 bp, 7 predicted proteins | sample Etolagsediment_FD_34971 | JGI IMG/M metagenome (IMG submission 34971)
TTAGTTGCTGCAGAGCGTAGGGCTCGACATGCTGATTCAGGTGTAGCTAGGAAGACTAAATATGGCGGGTTATATTCACGTACAGCGCAAAAGAGAAATAGATATGGACTCGGCGGCTGATCCAGTAGTAAGCAACGTACGTCAGGAGTGGGACTGGGTTAAATACGGCGTAGAAGAGATTCTGAAAGAAGATCGGAATCTCACGTTTAGACCGGAAGACGTTTATGCAGCGGTCCTTGCTGGGCAAGCGATACTGTGGACAACGGATCAAGGTTTTGTAGTTACTACTACAGAGACGGATACGTTTAATGGCGAGAAAACGTTTTTAGTATGGCTGGCGTGGGCAAGAGAACGCGGGCATAATTTAGCTGCGGTGCACAGGGTATTCTTCGAGGAAGCCGCTAGAGGTGCTGGGTACTCAAAGATAGAAGTTAGGTCGGCTATACCAGAGGTTAGAGACTATCTAATTAATACTGGTTGGGAAATCGACACGGTCGTTTTCACGAGGTATTTGTAATGGGCAGTAAACCAAAAGCACAAGACTACAAGCCTTCGGAAGCTGAAAAAGCCTCAGCATCCGTGGCTATGGCCGAGTACAACTATTTTAAACAGAAATACGATCCTCTGTTACAGCAGATGCGAGATCAGTCTCTAACAGCCGACGTGCAGTCTGGTTTAAGAGGCCGAGCTAATGCTGACACTATGCAGGCGTTGACAGCACAGCCGTCATATCGACAGACTCAAAGCGCTACTGCTGCTGGTGATATGGCGCAAGCGTATCAAGGCCAGCTTGGCGTAGCTAACGTAGCCGCTAAAGATATTCAGAATAAAATGCAGACAAACGTTCTCGGCACTGCTCGCGGTCAAGCGGCTGATGCGCAGACTGGCATGGCAGCTGCATCACGACTGGCCACGTCAGAAGCACTAACTAGAGCTAAAGCTAATCAAGAAGTTGCTCAAGCGAAGCTGAGTGCTGCTGGTCAGATAGCTGGTACGCTTATCGGTCAAGGTGTTTCAAACATGAAGACTACTGGTCAGCGTATGGACCCTACTGGTATGGGCCCGCCGGAACAAGTGAGTGGTTCATTTTTTACACCGGTTAATAGTGCCGGACAAAGTGTTACCGGAGCTAAGAATCGCTTAGCGTTCTCTGGTTTATTTGGGGGCGGTTGATATGGCTTTAGGCGATCTCGCGAATCTTAACTACTCTAACGCTTATGGCGGTAACCCTAACTCCCTACCTGTAGTTAGCGACCCTGAGCAAGCGTACGCTAACCTTACTCGCCAAGAGTATCTGGACTACATCCAGAACTACCGTGGGTTTGAAGAAGAGCTGATACAGAAAGCGCAAACTGACACTAGCCTTATAGACCAAGCTCGTCAAGATGTAGGGGTAGCTCAAGGCTTAACAGCAGGTATAGCGGAGCGTAACGCACAACGTTATGGCGCTGCACTGACACCGGCCCAACGACAGCAGCAGTCCTTGCAGCTGCAGCGGGCAAATACACTTGGTGGCGTACAGTCGATAAACGACGCTCGGTTAGCGCAGAGAGAAGCTAACACTGCACTGCTGTCTGATTTGATAAACATAGGCCAAGGCGTAAACCGTTCGTCACAACAACAGTTAGGCTCGGCAGCAGCTGATGCCACACAGCGTCAGAACGCTTACACTCAAGCAAAAGCCGCTTCTAAGGCACAGACCTACAGCACTATTGGATCGCTCGGCGCTGCAGCCATACTTGCGTTCGCGTTCTAGGAGACACTTATGGCAGTACAAGATTTCGGTAGCGGGTTACTAGCTGGTTTTCAAAGTGCTGTGGCGCTTGGTCAGCAACGCCAAGAGAACATTTTTAAAGAGCGCGAGCTTCAGCAGCGGGATTTCCAACTCGGGCTGGCCGATGAAGAGCTTAAGCTGGGCAAAGACAGACTCAACGAGAACAGACGTCAGTTTGATGAGAACTTTAAGCTAGCTGAAAAAGAGCTGGCCCAAGGCGCAGAACGTATTAAGGTATCGCAGCGTCAGGTGGCGGTAAGTGAAGGCGAACTCGGTATACTGCAAGCCGAAGGGAAACAAAAGCAGACTAAATTTGATCAGGAGCAGCGCAATTTACTTACTGGTCGGCTATATAATGTTGCTGGTAAACAAGGTTTCGTTGACCCCAATAATGCTCAACGGCTAGACACAACGGCTGTAGCCGCGTCTTTAGCGGAAGGTAATTCGGCTACAGATCGGTGGGCTCTTGAAGTTTTGAACAATAGTAATCTTCCTCGCCCAGATGGGTTTACTTACACGGCTATAAACAGAGACCCAAGAACAGGTGTACTGTCTATTGTAGGGCAGTACGATAACGGTGAAATGGGCGTTCTCACTGAAGAAGGCGGAAGCGACCCTAATGAAAACACGATGATGCTGACACCGGCCCAAGCAGCCAGCGTCCTTAGCAATGAGTGGGTTAGCTTTCAAGTTATAGACGGCGCTGCAACTAACCTAGGTGCTGCTTATCAAGCGCAAATGGGCGTTAACCAAGCCGATATTGATGCGCAGACTGCTGACGTGAAACTGCAAGGCAATGTTGTCGCAGCTCTTGACGCTCAGAAAGACCCCGCAGCATCGCGCGCGTTCAGACGAGTATTAGCTACTGCTGAGACAGACGAGGAAAGACGGTCCATTTTAACCGAAGCGGCTAACGACCTAGGAGTCGAAATCCCACCCGCGTTAGATATTCGCGGTGAGTTGGTTGATTACGCCCCAACTATAAGTCGTTCTGAGCTAGGCAAACCATTCGCTGGAGTGGCTGCATCTGCATCAACGTACGCTAGCACTAAGCCAAAAGAAAAAATAGCTAAGCTGGAAAAAGAGATATCAAGCCTTGAAAACTCTCTAGAAGGTAAGTCGCCTAATCAGCAAAGAAACATCCAGAATCAGATAAACGACTTAGATGAAAAACGTAGAGAAGAAATAAATACGGTTAACAAATATTCTTTAGAGTCCGTCAACGCTGAGATCAAAGATCTCACAGCTCGCCGTGACAAAGCTGCTGCCGCCCGAAAAGATTACTGGCAGTCTCAGATTGATGAGAAGATGAACGTACAGTCAAAGCTTGAAGAGTCGCTCGGCATGCGTACACCTATAATGAGCACCGACGCGTACAAGCAGCTAGAGAATCAAGTTATTGCCCGCGTTGAAGGCATGACCCCAGAAGAAGTGGATGCCGCTGTAGACAACGGCAACTTGCCGTTTTCCGCAGAGCTGATAGGCACTATGCGTCAGCGTTTACAAGAGGCTGGCGTCACTAGCATCCGAGACGTAGCTAAACTGCCTACTCGCGAGCAGTTGGCCACGCGGGCCCTGCTGTCCGTCATTGCTCCTGATCAGACAGCTCGAGATGCCGCTCGGCAAGAGATGAGCAACTTGAAAGAGACTGGAACTTTGAGCTTGACCGCTCAAGAAGCCGGTAAGCAGCAGATAGACAGAGGCACTTTGAATACACGTATTGCTGAACTTAGAAGAAACCTTAGTAAGGACGCAGCAGATGCGAACGCTTCTGAACAAGCAAGGGTAGATGCCGCTTCTAAGATAGCGTCTACATTTATCCAAGAAAGCAATAAGGTGTTCTTTGGCGAAGACGGCACAGAGAACAACATAGACGCTCAGTCCGCTAAACGCTTTTCTAGAACGGTCCTTGCACCGCTTTTACAACAAGCGTCTTCCTCTACATCTGAAGCGGAGGCTCGACAGTACCAGTCCGCCCTCAACTCTGGCGTTAGTCTTGTTCTAGCCGGTTATGCAGCAGAAGAAGAAGGAGGCGTTGCTCAGACGTTCCTCAGTCTATTCCGACCAGACGCTGCAGATACCGCTAGCCCCAGTGATTTTGATTTAAGCCGTGTAGAGATGGAAACAGACGCGTCTGGCAGACCAACTAGATTCTATTACCTGACAGAGACTGGCGCTAGAACGGATGAAGCTATATCTGCAACTGACCTACTCAATCTCGACAAATCAGTCTATGATATAGTCGTTAGTGCAGCCACTCGAAATGCAGGTAGGTAAATGGCATTTGACCCGATTAAGCAGTTCCTTCAATACGACGGTGCAGAGGATACAAACGCGCTTGATCTGGTAACGGGGCAAGCTAGTGCCCCCGCCCCCGCCCCGAGTACTATAGGCGAAGCCGTAGCAGTAGGAGCCGCTGCTGGGGCTGAAGGCTTAGCGTCTGACGTCGAATATTTCAAAGGACTGCTAAACGTAGTTACCGGCGACGAAGAGGCTGCAGCCCAGAATGTTCGGTTAGCGCAGCAGTCGGAGCAGGCTGCCGCACGAGCTGTTGAAGGCGTACAATCCTTTGAGGACTTTTACAGTGAGCCCACTGTAGAGGGGTTCTTTGCTCAGGTAGGCAAACTATCCGGCCAGACAGTACCATTCGCCATAACTAGTATAGCTGGCGGCGGCGTTGGTGGCATTGTAGGCAAAGTAGTAGGCAAAAAAGTAGCCAAAAAAGCTGCTGATAGAATTGTTCAAGACTCGCTAGAGCGCACTGTAAAAGGCGTGGCCACCCCAGACGAACGCGTTATCGCTCAGGCAGCATACGACTACACAAAGAGAGGCGCACTCGCTGGCGCATTCGGCACCGAATACGTGTCAGCTACAGCAGGTAGTGCGCGAGAATCGCTAGAATCTGGCAGAGAGCTAAACACAGACGAAGCGTTCCGAGCATTTCTAGTAGGCGCTCCAGTTGCTGCAGTTGGCGCTGGCGGTGAAGCCGCTATCCTAAAAGCGTTTAGCAACGTAGCCAAAAATAGAGCAGTGAAAGACGGGTCTATATTTAAGCAGCTGGCGCAAGACATAGCGACTACTGCTGGCAGGTCCGCTGCTACAGAAGCCGGTACAGAGACGGTACAAGAGGCTATTTCTGCTGCTAATAGAGCGTCTATGGATGACTCATTCACTGCACAGGATGCGGCGATGCGTCTCGGCGAGGCAGCGTTCGCTGGATTCTTTAGTGGTGGCGCTGTAGGTGCAGCCGGTGGTGCGGCCGGTAGTGTACTATCTAACAGAGACGCTATAGCAGACTCGGCCCCGATAACCGCTGTAGCAAACGTCATTGATAAAGCTAGACGCTACATGGATTCTGGTCAGACGCAGCAGTTTGACCAGCAGGTTAACGCCGAGCAGTACGGTGATGTAATGTCTGGGTACACGACCCCAGAGCCACAGGCTGACATTAATGCTCAGCTTAGCGCTATGGTTGACGAGACCAGCTCCAAAGAAGCGGTGTGGATTGCTGGAGATACCCCGCAGTACCAAGCCCGTACAGGCAAACCGACAGAGATAACGGTAAACGGAGAGCTTGCGTACGCAGCTTTTGTACCCGGCAGGGGCACTATTGTATCTACGAATAAAAACGTAGTTGAGTCAGTAGTTGCGTCAAACGCTAGCGATCAGTCACTGTCAGATGCTTTAGGCTACAGCAAACCTAAGAACGCAGCTCAGCCCGGCGACACAGTAGTACAGGTTGTTGATCGCGATGGCGGCGTTGTATCTGAAGAAGTAACAGACTCGGCTGGTTTAGCAGACGCATTTGGCGCTGCAACCAGCATTATGCCAGAAGGCGGCAGCATCCGTCAGACTACAGTCGAAAAAGCACTAGAAGAACGAAACGCGCGCGTTGAGCGTGAGCAAGGCCCGGTAGTACGTGACATAGACTCAGAAGAGCTGTCCAGCCTTAAAGCACAACTGTCAGAGCGAACTGACGTACAAGAGGCTGATATAGAAACAGTTGAAGTTGGTACGTTTAATATTAGGCGTGATCCGAACGAGACGTTCGCAAATACTGACAGCGCTCGTGCAGAGTACGAAGCTACTTTCGGCGAGACGAACTGGGACGATCCGTTCTTTGGTAGCATGACAGAGGCGCTGCTACAAAAAGCAGTCGATGAACAAATCGCCAACCCTACGGCAGACGTTAGGATAGAACAGGCCGATGTCAGAATAGATCAAGGCGGCGGTAGATACGATCTGGTACGCAAGTATAGACTGATACGCGAAGGGCTACCCGTAGACCCTACCGAGAGCAGCCCGCAGTTTGTGGCGGAGGCGGTTAACAAAGCTAGTCGCAGTAAGTTCTCTAGAACTTCCCCCGTAGTAGTAGTTCGACCAGACGGCAAAGCAGTCAAAGTCAACATGGTGGACTTAACCAACGCCGGTAGACGCCTAGTACAAGAACGTGGTGATAGCACTTTCCAAGGTGATACCCAGTTTGAATCGTCTCAGAAAGGACTGCAAGAAATACTAGCGGACTTTCGCCTTGAAGGGTACGACGTTCTCGTAAACGGTACATCTCTTTACGACGTGCAAGGGCGTTTGCCAGACGCTATGAATGTTGTAGCTGGCCGAGCAGAAGGTACTAACGTACGCCTACGAGAGCTGCTAGCGCCACGTTCTTCTGTAGCCCCTTCTCAAGGGCTTACTGTTATAGCGTACGAAGTGGCCGAAGATGGCACACGAACGGACAACATTGTTGCTATGCAGCGCGATGTGACACCAGAAGCTGCAGACGCGTTCGAGCGTTTTTACGGCCAAAGACAAGGCTACGACGTAGTTCGTAGAGTCGGCGAGTTTGACCCTAACGACATGCCAGTCGAAGAGATAGGGCAGACAGAAATAGAAAAAATGATGGGTGATCCCAGAGACGACACTGCTGGGATAGATAGAAGAGTCGGCGCAGCACCAAGTACTTTCGCAGTTGAGCCAGTACAAGAGATGCAGTTTGCTGACGAAAGCGTAGGTACGTTTATAGCTAATCTGTTTAATACGATTAAGTTACGTACCAAGCCTATGGTGTTAAACGCGCAGCAGTTATTGTCCGCTTCTGACGCGCAACTGCGAGCTACATTTAAAGACGAAGCTGACTATAGGACCATCCTCGATTCTATAGAAGCGTTTAGAACGCGCCCAAAACTGTACGGGCGCTCTATAACCGGATTGAACGGCAGACCAGTAATAATCTTACGTGAACAAGCTAACCCGCTTCAGACAGCTTTATCTGCGGCGCACGAGATAGGCCACGTAATGTTTGCGGAACATATGGACAGCGCATTGGACAAACGAGCGTTGCGCGCTGCCCTGCTTAGAACCTACAAGAAAGACAAGCAGTATCAAAGTTACGTCACTAAGTACAATGAAGAACGTGGGTTTGATGAGTGGTATGCCGATCAAGTAGCTAAGTGGGCGAGCCGCAGATTTGTACGTAAGCAGGCTAAGTCGCTTGTAGAGCGCCACTTCAAAGAACTTGTCAATAAGATCCGCTCTCTGTACAGGTCGATGGATAGCATTTTCAAGCGCCGTCTTACTGGTAAAGTTGATCAGCAGTTTGATCAGTTTATGGACGCTGTACTTGAAGCAAGGCGTGATGGCAAGGAATTTAACAAGACATCGTTTGCTAAGAAGCAACTAGCGAAAGAGATGGTACGAGTTGTTGTAGAGCAAGGCGGCGAAGCATTAGCTGCTCATTGGCGTAAAAGTATAACAGATGTAGCAAACAAACCAAACGTTCGCCCCTTGTTGAAGTTTGTACGCACAGCTGATGGCGTATTACGTGGGATAGCTGGTAATAAGCTGGCGAATATGTTTTACGTCCGCTCACAAGACAAAGCTGGCGGCGGTGATTTAGGGTTCTTAGGTGCAAAGGCTCGTAAAGTAGACGACTTGCAAAACAAGTTTGAAAAAGACGTCGGTAGTTTAGCCGACGAGAATGTACAGGCAGCTATAGCAGAGGCTGCTACTAGCGAGCCGACAGCGTCGCTATCACCTATGGCGCAATCAGTTCGTAAGTTTTTAGACGATATCTATGTAGACTACATCGAGCCGTCGAATACGAACATAGGCCGTCAGCAAGACTTCTTCCCGACGGTCATTAATTTGATGGAAGCAGTAGAGCGGGAAGATGATTTTATATCCATCATCGTGGCTAATAACCCCGGCATAACTGCAGCCCGCGCCAGAGAAGCTGTGCAAAGGTTGCGTGAGTTTAACCACTCAATACAGAACGACGGCCCGGTAGACTTTAACGCAACTAACCCAGCTAGCAGCGTCGAGCAAGCGCGTCAGCTTACAGCTAACGTCCCGCGAGAACTGCTGCAGGAACAGGGCTTTTTACAAGATCCTAAAGAAGCTCTAGTAAGCTACGTTCGTCACGTTGCTACGCGGGTTGAGTGGAATGCTCACACTAAAGACGCGAATGGCGTAGACATGCTTGAGCCAGAACTTGCCAAGCTCAGCGAACGTGATAGGGCAGAAGTAGAAGGCATTATAGCCACTTACTTAGGCTATCAGTCAAATCCGATTGGCCCAGTGTGGCGCAAAGTTAACAGCTACGGCCAGTTTCTCCAGTTCGTTACGATACTACCATTTGCTACGCTTGCGTCGTTACCGGAGCTTGCTGGCCCAGTTATAAACTCTAAAGAACTTAACTTTGATACGTTTGTCACGGCCTTCAAAGAGATAGGTGCATCGATAAAGAACAGAGCAGAGTCGCAGCAGTTCGCCCGTGATATAGGCGTTATAACGAGCGAAGTAGTAGCGAACACTTGGATAACCGAAGCTGAACAAGACTTTATGGACCCAAAGGTCCGTAAGATGTCCGACTGGTACTTTAACGCTATCGGGCTCAACTGGTACACCAAGTTTACGCGCGAGTTTGCAGCAGGTATGGGCGTACAGTTCATAATTCGTCACGCCGAAAATAAGTTCAACAACCCGCGTTCTGAGCGCTACCTACAGGAACTCGGCCTTACAGCGGAAGATGTTAAGAAGTGGGATAGATCAAACCGCCGTCTTGATACTCCTGAAGGTAAGAAGGTCACTAAGGCGCTTCAACGGTTTGTAGAATCGTCTATCCTTCGCCCAAACGCAGCAGAGCGCCCTATCTGGGCCTCTGATCCGAGATGGGCGTTGGTATGGCAGCTCAAATCCTTTATGTATGCATACCAGAAGGTTATTGTAGGCGGCGTTCTTCGTGAGATGCGGAACCGAACCAGCGAAGGTGCAGGCACAGGCATGCCACAATTAACAGCTACTACGGCTGTGTTAGCACTGACAGCGATAGCTACTATGCCGCTAGCAATGCTTGCGCTTGAACTTAGAGAATACGCTAAGTACGGGTTGGCTTCTATAGTACCCGGAGCTGTAGCCACGGATAGATACTTCAGGTCGGATAACATGGACTGGGGTCAGTACTTTGTTGAGATCTTTGATCGGTCTGGGTTTATGGGCCCGTTCGCTGTAGCTGGTATGATGCATCAGAACTCTGAGTGGGGTAAGAATCCTCTGCTACCGTTAGCTGGCCCTACTGCAGAAACTGTCGATAAGTTGATTGATAATGGCTTTGATATTACTAAGACTATCGGCTCCCGCTTACCTCTAACGTTTGCATCAGACTAAGAAGCTATGACCTACAAATACTTCACACTAGAAGAGTTCAACTGCCAAGAGACAGGTGAGAATCGCATGGATAGCGAGTTTATACGAACACTGGACATTCTCCGTGAAAAGTGCGGATTTCCATTTGTAATTACGTCTGGCTACCGGTCGCCTAGCCATAGCATTGAAGCTGCTAAGACTACGCCCGGCCAGCACGCACAGGGTATTGCTGCAGACATAGCGGTAAGTAACGGCGCTCAAAGGATGGCTATTGTAAGTAATGCAATTGCATTGGGGTTCACTGGCATCGGCGTAGGCAAAGACTTTGTACACGTCGATTTACGAAAAACCACACCGGTTATGTGGGTTTATTGAACGCGCATAGTGCGCCACGGGATAATACTTGCTAAAATTAGTGTTGCTAATATAATGCAAGTTAAACCCTCATAGGTTTAACTTATACAGGAGGGCTGCATGCCTTACTTTACTACATCTACCACTTTCATTGGCACTGGTAAGCCAGTAACTATGGGCGTAAAAGTCAATGGTGGTTCGGTTTCAGTTAGCATGGACTTTTCTGGCGTTGGTATTGGGTCCAGCGCTACTGAAGAGTTCACAAAAGACGGAATCTATGTCATAGAGCCCGGCTACGCTAAAATCACTGTAGCCGCGTTAAACGGCGCTTCTTTTGAGCTTGTATAATGCCTTTGCTAAGCGCAGTAAAACGGGCGATTTACTCGGCAGTTCGTTTTGCTATAAAACGCGTTGCGGGCGTAGGTGACACTTACGCAGTAAATGGCGTTGTACCGGAGTTAGTAGCTTCATTTACTGATGAATATTACAGCTACGCTGAAGCTGAAACCACATTCTCCAACCTAATCACTCAC
>JGI10211J34971_10005103_pt1 | contig 10305 bp, 9 predicted proteins | sample Etolagsediment_FD_34971 | JGI IMG/M metagenome (IMG submission 34971)
AGTTCATCGTAGTCGGTCGTCCCATCACCAAAGCCGCCGACCCCGCCTCTGCCGCTCGCGCCGTGCAGGCCGAGCTGGCCCGGCCGTGACCCAAGTGCCCAAGTACCCAAGTGCAAGTACTCGGGGACAGGCACGCCAGTTGGGGACTGAGGGCTAACCACTGCCCCACTGATCAACACCCCTCATCCCAGCCAGCGCCCGGGTCTGCGGATGTCTTCGGCAGACAACGGCTCCACCGGACCGGGGTAACGTCCCGCGCGGAGCGCACGAAGTGCACGCGTCACACCGATGCGTTCAGTTGCCGAGAGGAGCCACGCCCCGGCCGCGACGCGGGTGCTGGCGATGGCCAGCAGGAATCGGCGACGTCTCACTTCCATAGACCGTAGACCTCCGACCTGCATATCGGGCACCGACCTTCCGTGTCCAGTCGGTTCCTGACCACTACGTACCGTTGACGCTCGATCAGCCGCATGCCGCACGTCGAGCACACGGTGTTGCCTCCGTCCTTGGCCAGCACATTCCCGATGTAGACGTGTTTCAGGCCTTCCGCACGTGCAAGCTCGCGCGCCCGGAGCAGCGTTTCCGGTGGCGTCGGAGGAAGGTGCCGCATCTGGTAACGGGGAGTGAACGCCGAGAAATGCAGCGGCGTCTCGGCCCCCATGTTCTCCTTCACCCAGCGCGACAGCTTCGTCAGTCCGTCGTCGCTGTCGTTAAGCGTAGGAACCACCAGATTTGTCACCTCCACGACAAGCCCCATCGACTTCGTCAGCACCAACGTATCCAACACCGGCTTCAGGCTTCCACCGCAGATGTCACGGTAGAATGTGTCCGAATACGCCTTCAGGTCGATGTTCGCGGCGTCCGCGACCTCGCACAGGGCCTTGAGCGGCTCCTTATTGATATAACCCGCCGTGACGAGCACGTTTTTCAGGCCGGCTTTCCGGCACGCAGTACAGCAGTCCAGCGTATACTCGTAGTAGGCAAGCGGCTCTGTATACGTGTAGGCTACCGACGCCACGCCTTCGCGCTTGGCGATTCCCGGGACCTGCTCCGGCGTACACGGACTGGCCGCGACCGTCTCCGGGTTCCGCTGTGAGATCTCCCAGTTCTGGCAGAACTTGCAGTGCAGGTTGCACCCGACCGTGGCAAGCGACAGGATCTGCGTGCCCGGAAGGAAGTGGAACAGAGGCTTCTTCTCGATCGGATCGAGATGGACCGAACACGGGAAGCCGTATGTCACGGCTCGCAACGTGCCTGCCAGGTTCACGCGGATACGGCACTCGCCGCTCTGGCCCGGCTCGATGATGCACGCCTTCGGGCATAACGCACACTGAATTGCTTCCGCTGTCGTCATGGCAAGATCAAACATACCGACGGGCAACTGTGGTGTCAAGAGTCGCCGGGGGGCGTCAGATCGCTCTCCTCAGCTTGCGCAAAGCGTTGTGCAGACGTGACTTCACAGTTCCCAGGGGCACGCCCAGGCGAGCTGCGATCTCAGCAAGGTTCCGCCCTTCCTCAAACCGCATCAAGACCACGTCCCGCTGGTCCGCTGGCAGCACGGCCACGGTGTCCGAGACCGCGTCAAGCCGTCGATGCTCGGGGGCCTGCCCCTGAATGCGGAGTTCGGACGCGGTCGCATCCCGCCGTTGGCGTTCCCGTGTCAGGTCCACGGCTCGATGCCGGATCACAGGATACAGCAGCGTGCGGACTTCGCACCGCAACATCAGTCCCGGGAACTTGCCAAAGAAATACACGAAGACCTGTTGCACAATGTCCTGCGCGTCGCTGCGGTCCCCGCAACAGCGAAACGCCTGGCCATACACCCAATCGCGGTGTCGCCAGTAAAGCGCCTCAAGCGCCTCTTGATCGCCCCGGTTTCCCGCGGCAACCAGCTCCCCGTCTGTGCGGTCGTCGGTCATGATCCATCAAATCTGATGGCTGGTTCGGAGATTTCGAGGAAGAAGCGTCAACCCGGTGAACCTTCTGCCGATTTCCTCGTTTAAGAAGAGCAAACACACCACGAGGAACACTGTGATGAACGAACATCCCGATATCCTGGACCTGGAGCTCTTCCGCACAGGTGAAGCGGCGGAAGACGTCGGCGAACATGTCTTGCGGTGTCCGCAGTGCCAGGCGGAACTCGATAGGCTGTCCGAACTGTCCACGCAGCTCGCACCGGCGGATGTGCCCGTTGCGGACATCGCACCGGCAGTCGACGAGGCGGTGCTTGCCGTTATCGGGCGGCGCACCTCACCGAGACTCCGACTGATACTGACCGTCACACGCTGGCTTGCCCCGGCGGCGGCTGCGCTTCTCGTGCTCGGTGGGATTGCCGTTCTATGGTGGAACGGTCCCAAGGGGACAGCGCCGGGCGCATCTGCCTACGCTGCGTGCGATCTCAACCGAGACGGCAGTGTGGACATCCTCGACGCCCTGGCCATGGCCCGAGGGCTGAAGGCCGGGGCCACGTCCCCCGCGTGGGACGTCAACCGCGACGGTCGCGTGGATTCGGCGGACGTGGATGCGGTCGCCCGGCGCGCCGTGGCGATTGAACAGGAGGAAGTGGAAGGATGAAGGCGCGTCTGCTCTCTGTCTTGGCTCTCGCTGTTGCACTGACCGCAAGAGCCGATCAACCCGTGCGGTTCACTGCCATGGACGTGTGGTTCGACGCCTCGGACCACAAGCTGGCTGCGTACCAAGTCGAGGTGCGGTACGACGTCGAGCACATCAAGATCGTCGGTCTCGAAGGCGGCGACCACGCCGCTTTCGCCGATGCTCCATACTATGACCGTCGCGGATTGACAGGTGGCCGCATCGTTATTGCGGCCTTCTCGACCGCGGACGGCCTGCCGACCGGCCGAGTTCGCCTGGCCCGCATACACCTTCAGGTCGAGGGCGATGTCGTGCCCGACCTGCAGCTCCGCCTCATGACCACAGGCGACGCTGAAGGGCGTCGAATCACCCCCGGCGTCTCTGTTCTTCCCGCCAACACAGAACCCCGTAAGGAGAAGTGATATGAGACGAATCGCGACCTGCATCCCTGTTCTCGCCCTTGTTCTAACCGGCTGCGCCGCTACGCGCTACGATGGCATGCCCGCGGCAGCCGCATCGGCGGAGTCTTTGACTGCGCCGCCCGTCGTGGACGGACGGGCCAGCCGCAAGTTGATCTGGACGGCATCCCTCGGGCTGCAGGTGCGCGGCGTCGCGGACACCGTGACGGCAGTCACTGCCATCGCGGAGGGCTCGGGTGGCTATGTCGAGTCGTCGCAGTCGGGTGACTACGACAACGGCGCGTCCGGTCGCCTGACCGTGCGCGTGCCGGCCGCGAGTCTGAACGACACGATCGGGAAGATCGAGGCGTTGGGTAAGCTCACGCATAAAGACGTCTCGTCGGAGGACGTGATTGCGGAATGCGTCGACTTGGAGGCCCGGCTGAAGAACAAGCTCGCGCTCCGTGACAGATTGAAGCAACTGCTGGAGAAAGCCGGCGAGGTGGAGGATGTACTCGCCATCGAGACCGAACTGAGCCGCACGCAGGCGGACATCGATGCCATGCAGGCCCGCCTCAAGACACTTGGCGGACAGGTCGAGCTGGCAACCGTCCACGTGTCCCTGGAGAGGAAGAAGGTGCTTGGACCTCTCGGACTCGCTTTCAAGGGACTGGCGTGGGGAATCGGGAAGCTGTTTGTGCTGTGGCAATGAACGAGGACAGATGCGGCCCCATCCGGAGCGCGGGATGTATCCCGCGACACGAGCCCGGCAGGGCGAGTCCTGTAGCTGCTGCCAGCCGGAGGCGGCAATCGCGGGATACGTCCCGCGCTCCGGATGGGGCCGCAACCAAACCACCAATAGGGAGAACAGAGAATGAACAGAGTCGTCCATGCCGTATCCGTCGTTGGTCTGGTGGGAGCACTCGCTCTGACCGTATCGTGTGCGACGGGGGACCTTTCCACACTTGCGGTTCGTGAGGTACCCCCGGGTGCCACGCATGGGTGGAATCCGGCCCGACCCAGCGACCCCGAGCCATCGGCTGGTCCTCCTGTATCCGGACGGACGTTGGCAGCCAAAGACGAGGAACTCCTCGTCATCGAGAAGCGTGAAGCCGCGGGTGTCGCTTCCGACGACACGGCGCAGATGAAGGCGAAGCTGGCGGGAGAAGAGAAGGAGATCCCGCTCCCGCTCAAGCACACGCACGTGGCAGCGCAGATCTCCGCCTTCGTGGCCACGGTCGACGTGACGCAGGAGTACCGCAACCCGTTCGACAAGAAGATCGAGGCGGTGTACGTGTTCCCGCTTCCGGAGAACGCGGCGGTGACGGACTTTGTCATGGTCATCGGCGAACGGCGTATTCGCGGCATCATCCGCGAGCGCGAGGAAGCGCGACGCATCTACGAACACGCTCGCAAACAAGGGCATCGGGCGTCCTTGCTCACGCAGGAACGTCCAAACATCTTCACGCAACGCGTGGCCAACATCGAGCCGGGGAGCGACATCGACGTCCGCATTACCTACTTCCACACGCTACGGCAGCGGGACGGCGAGTACGAGTTCGTGTTCCCCACTGTGGTCGGACCGCGATTCAACCCGCCGGGCTCGGCCGACGGCGTCGGGGCCACGGCGCATGGGAGTGCGGGCAAATCGGGCCAGTCAACGGAAGTCCGGTACCTGCGTCCCGGCACGTTCAGCTCGCACGACGTGAGTTTGGCAGTCGACATCCAAGCCGGACTCCCGATCCGCGATCTCCGCAGCCCGACGCACGTTGTCGACATCGACCGCACATCGGACACGTCGGCTCGCGTCACACTGGCACCCAATGACCGCACCCCGAACCGCGACATCGTACTTCGCTATCGCCTGGCCGACGACAAACCGCAGATCGCCCTTCTCACTCATCGCGAAGGTAACGACGCGACGTTCGCGCTCATCATCGAGCCACCGGCCACGGGCAAGAAGCTGCCCCGTGCGCCGCGTGAGATGGTCTTCGTACTCGACTGCTCCGGCAGCATGAGCGGCGCGCCGATCGCCAAAGCCAAGGACGCCATGCGCCGCTGCCTGGCCTCGCTGGACGGCGACGACACGTTCCAGATCATCCGTTTCTCCTCGAACGCCTCGGGGCTCGGCGACAAGCCCGTGCCGGCTACGAAGGCGAACATCCGCCGGGGCCTGCGTTACATCGAGGAGCTCAGAGGCAGCGGCGGGACGATGATGATCGAGGGAATCAAAGCGGCACTCGATTTCCCGCACGACGCGGGCCGGGTGCGGATCGTGAGCTTCATGACCGATGGCTATATCGGCAACGAAGCCGAGATTCTCGCCGCCACGCACGAACGCCTGGGTGCGTCGCGTATCTTCAGCTTCGGCGTTGGTTCGTCCGTCAACCGCTATTTGCTGTCCAGCCTGGCCCGGTTCGGGCAGGGCAAGGCCATGTTCGTGACTCCGGACGAAGGCGCGGACAAGGCCGTGGACTCGTTCTACGCCGCGGCCGCGCATCCGGCACTGCGAGACATCCGCATCGACTGGCGCGGCATGGACGCCTTTGACGTCTATCCTCGCCGGATCCCGCATCTCTACGTCGGCGAGCCGGTGGTTGTGGTCGGTCGCTACCGTGGCGAACTGCCTGGCTCGATCCGCGTGACCGGCTTGTTCGGGGACGAGGAGGTGGGGTTCGACGTGAAGACCGCCGTCAGCGTGACGCAGAGGCACCCCGGCATCGCCAAGGTGTGGGCCCGCCGCCGACTGGGCTCGATGGCCGACAACGAGATCATCACGCAATCCGCCGAGCTACGCCCCGCTATGATCGAGACATCCATCGCCCACAGTGTGCTGTGCGACTACACGGCCTTCGTGGCCGTCGACAGCCTGGAGCAAACCGATGGCGACCACGGATTCACCGTCAACGTGCCCGTACCCGTTCCTCACGGCGTGCGTTACGAGACCACGGTGACGGAGTAGAGCGGGAAGGCGAGTAGCGATTAGTGAGTGGGCAGTGCTGCCCTATCAGCAGGCAAACAGCGACCATGGAGGCTTTGTCGGCAGAGGGCTTTCGATAATGACGGGCTCGCAGCGGACGGGATGGCGCACGGTCAGCGCGACGTGGTGCAAGGCGATGCCGCCGTCGGGCAGTGTCTCAGGACTCCCGTACTTGCCGTCGCCGACTACTGGGCATCCGATGTTGGCGAACTGCGCCCGGATCTGGTGATAGCGTCCCGTGAGCAGGTCGATCTCCACCAACGCATATGGGGCGCGAGTCGCGATCGTCCGGTATGACAGCCGGGCCAGTTTTGCCCCTCTGTCGCGTCCGGTGGCCACCTCGGCGTGGAGCCTGCGATGGAGCAGCCAATGGCGCAGCTCGCCGGCTGCAGGCACGGGGCTCCCGGACACAACCGCTCGATACACTTTGCGGACATCGCGCGACCGCATGGACTCGTTGAGGCGCGACAGTGCTTTGCCGGTCCGGGCAAACAGGACAACGCCGCTGACGGGACGGTCCAGTCGATGAACAGCGTGGAGGAACACGGCTCCCGGTTTGCGGAATTGGCCCTTTACCCACGCTTTGGCCATGTCCTCCAGGTTGTCCGTGTGATGCTCCGACGGCTGAGTTGGTATGCCCGCCGGCTTGCTGACGGCCAGCAGGTGATTGTCCGAAAAAAGCACGTCAAGTTCCATTGCCTCAGGCCCTCCTGGGAGTCTAGGCTGATCGCCAGCCTGCAAACGCCCCGCTCGGCAACGGTAGCGCCTCCGGCCCGCCCGTCAGCGTCATCTCGCCCGTGTCGATCTGGCCCCCCGACCCCATCATGCCGCGCAGCAAGTGATGCAGGACGAGGGGGGTAAACCCGGGCGTATGACAAGAAAGGAACACGAATGCCGGTTGTCGGGACAACACCTCGCTACAAGCTGCAAGGAGATCCACGATCGTGTCCTCAATTTTGAAAAGCTCCTGCTTGGTTCCTCGGCCGAAACTCGGGGGGTCGAGTATGATGCCGTCGTAAACGCGTCCGCGGCGAGCCTCCCGTTTAAGGAACTTGACTGCGTCATCCGCAATCCACCGTACCGGCGCGTCGGCCAGCCCGTTGCTCTCAGCGTTCGCCCGAGCCCAGTCATTCATCTTGCGCGCTGCATCGAGGTGACAGACCGTCGCGCCTGCCCGGGCAAGAGCCAGGGTGGCGCCTCCCGAGTATGCGAACAGGTTCAAGGCCGACATCTGGCGGCCCTCGCGCCGGGGCTCGGAAACGCGCTCGGTTACCCACTGCCAGGCGGAACGGTGTTCGGGGAAGACACCGACATGCCCGAAGTCAGTCGCCCGGAGTCCGAACGTCAGGCCATCGATCCGGACCTCCCACAGACGTGGCAGGGGGTTACGGAACTCCCAGCGATTGCCGCGTTCACGGGTGAACAGGGCATCTGCCTGTTGCCATTCGTCGGGCCTGCGCCGAGGAGACCAGACGGCCTGCGCAGCCGGGCGATCCACGACCACTTTGCCGAAGCGCTCCAGCTTGCGCCCGTTGCCCGAGTCCATGAGTTCGTAACCGGAATCCTGCACGTGGCTTCTCTCCCGTTAGCCGGGTCTTAGCGGCGGTATGTGCGCCGTGGTTCTTGTCAGCGGAGCAAAATAGCGCCAAACGCCGGTGACGCAGGGCAATGTCATTCCCGCGGCCCGTCCGTCACCGTACGTTCAACTCAGAAAAGGAGCCCGCATGATTGAAAAGCGTTGCCCGCGGATGTACGCTTACGCAATATAACTGTGCGTCAGCATAGGGAGCGTGGGGTGCAGAGGGGAGAGACGTCGAACGGAGGAATTTGATGTTGCCGGAGGTGCTCAAGGGACGGTGGGCTTGGTCCCCGTCCGTCCGTCCGTCCGTGGAGACGTATCTGTTCTTCCGTCGGGAGTTCATGCTCAACGAGACGCCGTCTACGGCGGATCTGTGGGTTTCGGCCAGGACGTATTGCCAGGTCTTCCTCAACGGGCGACTGGTGGCCTACGGTCCCTGTCCAGCGGGGGCGGGAGAGAGTAACACACTACAGGTTGACGCGGCGTATTTCCTGCAGACAGGCCGGAACGTCTTGGCGATACTCGCCCACAACACGGGCGTGGCACGGACCTCACGCCGACGCCAGCCGGGCGGTGTCTGGGCCCAACTCAATATCGACGGCGAGCCAGCCATATGGACGGACGAAACCTGGCGAGTGCGGCCGGGCATGTGTTACGAACGAAGCCGACCTCGGCGTTCCCCTCAGACCGAGTTCACCGAGAAGGTCGATATGCGTCTGTATCCCCATGGATGGGATGAGGACGCCGTTGACGAACACGATTGGCATGCTCCCACTGTCTACGGCATCCCGTCGTCCCGGACAGGCCGCCTTCTCCAACCCCGTGGCGCAGAGTTTGCTGTGACGCGCAGGGAGTTCCCTGCGCTGGCTGTCAAAGGCATGTACCGACAGGCGTGCGCCGTTTCGTACTTGTGTTTCGCGGATCTCGTGGGAGAACGGGGTCCTGGTGTGTATGCCGCCGAGACGTTTTTCTTCTCCCAGCGTTCGGAGAGGGTCCGGTTCAAGTTCTGCAGCGACAATCCCTACCAGATTTTCCTTAATGGCCGGCCCGTGCGCCAGCAGGGAATCGAGCCGCTGCTGTCCGGGATGGACTACGACCGTGCCATCCCCGCCGGATTCGGCCAAGGAGAGCTGATCGAACCCGAAGGCACGTTTGCGGTCGAGCCGGGATACAACCAGCTCGTGGTATTTCAGCAAGTCGAACGCGACGGCGCAGGACTCAGCATCCTGTTCCCTGATTTCCGACCGGAGAAACTTGTGTTGGCCCGGAAGAAGGGGCCGCGCACTGCACCGGGCTGGTCCATTGTAGGCCCGCTCAAGACGCCGCTTTCCCACACCGCCGGCACGATGGACCTGACGGACCTGCCTCGGGCGTCTTACAGCCCGGAACTCAGCACCGCCGCCAACGAGGCAGCGCTGCTTGAGGCCTTCGAGTTTTATCCGGACACCAGGACGCCGGAGGACACCGGCCAATTCGAGCTTCGCGAGAACGAATACATCATCTTGGACATGGGGCAGACCGTGATGGGCTGCCCCGAGATGCAGATCACGGGAAGCGAAGCCGATGTCGTCGACGTCATCTCCGGGGAAGAGCTGCGGGACGGCACAGTCGTGCTCCACTCCCACGGTCGCCAGGACGTGGAGACCGTCGTGTGCAGTGCCGAGGGATGCCACTGGACAGCGACTGTCCCGCGTGGTCTGCGCTACCTCATGGTGGTAGTCCGGCAGTCGTGGGGCACAGTGTCGTTCCAAGGGGCGGGTGTGCAGGTGAAAGAGTTTGCCTTCCCGAACCCGGGTCAGTTCGAATGTGCCGATCCGGTGCTCAGCGAGATCTGGATCGCCTCCCGCGCAACGCTTGAGACGACGGTTGGGGATAACTTGATGGATTCGCCAACGGGCGAGAATGCCCAGTACATACCCGACGCCATGATACAGTCCTGGGCAGGCTACCATGCGCTCGGTGTCTACGACGTTGCGGCGATGAGCCTGGAGGACTTCGCACGGGGGCAGTTCGAGACGGGGGAAATGCCCGCCGCATACCCCTCCGACCGGTACGTGCATGCACCGGATTTCTCTCTCTTGTGGCCTGTGTGGCTTCAACGCCACCATTTGTACACTGGCAATGCAGATTTCCTGAGCAGGATGGCACCGGCTCTGCGACGGCTGTTCGCGTTCTACGCCGAACTGGCGGGCCGCGATGGTGGACTGCTGGGAGACGCAGCCTACGAGTTCGGCAGGCAGCTCTCGCTCAACCCGAGCGACGCTCAGCGACAGGGCGTTTTGACGGGCCTCAACGCCGTCTATTGTCGCTCCCTTTTCAGCGGGGCTCGCATCCTCCAGGAACTGGGAGACATGCCGGGGGCCGAGGCACTGCGTGACCGGGCCGCCGAAGTCATACATCGGGTCCGGCGGCTGACGTGGGATCCCGAGCGCGCCCTGTTTGCCGACGCCTGGTCGCAGGGCGAACGCAGCGAGGAACATTCGTGGCAGGCCAACATCCTCGCGCTCTATGGCGGCTTGGCTCCGCCCAACGCGTACCTCGACATCTTTGAGAAGCTCTTCGCGGACGAGCGTCCGGGCGAACCGCTCTTGCCCGGCGCGGCCGACGACCCGTTGTTCAACCACTTCGTTCTCGAAACAGCAGCGGCCATCGGCAAGCGACAGTGGGCTGTGGAGATGATCCGGGCGTACTGGGGCGCGATGACCGCACGCGGTGCCAAGACATTCGGCAGGCCGTTCGATATGGCTTCGGGCCCC
>JGI10211J34971_10005105_pt1 | contig 10304 bp, 12 predicted proteins | sample Etolagsediment_FD_34971 | JGI IMG/M metagenome (IMG submission 34971)
GGGGCTCTGCTGCGGCCGTCCAGGCCGCAGATGCCCATATAATCAACACGAAACAACTCCTCCTCAGACGGGTAGGCTGAGGATTAGTGGTAATCAGGTTTTTAATTGACCTGTATGCATTTTTTAAGCAGGAAAAGCAGTAAAAGTCCAGAAAAAATATGGTTTTTTTGTAAGATTAATTTCTCTTTGTTCCTTTGTAGGTGAATGCTTTAGTGATCATTGTGTAAAAACTCCCCTTATCTATCCCGATATTTTTTCCGCATGGGCATTGGATTTTATGGCCATTTTGTCTGGAGTTGTACATCTTGGTAATACGATCCTTGTGGCAGCGCAGGACTTCTCCTGGACCAATCTTGTCATATCGCCAGAGTTTTTTTCTGCATGCGGCACAGCGGATTATGAGCATATCAATGGGGAGGGGAGGACTGAGTGGATACCAGGTTTGCGCTACGATACACAGATGTGGTGAAGTGAGGCATCTAATTGTTATTAATAGAAGATTTTATCTATTAATGACTCAGATGGCTGGTCAATGTTGTTGTCCTGAATATGAGTCTGTCGCTGCAGATTAAACATGGCAAGCAGATTATCATCCATGCAGAGTTTGTAGCTTTGAGCTGAAATGATGTTTCTGCTCACCGGATGTATCAGTTTTGCCGTTATGTATAATGTACGGTTGTTTATCGAATAGGTTCCAACCAGGATTGCCTGAACCGGCTGCTCTGGGGTGATTTGGGAGAGATCCCTCGAAAGTATTGTTTCCCCATCGCCCGGAGTGATTTTCATGGTATTGCGGAGATTCACTTCCTTTACCGTGTAGCCGAGCTGGACCAGTCGTGCCCCTATGTGGCTCTGCAGTAAGCGACCCATCTGTGATGTGCTCTCCAGATTGTCAAGATCCACGAATGTTGAGGTGAGAACTGCGTCTTCGGGATGTCGTGGTCGCAATGGAGGCATGGCAGAACTGCTGAGGTCGTCGGTGATCTTGTTCCCCAGATTGATCAGGTCAACATCGGCACCAAGGAGAGTCTCCAGACGTGTACAGTTTAATGATGAGCAGCTGGAAAGCAGAGGAGTAAGCAACACAATGAGGAGGATCTGGTAGAGAGGTTTCATGGAAAGGAATATTATTGGATGGTAGAGACCATCTGAATAGTTTTACCCGTTGGGGCATTCTGATAATGCCAGAAATCCGGGTCATTAATGTAGTAAATATCTGAGGTTCTGAATAGGTATTGTTCGTCGGCCACCATGGATGTGGTGATGATAACCTCGTAATGTCCGTTCACAGGTCCCGCTGAATTTGCAATGTCAATCCCTGCTGCAAGAGCCAGCATTTGAATAGTGCTTGGAGCGTGGCGGAAAACTGATATCGCCGCGGTGATTACGGACAGCGTACCTGGAGGTAAGGTGTAGCGGTTGCTCGCATGATAAACCACCTGCACCTTGTAGTTAACTTCAATATCCGAGACCTTTTTCTCAAGGCTTGTCGGAACACCGAAATTGACGAGTCTTGTTATAAGAAGATCCCGGAATCCTTCGTTAAACTGTGTGGTCTGTCCTTGTTCACAGGGGGACGCATCATTGCCGCAGGTGGTTTTGACATAGACCGCTTTGTCAACAAAATCAGTTATAATCAGTCGATTGTTGATTTGATTTGCCACGTCGCTTGCCAGTACGTCCCAATGGTGGGCGGCCTGCATCTTCTGCTGTTCGCTATAAGCATAGGAAGCCGGCTGGGGAATACGTGAACAACTGCCTAGAAAGATTACAAGAAGAAGGATGGGAACCACGCGCATTATGGGATACCTTTAGTTGTTGTCGATCATTTTTTTTAAGAGTTACATAACTCTATCGGATGATTGGCTGAAAACTGAAGGAAAAACATTTTGCGCAGGACAATTTCTCTTAGCCCATGGCATTGAGTTTTTGACGAAGCTGAACTTCCGGTGGAGCGCCAACAATCTGATCAACCATCCTGCCATTTCTGAAAAACAGAAGGCTTGGTACTCCACGAATCTTGTAATGCATGGCAGTTCCAGGGTTGCTGGAAGTGTCAATTTTAGCAATAATAACTTTACCGAGATAGTCCTTTGATAGTTTTGTGATAAGAGGTGCAATTGCTTTGCACGGACCACACGTGGGTGAATAGAAATCAACCATGACGGGTAATGAGGATTGTGCAATAAATGTTTGAAAGTCTGCATCACCAAGTTCCACTGGAATGGCCTGAGGGGAAACGGGGATCTGTTTGCCACACTTGCCGCATTTTGGTGAAAGATGTTGCTTGCTGGTGGGAATTCTATTCTTTGTTCCACAGGATGGACAGGTGATAATCAGGCTGTTCACGGGATACTCCTCTCTTTTTTTCTTAAAAATGATGGGTAGAAAAAAATGCGCTATGACTAAAGTGTGAATGAAAGACAGGACTGTCAAGAGCAGTCTTTCCGGAAGTTGCCGGAGCAGTTCACTATTGCCCAAACAGGAAGCAGTGTATATACTCTATTGCGTTATTCTTTGATTTTACGAAGTTATAAAATTGTTCGGCCCTTTCTGCCCCTTTATGTCCATTGATCTTCACACCCATTCCTGGTTTTCAGACGGGACTAAAAGTCCGACGGAACTGGTGCAGCTTGCGTTACGCAGTGGGGTTTCGGCGCTTTCCATTACTGATCACGACACAATGGATGGCGTGAGTGAAGGACTGACTGCCGGTGTGGAATACGGAGTTGAGGTGGTACCTGGTCTTGAGGTGAGCGCTGTTCATAAAAAGAAAGCTTTGCATATTCTCGGATATTACCTGGATCCCGCTCACCCTGAACTTACCGCAGCTCTTTCTGTCTTGCAGAAGGCAAGAGATGGGCGCAATGAAAAAATCATTCACAAGTTACAGGGATTAGGTGTCCCTGCGACGGTAACGGAATTAAAGGAGATCTCGGGCTACGGTCAAACCGGTCGTCCCCATATTGCCAAATTGTTGATGAAACATGGTTTGGTGCGGTCTGTACCACAAGCCTTTGATGAGTATCTTAAAAAAGATGGAAAGGCGTATGTGGCACGCTTTGCCTACAGTGCTGAAGAGGCCATTGGTCTTATTGTGCGTGCCGGAGGAATTGCTGTGCTTGCCCATCCCATCCAGGTTGATAAAACTCTTACAATTCTTTCGACGCTGCTGCCTGTCTTGAAATCCTATGGTCTTGCCGGGATTGAAACATTTTATCCAACGCAGAAAAAGAAAATGCGGCAACGAATCAGGATACTGGCAGAGGAGAATGATCTGCTGCTCACCGGAGGCAGTGACTATCACGGAGACATTCGTCCTGGGACCCGACTGGCAGGTGGCAATAACGTACATGTTCCTCCGGAGCTTCTCGATAAAATGAAAATATGGCTTGGCAGGCAACCTTCTATTAACTGATAAATAAAAGAAAAGAATCTATTATGTACTCAATACTTGTTGTTGATGATGAGCCCAATTACCTCATAGTCCTCTCGGAACTGCTGCGTGACGAAGGATTTGAAGTTTTTACTGCTTCCTCCGGTACGGACGGTATAGCACAGGTGGCGGAAGTTGATCTTGATCTCGTTATTACCGATATGCAGATGCCGGGTATGGACGGTCTGCAACTGTTAGAGAAGGTCAAAGAGAACAATCCTAACCTGCCGGTCATCATGATTACCGCCTTTGCTGAGGTTGAAAAGGCCGTTGCTGCAATGCAGGCAGGTGCTTACAACTACCTCTCTAAACCGTTCTCCAATGATGAATTGCTCGTAAATATCAATAAAGCGGTTCACCATTATGCTCTTCTTCGCGAAAACAGCAGGCTGCGCCAGGAGATGCTGGAGCGTACCGGTTATTCCGGGATGGTGGGAAAGAGCAGACATATGCAGCAGATGTACGAGTTGATTGAAAAGGTGGCCCCCACACCATCTTCGGTTTTGATTACCGGGGAGAGTGGTACTGGTAAGGAACTGGTGGCTAAGGCGATTCACTATAACAGCCCTCGTGCCGACAAGCCTTTTATCACCGTAAACTGTGCGGCCCTTGCCGAGAACCTTCTTGAGAGTGAGCTGTTTGGACATGAAAAAGGTGCCTTTACCGGTGCTGTGGCCATGCGTAAGGGACGTTTTGAACTGGCAGATGGTGGTACACTTTTTCTGGATGAAATCGGAGAGATTCCACTGGCTCTCCAGGCAAAACTGCTCCGTGCCATTCAGGAAAAATGTTTTGAACGGGTCGGTGGTACCAATACATTGCATGTTGATGTACGAATAGTCAGTGCTACCAACCGGGAAATACGGGAAGAAGTAAGCAGTGGAAATTTCCGCGAAGATCTGTACTATCGTCTGAATGTTATTCACCTGGCATTACCAGCCCTGAGAGAACGTCAGGATGATATTCCCTTACTGGTGAACTACTTTGTAAAATCTGTGACCGATCGCCTTGGAAAAAAAGATCTCAGCATCACCAAGGAGGCCATGCGTCTTCTTGTGAGTCTTCCCTGGGAGGGAAATGTCAGAGAGCTTGAGAATACTATCGAGCGCGCCGCTATTCTCTGTGATGATAATGAAATCAGAGCGGATGATGTACAGCCGGAATCACTCGGCAATGACAAACAGAAGGTTTTTGGTCGCGATCTCGATCTCAGTAAAGTCATTCCCCCTGGTGCTGGACTTAATGATGTCCTCTATGCCATAGAGGATAGAATGCTGAATCAGGCACTGGACGAGACGGGGCATGTTCAGGCCAGAGCCGCCGAGATGCTTGGAATTACCAAGAGTTTGCTTCAGTATAAGATGAAAAAATATGGGATTAAAAAGAAGAAGGGATGAGAGAGTAGTCCAGGGCTCCGGGACTACGGCTCATGGTAATATACCGTAAAGGATTGTTATTTCATGTTTTCTGCTACCCCGATCTTCGAATGTGGACACTGCGTTTTATCCCATTCCCCAATGCAGCTTGTTTCGCAGGATTGCAAAGTAATCACGATCTGGAGAAATGATGAGGCGCAGGGGGTGTTTGGCTGCCTCAATTTCAAGCGTATCCTTTTCATCCATATCCCAGGCAGGCTGTCCGTCAACAATGATTTGAGCCCTATGGTGGTATCCGGTTTCAAGGCTTGTTCGCAGTCGACTGTGTGCCGGCAACAGCACGGGACGGGATCCCAGCATAAAAGGGCAGATAGGAGTTACCAGAATTGAGGCGACTCCGGGGTAGACCAGTGGGCCACCAGCAGAAAGATTGTAGGCCGTTGATCCAGTGGGGGTGGAGAAGATAAGGCCGTCTGCTTTATAGGTTGTTATATACTCCTGATCCGCCCGGGTTGAGAGTTCAAGAACCCGGTCAAGGGCTCCTTTGCTAATGACAACCTCGTTTAATGCGTACCGGGACTTACCTGTTTTGCCATTTTTACTGAGAGATGCCTTGAGCATCATCCTGTTTTCAATAGTAACTGCCCCGGATATCAGCTCATCCACCGCTGCAAATGCTTCTTCTTCCGTTCGTTCCGTCAGAAAGCCAAGATGTCCCATATTAATTCCAAGTACCGGAACGGAGTGACGTGCAGCCTGGTCGGCAACATGCAGGAGGGTACCATCGCCTCCGACGACAATAAGAACGTCGAGATCATCATGTAAACCATCGATGGTAACCGCAATACCGTGTTTTACCAGTTTTTCAGCAATGTCTTGAGCAAGCTGAGCTGCGGGAGCGTAGCCTTTTTTAGAAACGATTCCGGCATGCCTGAGTGAAAGACTGAGACTTGTGCGAAAGGCTTCGGAGAGCTGTGTCATATCAGTCAGCTTTTTCCAAGTTCTTTGGAGCGGTTGACTGCGGCTTCTATGGCATCCATAACGATTCCCTTGAATCCGCTGCGTTCGAGAATGTGTTGTGCAGCAATCGTGGTTCCACCCGGGGATGTGACCATGGCTCGTAATTCGGCAGGATGCTTTTTGCTCTCAATAAGAAGTTTTACGGAGCCCAGAATAGTTTGGAGGGCAAGTGTTTCGGCTGTGGGTCTCGGCAGTCCTGCTTTGATTCCTGCATCTATCATGGCATCGGCAAAGGTGAAAACATAGGCAGGTCCTGATCCCGAAAGTCCAGTAACAGCATCAAGTAATGACTCATCGAGGGGTACGGATTTTCCGATTTTGTTCAGGATTTCCTCACAACGGAGCAAGTCGTCGGGGCCTGTGTTTTTATTGCCACTGAAACCCGATGCGGCTTCGAGAATCAGGGCAGGAGTGTTTGGCATGACCCGTATGATTTTACAGTCATCACGCCCAAGTGCCTGTTCGTAGAAGGAGATGGGAAGGCCGGCTGCAATGGTGATAATCAGATGGTCGGGGCTGACAAAGTCTTTACTTGCAGCGAGGACCTTCGCCATTATCTGAGGTTTTACGGCAAGAAGTATAGTAGTAGAGTTTTTCCAGAGTTGTTCACTGTTGGCAAATCCCTGAATGCCGTAAGTGTCAGAGATATAAGTACGGCGTTCTTGGTTAGGCTCTGCAACGGATATCGCATTGGCCTGGTAGAGACCGGAGTCAATAAGTCCGCGAATCAGGGCTTCACCCATTTGCCCGCCACCAATAAATCCAATTGTATGTTTCATAATGTTGTCCTTTGAGTCTGAAGAATTTCCTGGAATGTACCACGTCTTCGTTTAACAGTCTACAGAGGAAAAGTAAGCCTTTTATTCGAGATGAAATCTCTGGTAATTCATGCTAAGAGTAGTTCTTTGGATAAATAATTATATATTTCTATTATTTTTACTGGGAGTGTTTGCAAATGAAAAAAATTCTTGTGGCTGTCTGTTCGGTGATGATACTGGCTGGTCAGAGTTTTGGCGGCTGTGTTGAGGGTGATTGCGTGAATGGTGATGGAACCTATGAGTGGTCAGATGGGACACGCTATACAGGAAGTATACGCAATAAGGCCCCGGATGGGAAAGGATCCATGCTCTACCCTGACGGTGGCGAATATACAGGAGAGATGAAGGCTGGAGAGCGCAGTGGAAAAGGGGATATGAAATTTCCTGATGGGAAAATATATAAGGGTGAGTGGGCCAATAATCTGATGAATGGCCAGGGAACCATGGACTGGCTCGATGGCAGGAAATATACAGGGGAATGGTTGGATGGTATGCAACATGGTCAGGGACGCTTAAGTTACCCCGACGGAAAGGTGAAGGAAGGTGAGTGGGAAGATGGTGATCTACTCGATTGAAAAGAAATAGTTTTAGAAGAACAAAGGACAAGTAGACATGGAGAAAGAGTAATGATTAGTCAGGAACTACTGGATATTCTAGCCTGCCCTAAATGTAAGGAAGCTGTGGTGTTGAATGAAACAAAGGATGGACTCCTGTGTGAAAAATGCGGCCTGCTTTATGAAATAAGGGATGATATCCCGGTTATGCTTATCGATGAGGCAGTGCCTCTTGCACCGAAGGAATAAATACCAGCTATTATGGAACTCACTTTTTTTTCCCAGCTCGACTCTTTTCTTCGTGGATTTCCACTCCTCCATGAATATGACCTGCTTGAGAGGTTGGTCATCGTTTGTGTATATGCCGTACTTGCAAAGGTTTTTGACCTGCTGCTTATACGCTCCCTGCGAAAGCTGGCAAAGAAAACCAGGATGCATTTTGATGATTTCCTGGTCGATTTTTTTCACAGACCCTTTCTTGCCACCGTCATTCTTATAGGAGTCCTCCATGCCTGCTCGGTGGAACCGGCACTTCCACAATCAGCTGCATGGATAATTCCCAATGGAAGTAAAACACTTATCCTTATGGTCTGGTGTGCTGCGCTTTCCAGAAGTCTCAGTAGAACCAGTCTTGAAGCAGCGAGCAGGATACTTGGAGGGAGGCATATTGATCCTGATATATTCCTTCTTTTTAAAAATGTTTCAAGGATTCTTGTCCTGTTCTTTACCATCCTGTGGATTCTCCTTATCTGGCAGGTAAATCTTTCCCCTCTTTTTGCATCAGCGGGAATAGTAGGAATCGCCATAGCTCTTGCCGCCAAGGATACACTGGCCAATTTTTTTGGTGGCATTTCCGTTTTTATGGATCGGGCGTATAAGGTTGGTGAGTATATTATTATTGAGTCCGGTGAGCGCGGTGAGGTCGTGGAGGTTGGTATCCGGTCAACAAAGATTCTGACTCGTGATGATGTTATGATTACTGTTCCAAACGGTATTATGGCCAATTCAAAGATCATTAATGAATCTGCACCGCAACCGAGATTCAGGATACGTCTCGATATTGGTGTTGCCTACGGGACGGATCTTGACATGGTGGAAAATCTGCTTTTGCGGGTTGCCGATGAAAACAATCAGGTGGTGAAGCAACCTGCACCACGGGTAAGGCTGAGAACATTCGGGGATTCCGCTGTAAACTTTCAACTGCTTCTCTGGGTTCGAGACCCCCGGGAAAAAGGACGACAGACCCATCTGCTGTTAAAGGAGGTATATCGCGTCTTTAACGAGAATAAAGTGTCCATACCCTTTCCACAGCGTGATGTGTATCTCAGGGAACAGAAAGTAGAGAGTTGAAGCTTATCTCTCAATCGCTGCTTTCTTTTTCTGCAGGACCTGTAAGACTATTGCAAGTCCTGCGGAGAGCAGGCAGAGAATTGCGGCAAGGGTGAATGCCGCAGCATAGCTGCCAGTCATAACTTTTGCAAAATTTCCAGCTGCAATGCCGACCACCCCGGCAATTCCATAGGACGTAAAAACCCAGCCATAATTGGCACCAAGGTTTTTGGCGCCAAAAAAGTCTGCGGTGGCGGAAGGGAACAGGGCGAAATTTCCCCCAAAATTAAACCCGACCAATGCGGCGCCAATGCTCAGCGATGCCTCTGTCTTCATTCCAGCGAGAAAAAACATGATGCCTGCCTGAAGAAGAAACATGGCAACAAAAGCAGCGGTACGGCCAATCCGATCTGAGATAAACCCCCAGACTATCCTGCCAACTGCGTTAAATATTGCCAGTAGGCCAACCGCCAGAGAGCCTTTCAACATTAACGCGCTTATTTCAGAAGCATTTAAGGCAGCTCCCGTCTCCATGGCCGCACTTACCAGTTGTTCTCCGGCAAAGACTTTGATAATTCCAATGACCATGAGTCCTGCCATGGCACCACTGAAAAACATCAACCAGAGGAGATAAAACGCGGGATCTTTCAGAGTTTGCTGCCATTTTGAATCTGCCAAAGCAGTTTTTCTTGCTGCGGGGTGTGTTGATGGAGGGTTGGAAAGAAGAAGTGCACCGGCAGTAACGCCGACTATACAGATAATCCCGTGCATAATAAAGAAGGGAAATATTCCCTGTTTTCCGATATAGCCAAGTGCTCCCCATTTCTGGCTGAAGAGATAGGCGCCAAGGCCAAATCCGGCAACAGCAATACCACTTACCAAACCTTTGTGATCCGGGAACCACTTCATCAAAGCTGCAATGGGACAGACATAGGCAAAGCCGATTCCGGCCCCAGCCATAAAACCGATAGTCCCCCACAGCAGAAGAAGCCTGTCCATTTCTGCAACCTTGCCGACGTATTGGTTTCCGAGCATGACACTGGCGACAATGCAGGTGGTCATTATACCCATGGGAGCGTAACGGACTATAACCGATTCCTCATGGGCGTGACCAAAAAAAGTGTGAAAAAGCATAAGGATGAGTAGTGTGACAATACCTGCGAAAAAGGCATGGGCCAGGTAAAAAACAATGGCGTTTGTCATCAGACCGGCATAGATGAAACCGCTACCCATCAGAAGTCCACCGATAATTGCGGGAACTCTTGGACCCTGAACATCCTGAACCCGTCCCGCAATGACCATGACGGTAGCAAAGCTTAAAATACAGATTGAGAAGGCATATTTGAGTATGCCCTGCTGCTTTGCCAGTTCTATCTTGACTGCGGTGGTGTCTGCAACAACAATGGTGTCTTCTACAAAAGTCCCGTCATTGATTTGAAATGTTTGCTGCGCTTCTGTGATGATGGGTGGAAAAATGTTGGAGGTCAGTGGCTCCCAGAATATAGAGTAGCCGTAGACCGTACCGAGTATAAGTTGAACCAGGATTGCTCCAATCAAAACCTGAAAACGTTTTCCTTTGCCAGCTGAAGCAACGGTGCAGTGAGTTTCCATGAGTCTTCCTCCAGTCAGGATTAGAGTATGATTGCCATACATTTACCTGATGACCATCTAAACTCAGCTTTGCAACCCGGAGTTGTTCCGTGTCGATTATATGGGACGCCATAAACCCATCCCTGGGGGCTCTGCTGCGGCCGTCCAGGCCGCAGATGCC
>JGI10211J34971_10005106_pt1 | contig 10303 bp, 7 predicted proteins | sample Etolagsediment_FD_34971 | JGI IMG/M metagenome (IMG submission 34971)
GTGAGCTGAGAATTGTTGTCAATCTCAGCACTCATCACTCAAAACTCAGCACTTGGCCTGGCTTTTCTGCATGTTTGCCACGATTAGCATACATTGTGCCAGGAAAAACCAAAGTTGGAACGCTATAACAATCAAATTCAAACATCTCAAACCATTTACTTGGCATTTTTACTTGGGCATTTGACATTGCAGCCAACATATCAGCGCCTAAAAATTCAAAATTAGAATGGCCGTTCATGTTTCGGTTTACATTTTTTTGCTGGCGGTTTACGTGCATACTGGATTCAGACATTCGCTGGAATGTCGCGTGCAGCGAAATCATCGTCATTTCAGTGAAAAGGTGTAGACGACTTTTGGGTCGAAATGTAAAATGCCGAAAATAGGTGTCAACCAAAATTACACATCATCTATGGGAGAAACGATATGACAACGAACCGTCGTTGTGGCGGGTTTACATTTTCCGGCCTGGCCTGTGGCATCAAGAAAAACGGGCTCAAGGACCTGGGGTTGATTTATTCAGACACGCCGGCTACTGTGGCCGGCGTGTTTACGCGCAACCGGGTGCAGGCGGCGCCGGTGTTGCTGGATCGTCAGCGCATTGGCAATGGGGTGTGCCGGGCGGTCATCGTCAACAGCGGCAATGCCAACTGCTGTACCGGAGCCGATGGGCTGGCCGATGCCGAAGCCATGGCGCGTGCGGCTAGCGGCGCCCTGGACGTGGCTGAAGCGCAGGTGCTGGTGGCCTCGACCGGGGTGATCGGAGAGCCACTGCCGGTGCCGAAAATCGAAGCGGCGGCGCCAGGCCTGGTGGCCGCACTGGCGCCGGACGGGGCCATGCGCTTTGCCGAAGCGATCATGACGACCGATACGGCGCCCAAATGTGTGGTCGAGCGAGGGCAGATCGATGGCCGCGAATTTACCATATTGGGCATGGCCAAAGGAACGGGCATGATTCGGCCGGACATGGCCACCATGCTGGCGTTTGTATGCACGGATGTGGTCGCTTCGGCAGATACGCTCACGCCCATGCTCCAGGATGCCTGCAATCGTTCGTTCAACTGCATTACGGTCGATGGTGATACCAGCACCAACGATACGGTTCTGTTGCTGGCCAACGGTTGTTCGACCGTGTCGATCGACACGGTCGAGGCGCATGACCAGTTTCGTCAGGCGCTGGATCGGGTGTTGCTGGCGTTGGCCAGATGGTTGGTCAAGGATGGCGAAGGGGCCACCAAACTGGTGGACATACGGGTCAGCGGGGCTGCCAATGATCATGATGCCCGGCAGGTGGCGGATACCGTGGCAAATTCCAATCTGGTCAAAACCGCCTTGTTCGGCGAAGATGCCAACTGGGGACGCATCATGGCCGCTGTCGGCCGTGCCGGCGTGGCCATGGCGCCGGAACAAGTGGATATTTACTTTGATGATGTCATGATGGTACAGGGCGGCCGGGGTTGCGGCAAATCCGTGGAGACGGCTGCCACGGAGGTGATGAAAAAAAATGCGTTTATAATTAGTATCGATTTGCATATGGGCGCGGGCAGCGCCTGTATGTTGACATGTGATTTTTCGTATGACTATGTCAAAATCAACGCGGACTACCGGACGTGATTCCACCGACTGATGCCGATGGCGTGCGCCTGCAAAAATTTTTATCCGATGCCGGCCAGTGCTCTCGCCGGGCGGGTGAGCGCCTGATTTTGGCCGGCCGCGTAACGGTAAACCGGAAACAGGTGACACAGCTGGGCACGCGGGTGCGGCCGGGTGTCGATCAGGTCGCCGTGGATGGAAAACGGGTTCAGGTTGACGACAAGCTGGTTTATATCGCCCTGAACAAGCCGGTCGGCCTGGTATCCAGTTGTCGGCACCGCGGCGAGCCGGTGGTGCTGGATATCGTGGATGTCACCCAGCGCGTGTACCCGGTCGGCCGGTTGGACAAAGACAGCGAGGGCTTGATGCTGCTGACCAATGACGGTCGTATTCATCATCGGTTGCTGCATCCCTCGTTTGATCATGAGAAAGAGTATGAGGTGGTCACAGCGCGCCCCATTACACAGCGCACACTCGATAGGCTGGCAGCGGGCGTGGCCCTGGATGGTCGGCAAACGCGCCCGGCACGGGTGTCGCGAATGGGGTCCAATCGGTTTCGCATGGTGCTGCAAGAGGGTCGCAACCGTCAAATCCGTCGGATGGTGCAGGGCACGGGCAATCGTGTTGTCGGACTCAAGCGCCTGCGAATTGCCAATATTTGCCTGGGGAACCTGGCCGGCGGGCGCTGGCGGCATTTGTCCGATACTGAACGCAATGGTTTGCTGCGCATGCTGGATTTGGAAAACAGAAGCAAATCAAATAAAATTCAACCAAAAGGACCATGATTCATGTTGATTTATGCTGATCTGGCCGAGGGGCGGGATCGTATCGCCGTCATTGGCCTGGGGTATGTAGGCCTGCCGCTGGCCGTCAGTCTGGCCAAGCATTTTAGTGTAGTCGGCTTTGATTTGAAAGCCGACCGGATTGCCGAACTCAATGCCGGGCATGATCGCACGCGCGAGGTGTCGAATGCTGATCTGCAGCAGGCCGAGATTGAATACAGCAATGATCCGCAGACGCTGGCCACTTGCCGCTTGATGATTGTGGCCGTGCCAACGCCCATCGATGAAAACCGCACGCCCGATTTGCGGCCCCTGAAAAGCGCCTGTGAAATTGCGGGGCCCCGGCTGCGCCCCGGCGCCTGCGTGGTATTTGAGTCCACCGTGTTTCCCGGCGCGACCGAGGACATCTGCGTGCCGCTGCTGGCGCATCATTCCGGATTGCAGTTTGGCCGCGACTTTACGGTGGGCTATTCGCCCGAGCGCATCAATCCGGGAGATCGCCAACATACGCTGGCCACGATCGTCAAGGTGGTCTCGGGCTCGGACGGCCCGACGCTGGAGATGCTTGAGCAAGTGTATGGCCGCGTGGTCGATGCCGGTATCCACACCGCCTCGTGCATCAAGGTAGCAGAGGCTGCCAAGGTGATTGAAAACACCCAGCGCGACATCAATATCGCCCTGATGAACGAATTGGCCATGATTTTTGATAAAATCGGCATCGATACCCGTGAGGTGCTGACCGCAGCCGGTACCAAATGGAATTTTTTACCGTTTCAGCCCGGATTGGTCGGCGGCCATTGCATCGGGGTGGACCCCTACTATTTAACCAGCAAGGCGCAATCGCTTGGCTATCGGCCGGAGATGATTCTGGCCGGCCGGCGCATTAACGACGGTATGGGCAAATGGGTGGCGGAAAAGGCGGTCAAGCTGCTGATTGCGGCAGACAAGCGGGTGCGCGGGGCGCGCATGGCGGTGCTGGGCATCACCTTCAAAGAAGATGTGCCGGATCTGCGCAACACGCGCGTGGTCGACATCATCAAGGAACTCCAGGAATTCGGCATCGGGGTGCGCGTGCACGATCCGTTGGCCGATCCGCGTGAAGCCGGCCGCTATTATGGGGTCGATTTGATGGCGTTTGAAGATTTGCCGTCCGTTGACGGAGTCATCGTGGCAGTGGCTCACCGCTGTTATCGTGATGCCGGTTTGCCTGGCGTCAGCAACCTGTGCGGCAATGGTAAAGCGCTGGTGATGGATTTGAAGGGCGTTTTCGACCCCCCAGTGGATGCATCGGCCATGACCTACTGGCGGCTTTAGGATATTGGCTTGAACGCGTCCGGAGAACGATCGGAATCCTGCCCGCTCATTGCTTTTCCATTTCAGCAATGGATTCGGGGAGCGCTATAACTTGTGATAAAATTTGCCGCTCACCCGGGTTCAGGTAATGGGTTTTGAAAAAAGTCGTTATCGCCAGCAGGGCGGCGCCGGTTTCCAACCGACGTCGATCAAACCGGTCTGCCCTAATTTTGTTGAGCTCATCGACCGTGGCAATCTCAACCAAATGTCGCCCGCCCAGCGCATCCCGGCCCAAATGGCTGATCAATGACGACAACACCCGCAAAATATATCGGTGCATCTCATTGGGCTGGCCGGCTAACTGGCGGTCGCACAAAAATTTATAACACACCGGCGGCCGTCCGGCAGCCAGGCAGCAGCCATCGGTTGTCAGCCAACCGTGCTGTTGATCGAACCGGCAGCGGGGCGGATAGCGGTCGATAATCATTCGCAAGAATGGGCTTTCTACCGATTCGAGACAATAATCCAGACGGCAGCAGGCATCGGGGCAGCAGGTGCAAAAATTGATGCATTGCTGTTCCATGACCCCGCGCACGGCCTGCTCGATGGATACATACTGCTCGATAATGATGTTGATATCATACATGACCGCTCCTGATTTCAGTGCGACACAGGGTTATCTTGGTGTATCGATATATGTAAACGCCGACAGTTGTCAACCACTGGGGCAGCAATTCTAATTTTGAATCTTCTTGGCGTTGATACGTTGGGCAGCAATGTTAAATGTCCGATTAAAAATGACAAATTGATAGTCTGAGATGTTTGAATTTGCTTGTTGGCGGTATCTTTCGTCAAAATTTTGCGCAAATAGAGCGGATTCAACCACTGATACCCATTCATTTAACATTCTGAGCCGTCGTTTTCCATCAAGATATTTCAAAATTAGAATGGCTGGATATCACCTGGTCGGGCTTGACAATTGAAATGCTTTATGCAAATAGGATTAAAAAATTAAATAAAATTCATAATATAAGAAATACTATTTTTATGAGGCTTTTGGTGAAAGGAGTGGGGCCGATGTCCAAAAAGGCCGGATTTGTCCGATGCGGAGTGGTGGCCATGGTGCTGGGGATGGTGTTTTGGGTTGGCATGGCCTGGGGGCAAACCGTGGCGGAAACGCCCCATGCGCTGGCGCCGACAGAATCGGTCCCCCCCAACCATACCGATGAACCCGCGCATGATATGCATGAATGGACGGCGGATGAGCATGCCCCGGTCGGGCACGATTTGGGCGCCCATTTACCCTTGTGGAGCTGTATACCGTTTGCCGGCATGTTGTTGTCAATCGCTTTTTTACCGCTGATCGCGCCCGCGGTATGGCATCATCATTTCGGTAAAATATCAGGCGCCTGGGCCCTGATGTTGGCTGTTCCCTTTTTGCTGGCGCACCGGTCGGTGGCGTTGCATGAAATTTTGCACATCCTGATGGCCGACTATGTGCCGTTTATCATTTTACTGTGGTCGCTATACACGGTGTCCGGCGGCATCTTGTTGCGCGGATACCTGCGCGGCACGCCGATGACCAATATCGTTTTGCTGCTGATCGGTACATTGCTGGCATCCTGGATGGGCACTACCGGCGCGGCCATGTTGATGATCCGGCCTTTTTTGCGGGCCAACCAGGATCGCCGACAGCGCACCTTCATGGTGGTTTTCTTCATTTTTCTGGTTGCCAATGTGGGCGGCGCGTTGACGCCGTTGGGCGATCCGCCGTTGTTTTTGGGCTTTTTGCACGGTGTCAGCTTTTTCTGGACCATGAAAATTTTGCCGCACATGCTCATGGTGGTGGTGGTGTTGATGGGCATTTATTTTGTGCTGGATAGCTATCATTACCGTCGTGAAAAACATTTATTGCCTGCCAAGCCCGAACATCCGGAACCGCTGCGGCTGGAAGGCGTGCATAACTTCCTGTTCCTGGGTGGCGTGGTCGGCGCGGTGCTGCTCAGCGGCATTGTCGATTGGGGCGAAATCAGCGTGTTTGGGGTACACCGCGCCGCGCAGGATTGGGCGCGCGACGGGTTTTTGATTTTGCTGGGGCTGGCGTCATTGTTTACCACCGCGCCGCGTTTGCGCGAAGATAATGATTTTACCTGGTTTCCGATTGTGGAGGTTGCCTATCTGTTTGTCGGTATCTTCATCACCATGATTCCGTGTCTGCTCATATTGAAAGCCGGGTCTCAGGGGGCCTTGGCCGGCTTGATCAATGCGGTTCGTGAACCGGTGCATTATTTTTGGATTACCGGAGCCTTGTCCAGCTTTTTAGACAACGCGCCCACCTATTTAACCTTTTTCAATACGGCCCTGGGGCGCTTTTATCCGGGCATGGCCGAACCGCAAGCCGTCACCGGATTGATGCAAGACAACGCCATTTATCTGATGGCCATTTCCGCGGGCGCTGTCTTTTTCGGGGCGTGCAGCTATATAGGCAATGCGCCCAATTTCATGGTCCGTTCCATCAGCGAAGAATCCGGTACGCCCATGCCCAGTTTTTTCGGTTATATTCTGAAATACAGCCTGGTATTTTTAATTCCGACATTCGTGTTGTTGACATTTGTTTTCTTTTGGTAAGCGGGGCATCCTTCATTTATCGGTTTACACTTTTTGATGAACGCATTGACCGCAAAAGCTTTTAGCTGTTAGCAATTAGCTAACGGCCAACAGCTAAAAGCGAACAGCAAGTGGTTAACTTCATCAAAAGTGTAAACTACTTTTATGGCGCTATGAAAGATGCCGTAAGCGGCATGTGATTGGGCATTTGAGATGAATTCGTCCGTGGCGAGGCGTTCATGATCGATCAGGTGATAGGCAAAAATATAGCCATTGTGGGCGGTGGGAATTTTTGCCTGAAATTTATCCGTTTTTTGCTGGAAACTTCTCACGGGCCGTTGGCGCGGGTGCTGGGAATTGCCGACATGAACGAACATGCCGACGGGATGCGACACGCCCGGCGCCATGAGATTTTGACGACAGGCGATTATACCCAGCTGTATGCGCTGGCGGGGCTGGATACCCTGCTCGAGTTGACCAATGATCCGGACATGGCTGAAACCATACGCAAGACCATGCCCGCATATATCACCCTGATCGATCATTTTGCCGCCCGAGCGCTGTGGGATGCGCTGCAAGTCGCCGATGTCAGGCATCGCGCGCTGGACAGGCTGAAACATGTCGGAACCGACCGCGATGAGCTGATCCGAATTTTCGAGACGTTTGCAGACCAGCTATCCTATGTGCTGACCCAGCGCAACAAGCGTTCATATGAAATCGAGATGGAACTGGTCAACCAGGAGCGCACGCGCACGCAGATCATTCATGGCAGCACCATCCCAACATTTGTCATCAACCAGGAGCATGAGGTCACCCACTGGAATCGCGCATTGGAAAAGCTGTCCGGATACCGGGCAGAGCAGATTGTGGGCACCAATCGGCAGTGGGCGCCGTTTTGGCCCAATGAACGACCGACCATGGCCGATGTCATTTTGTCGCGATGCGATGAGTCGCAAATCAGAAAATTGTATGGAGCCACGTGGCGGCGCTCGGCGCTGGTAGACGGCGGCTATGAAGCCGAGGTGTTTTTCCCCAGCCTGGGCGGCAATGGCAAATGGTGCTTTTTTACGGCAGCCCCCATTCAGGATACGGACGGCCGAATCGTTGGCGCCATCGAAACCTTGCAGGATGTCACCGAAGACAAGCGCGCCAAGCAGGCCATGGCCGAGCATGCGCACGAGCTTCAGGCGCTGTGTTCGATTTATTCAGCGCTCAATTCCCATGCCGGCCTGGATGACCGTATCCAAAATGCCATCAGTGAAATTCGGCGATTTCTATCTGCTGACAGCATTTGCATTTATTTACGAAAAGAGGATCGAACCTTTCACTTGCGCTATTGTGACAACAATGCCGCGTTGATCGACGCCAAGCCGGTTTTGCCGGAATCGGCAAGCCTGATCCGACGTAGCGCGGATGGCGGGAAACCGGTTATTTTTTCGGATTTGTCAGCCGAGGATCATCCTGAAATCAAAAATCTGTTGCTGATCGGTCTTCAATCTGTGGCTTATGTGCCCATCAGCGCCAAGGAAAAACGGTCACTCGGGGTGCTTCGGGTGGGCAGCCGCAATGCAGCGCATTTCACTCAGGACAAACGCAGCTTGCTCGAGTTGCTGAGCAATCGAATCGGCATTACCATTGAAAACGCCATGCTGCAGGATCAATTCATCAAAAGCGAGGAAAAATACAAATCGCTTTTTAACAATGATCCCAATCCGATTTTTATTCTTGACAGCCGCACGTTTCAAATATTGGATATCAACCAGCGAGCGCAAGATTGTTATGGATACAGCCGGGCAAAGATGCTGGCCATCAATTTTCTGGACCTCGGCGATGCTGATGACGATTTGATCAAAACCGGCCTGACCCGGTTGTTGATGCGACAGTCTGTCCTGTTTTCCAAAAAACGGCATTATCGAAAAGACGGCAGTCCGTTTTACGTCAACATCAATGTCAGCCATGCCCCTTATGGGCAAGATCATGTGCTGATCGCCACTACCACGGACATCAACGAAACCGTGGAAAAAGAAACCCAGTTGATACAAGCCGGCAAGATGACCACACTGGGGGTGATGGCGGCGGGCATGGCGCATGAAATCAATCAACCGTTGAACGTCATCCAGATTTGCGCCGACTTTTTTTTGAAAATGCTCAACCGGCATCAACCCATCGACAATGCCGACTTGCGCTCGATGGCGACCGACATTGTGGATAACGTGGCGCGCGCAGCCGGCGTGATCAAGCATGTGCGTGATTTTGCCCGCCAAAGTGATGTGGTGCGCAGCCGGGTCGACATCAATGCCCCGCTGACCGATGTGTTCAAGGTGTTGGGTCATCAACTCAAGGTGCATGAAATCGAGCGGGTGCTGGATTTGGATCCCAACATTGCCTGTATCATGGCCGATCATAACCGGCTGGAGCAGGTGTTCATCAATTTGGTGACCAATGCGATCGACGCCATGGACGAAAAGCAGGAACTAGGGCAGCACGCTGATGAGCCCAAGCGATTGACGATTCGAACGTTTATGGAAAACGAACAGGTCGCGGTGGACATCGCCGATACAGGCATCGGCATGTCGGATGAGATCAAAAACAAAATTTTCGAACCTTTTTTTACGACCAAAAAAATCGGCAAGGGAACGGGACTGGGGATCAGTATCAGCTACGGCATCGTTCGTGATTATGACGGAACCATTGCCATCGACAGCCAGGCAGGTCGCGGCACGGTGTTCAAATTGCGGTTTCCGGCCATGTCGAGCAGCACGGAGGGGCAACACGCATGAGCAAAATATTGGTCATCGATGACGAACCGGCCAATGTGCGCGTCCTGTCGATTTCCCTGCGCAGCGATGGACACGAGGTCGTCACTGCCGGCAACGGCGAGCAGGGGCTGGCAGTGTTTGAACGTGAACGGCCCGATATTGTTCTGACCGACATCAAAATGCCCGGCATGGACGGCATCGAGGTACTCGAAAAAATCAAGGCCATGAATGCCGATGCCGAAGTGATCATGGTGACCGGCCATGGCGATATTGACAATGCCATCGAAGCGCTCAAGCATGGCGCGTCTGATTTTCTGAACAAACCCGTGCGCGATGCCGCCATCTCGATTGCACTGAAACGGGCCCAGGAAAAGCTGGACATCCGGCGCAAACTGGCTGCCTACACGGAAAATCTGGAAAGCGAGATCGAGCGCGCAACCGCTCGCTTGCGCCGATCTGAACGGCTGGCTGCCATTGGGCAGACCGTTGCGGGCGTGGCGCACAGCATCAAGAATATTTTGCACGGCTTCAAGGGCGGCAGCTATCTGATGGATCTGGGGCTTTCGCGCAATGATCGCCAGAAACTGGAAGCCGGCTGGGACATGGTGCGGCGCAACATCACCCTGACCTCCGATCTGGTACTTGACATGCTGTCCTATTCCAAAGATCGAGAGCCGGAATATGAACCTTGCCAGCCCAATGCGGTTGCCACTGAAGTGTGCGAGATGCTGCGCCAAACCGCCCATGAAAATCAGGTGGCCATTGTTACTGATCTGGATCCGCAAATTGATCAAGTGATTATGGATCCGCGCACCATCGAACGCGTGCTGATGAACTTGATGACCAATGCGATCGATGCCTGTATGTTCGACGCGTCATCGAAAAAATCATGGCAAGTATGCTTGAAAACACGCTGCGAGCCGGGCCACTGGATCCGCTTTGCCGTGACCGACAATGGCGTGGGCATGACCGATGCGGTGCGTGAAAAACTGTTCACCTCGTTTTTCAGTACCAAGGGCCACCGCGGCACCGGCCTGGGGCTGCTGGTCACGCAAAAGCTGATTGAAGAACATGACGGTCAAATTTCGGTAGACAGCCGGGATGGCGTGGGCTCGACATTGACTGTGCGCCTGCCCTTTCAGGTTGTCGATTCATCCACGCCGTGTGATAATGAACCGGATCGCCGCGACGACAATGTGCGCCACGGCATGTAAATCTGCCGGTAAATGACCGATTAATTCATCTTTATAAGCGATAAAATTAACCCCTCAA
>JGI10211J34971_10005107_pt1 | contig 10303 bp, 8 predicted proteins | sample Etolagsediment_FD_34971 | JGI IMG/M metagenome (IMG submission 34971)
CGCCCATCGAGTATGACCCGACGGAGCCTGAGCCGAGATTTTGCGGCTGGGATGAGGTTTCTTTCACTGACGACCCAAACCAATGGTGGCGAATAGCGGCGGATGATTTCCGCTGTTTCGGTTCGATGCCGATAGACTCAATTCACTGGTGGGGTTCCCACTGGGATTGGGATGGTGATGACCCGCCGGATGCTGCAGGGATTGACCCGCCAATACTTGCCTGGCGTATTGGTTTCTGGAGCAATATGCCCGCCGATCCGACTGGTGGTGATCCGTGCTGGAGCCGGCCGGAAATGCTCCTGTGGCAAGTTCAGATACCGGCGAACCGTGTGCAGGTGGAAAGGGTAGGCGTGGATCAGCATCCATACAATGAGTACTTCCCGGAGACATGCTTCCAGTATTATGTTGATCTGGAAGAGGAGGAAGTCTTCTGGCAGGAAGAGTTTCTCGCTGATACACAAGATGATGTCTTCTGGCTAAGTATCGCAGCAATTTATGACCCATGTGATATGGTGTACATAGATTACCCGTGGGGCTGGAAGACGCGGCCCTGGTCCTGGATGGATGATGGCGTAGTTTTTGAGGTTTACGATGAGAATCCCGAAGAAGGTATGGTGATAGACCCCTGTAGCAACCCCATGTACCCGCTTGAATGGGATGAGAGTTACGACCTGGCGTTTGAGCTGGATACGGACCCGAACTGGATAAAGTGGGACCAGCCCTTTACCGGTATCCGTCAATGGCCGCACTATGAGGATGTCGAAAGCTGGATGGAATGGTGGCCGGAGGGTATAACCCACTTGACGGTCGCTGCGGACGATTGGCAATGCCAGGGTCCGTTGCCGGTAACGGCTTTAGCGTGGTGGGGTTCGTATTTAAACTATGAATACCAGCCATGCAATCCCGACTTCGCAACGCGACCGGAAAAACCGGCCTACTTCGATGTCTCTATCTGGACCGATGTGCCGGCCGATCCGTGTGACCAAATCATGCCGTGGAGTCATCCCGACCAAATTGTGTGGCAGTACGATGCGTATAATTATGACGAGGTGTTGGTCGGTTATGACAAACACCCTCATGACCCATGCTTTCCGATACCGGGTCCACATGAGCCTGTGTTCCGTTATACAGCGCGGATACCACAGGAAGAATGGTTCTGGCAGGACCCGAATGAAGATACGGTTTACTGGCTGAGCATCGTGGCTGTTTACGAACAGCATTATCCTGAGTATGTGTGGGGCTGGACGAACCATCAGCATGCGTACAATGACGATGCGGTTCAGACCCCGGAGATGATTGACCCTGATCCAGCTATCCCCTGGCAATGGAACGAGATATACGACCAGACCGGTGCAAGTGCGGACCTGTCATTTACGATTTACACCGATCCCACGATAAAATTAGACTTCGGTGATGCTGACGACCCGACATATCCCACGCTGTTAGCCAACGATGGTGCACGACACGTCATTGGTGGGCCGTGGTTTGGTTCCGCTATTCCTCCTGATGATGCGCCCGACCCGGAGCCAGATGGCCAACCAGACCCCTTAGCCTTGGGTGATGACAACGACGGTAACGATGATGAGGATGGTGTGACGATCCCGACGTTGACTCAAGGCATACCGAACAATATCACAGTACGGGTTTCTGGAGGTGGTATTGTTGAAATCTGGATCGACTTCGACGGCAGCGGCTCCTGGGAAGCCGCCGAACTGGTATTCGGTGGTCCCCTACTAGATGGGATTAATTTAGTCCCAGTGACGGCACCGGTAGGTTCAGTTGTTGGGCAGACATTTGCCCGTTGCCGAATCAGCATTAATGGTACAGGCAGCCCCGTCGGTCTTGCTCTGGACGGTGAGGTAGAAGACCACGAAGTTATTATCGAACCTGGTCTTGACTTCGGCGATGCACCTGATCCGTGCTATCCGACGCTGCTGCCGACCGGCGCTCGCCACACAATTATACCTGGTGTCTTCCTGGGCGCGAGCATAGATGCTGAGTTGAACGGTCAGCCAAATGCGACAGCGACAGGCGATGACAATAATGGCATCGATGACGAGGACGGCGTGGTATTTACGTCGCGACTGATGCCCGGCCGGGCGGCCACAGTTGATGTTACCGCATCGGTAGCTGGTTTTCTCAACGCATGGATTGACTTCAACGCCGACGGCGATTGGGCCGATCCCGGCGAGCAGGTATTTACGAACCAGCCATTGACCGGTGGAGGCCTTGTTGATTCCTTAACATTCCAGGTACCGCTCTTAGTGGAAGATGGCCAGACCTTCGCTCGGTTCCGTTTCAACACGGCAGGTGGTTTGCCCTATGACGGCCCGTCCGATGATGGTGAGGTCGAAGACTATATGGTTCGAGTTGACCGCTACTTTAAGTGGTCTCAGCCGCCGATGTTCAACGAGCAATCACCATACCCCGAATGTTTCTGGGGCTGGGACGAGCCTTCGGACTACTTTGGTTTCCTGGGGCCGATTATAGCCGACGATTGGGCCTGTGAGGACTATCGGCCTGTTAGCGACGTCCACTGGTGGGGGTCATACGTTGGCTGGGAGGAACCTTTCCCGCCTCCGCAGCTACTGATGGGGTTCCACATCGGCATCTGGACGAATGTAAAGGCTGGAGTTGACCTGCCATACAGCCATCCGGACAAGCTGATCTGGGAATACTATGCCTCTTATCCTGGTGAAGTGCACGAGGAGGTTGTTGGGTGTGACTATTATGATGCTGGTCCCGACAAACCTGCTCAGTTCCCTGATACCTGCTTCAGGTACGACCTCGAGTTGGCAGAAGACGATGTGTTCTGTCAGGACCCGAACTATGGGGTTTACTGGCTGAGTATCTCAGCTATGTATATAGAGCCGCAGTTTGAGTTCCCGTGGGGCTGGAAGACGCGAGAGTGGTACTTCGAGGATGATGCGATTCGTATCACTAACCCCCTAGCGCCGGTTCTCGGTTCCAGGTTCGTATCCGGTGATCCGATTGAGGACCCGCCCGGCACTTCCTGGGATATGGCGTTTGAGTTGACCACCAATCCCGATTACTGCTGCGACTGCGGCGACTTTGACCACAATGGTACTATCGAACTCAACGATGTACGCATTCTTGCCAAGAACTGGCTGTGGACAGGGACACCGGGCGGCTATAATATCGGCGACTTGAACTGTGATGGCAAAATTGACAACGAAGACTTTGTCATCTTCGCGCTACTGTGGCTGGACAGTTGTCCATAGTTGCTGAGCCTGGCCGGCGAGGTATAGATTAGCTAAATGGGCTGTGGGCCTTGTGCTCACAGCCCATTCTTTGTGAGTTTCGAACGGCACACGGCGAAAATGTCGCGAGAATTTGGCAGGTCACTGTTGCGCTGAATTGCCAAGTACAGCCGTGTACACGGGCGCGCTTATTGGAGTATCGCAAGAAATATCTTCGCAAAATTTGATATGTCCGACGCTGTTTTTTGGCATAATAAGTATTGCATTTATCAAAGGGATTTCGTATTCTGCTGTGATAGAGTATATCAACGGCGATGTCTTAAGGGGGCACGGACGGCCGAGTGTTTTAATGGAAAATCTCACGTAGTATGGAGATGAGGAAATGCTGCGAGCGCAAAACTGTAAGTGTTTGCTAAATATGGAGTTACAAATTTTGGAGAGGTGTCCGAGTGGCTTAAGGAGCAGCCTTGGAAAGGCTGTGTAGGATTTATCCTACCGCGGGTTCGAATCCCGCCCTCTCCGTTACATCAGAAAGGCATGCTACAAGTTCCTGCACTTCAGGCACTTGTAGCGTTTTCTCGATTTTTGACTGGCCCATTGCCCTCAAATTGCCCTCAAACGTAAGATTTTTCCCGCTGAAACAACCCCCAATAATGCCAGAGTTTGCCAGTGCCAACATGGCCTTTTGACTGTCATCATCATGAAGATGGTAATAAAGCTCAAGCATTTCTGATGAGCTATGCCCCAGCCAGGTAAGGGCCTTTCTGTATGCAACATGGTGGTTGGCACAAATGCTTGCAAAATGGTGCCTGAATGAATGGAGCTTATACTGTCTTGGGCTTTCAAAATAACATTTTTCACATAGAATCTTCAATCGTTTTAGTAACTTTCGTTCCGTAATGTTTTTGAAGATTAAACCTGTTCTTTTCCTCGCCAATCCCAAAAGCTTGGCAATCTTCGGATGGACCGGAACAAATCTTTCATCTTTATCTTTTGGGGTACCATTAGAACCACCGCGTTGTATGTGAATCATTGTAAACCGGCCATTATTTACCTGGATATCCTCCCAGTACAGCTGCTCTACTTCACCGATTCTAAGCCCTGCATAACCCATAAAGGCAAAAGCAAGTTTTTCCTCTTCTTCGGCTGCCTCGATGAGTTTGTCAACCTGCTCTGCTGTAAAACACGGCTGAGGGGCAGCCTTTGCCTTCGGAAAAGATACTCCTGCCAGTCTGTAATCTTTTATCAATTTCTGTCGCCAGGCCCACTTGAACAACTGTTTTACTAAAACAACAGCTGCTTCAACTGTTTTATCAGCATAGTTTTTGTCTTTAAGCCACTTTCGATAGCAATAAAGGTGATTTTCAGAAAAACGCCTGGCAAACCTAATATTTGCCTGTAAACAGTAAGCTGATCAGCGACAATTATTCTTACCTTCCGGCGACAATTAGAAATTCCGGATAATAGTCAGTTAGAATAGGCTATCTGAATTTCCAGAATTCAGGAGATTTCAGATGGTCACAGATTTACAGGTAAGGAGATTGTTTGCTATGCAAAACCGGTTTGAACACCTCTATCAAGCGGCGGATGCGGCTGGAATCAGTAGCAAGACCGCCCGCAAATACCTCAAATCCAAACAGTTACCCAGTCAATGCAAGGTCGAGCACACCTGGCGGACTCGCAAAGACCCCTTTGCCGATGACTGGCCCTGGATCGAGCAGATTCTCATCGACACCGAAGCGGCAGTAGAAGCCAAAACAATCTTCGAGGCTCTCCAGCGAGCCCACCCCCGCAAATACCACAGCGGCCAACTCCGCACCCTTCAACGGCATGTCAAAGTCTGGAAGGCATTATATGGCCCTGCCAGGGAAACTTTCTTTACACAAATCTATTATCCCGGACAGTGGTGCTGTTCAGATTTTACGTGTATGAATAAATTGGACATTACAATCAACAGCCAGCCATTTAAGCATTTATTCTATCACTTCGTATTATGTTATTCCAACTGGCAGACCGGACAGATATGTTATTCAGAAAGCTTCGAGAGTCTCAACCGCGGACTTCAGAATGCCTTATGGCAATTGGGCGGTGTTCCGCGGTATCATCGCACGGACAATCTGACCTCTGCGGTTCACAAAGTCGGCCATCCGGATGTTTTTACGGACAACTATAGTGCTCTGGCAAAGCATTATGGATTTACCAGCGAAAAGACCCAGGTGAGCCATCCTAATGAAAACGGCGATGTGGAAAAAAGTCATGATATCTTCAAGAAGGCTGTTGATCAGGCCTTATTACTACGCGGTAGCCGAGACTTTGACAGCATAAAGGCATATGAGAAATTCCTACAAAAGCTTCTGTACCGACTCAACCAGAACTGTCTTAAGCGATTTACCGAAGAACTTGAGGTCCTCAAGGCATTGCCTCAACGGCGTTATGACGACTATGAGCAAAAGAGTCGTAAGGTCGGTCGAACCAGTACGATCAGCGTATTGCATAATACCTATTCGGTCAACAGCCGACTGATAGGTGAAAATGTCAAGGTTCGTATCTATGCCGATCATCTTCAAGTGTGGTATGCCCAGCGGAAGATTGAAACACTGCCGCGTCTTCGTGGCGAGAACGGCCATTACATCAATTATCGTCATATCATTGACTGGCTGGTTCGTAAGCCCGGAGCATTTGAAAACTATCGTTATAAAGAAGATTTGTTCCCATCCAGCTTGTTCCGTATTGCTTATGACCAGCTTCGGGAGACTAATGGGAGTAAGCCAGCCAATAAGCAGTATCTGAAGATTCTGGAGCTGGCGGCGAAGGAGGATGAGACACTGGTCAATGAAGCATTGCGATTGTTTATCAATCTGGGAGAGGAAATAAGCTTTGAAAAGATCAAAGAGTTTATTGATTCGAAGATCAAGCCACCAGAGCCGACCAAAGTGCATATAGAGCAGGTGGATTTGAATTACTATGACCAGCTCTTAGAGTCGCCGGAGTGTGTAGGCGTATGAAGAAACAGCAGCATAAACAATTGATCGATCTGCTCAAAGAACTTCATCTGCCGATGTTCCGGGAGTACTATCAGCAGTTCGCTCAAAAAGCCATGGCTAATGAACTGGGATATGAGGAATATCTGTACGAGCTGGCTATCCGGGAATGTGAAGTCCGTCGAGCCAATAAGATCGTTCGTCTGGTGAAGGCCTCGAAAATGCCTTTGGAAAAAACATTGCAGACGTTTGAACTGAAGCGACTGCCCTTGAAGATCCGCCGGCAGGTCAAGGTGTTGTCGGAAGGCTCTTTTGTGGAACGGAATGAGAACATCCTTGCCTTCGGCAAGCCCGGCAGCGGAAAGACACATCTGCTGTGTGCGGTCTGTCATGAACTGGCCAGGCGGGGCAAACGTGTGTACTTTGCCACCTGTGATCTGATGGTACAGGAATTATTGCGAGCCAAGCAGGAGTTGAAACTTGATAAATGGCTCAAGAAGCTGGCGAGGTTTGATGTGTTGATGATTGATGACTTTGGTTATGTCAAACAGAACCGAGAGGAGATGGAGGTTCTGTTTACGTTGTTGGCATATCGGTATGAACGCGGCAGCGTACTGATTACGAGCAATCTGCCATTCAGTAAATGGGAGGTAATCTTCAAGGACCCTATGACCACCGCCGCAGCGATAGACCGGCTGGTTCATCATAGCGTGATCCTGGAACTGAATGTGAACAGCTATAGAGCTGAGCAGGCAAGGAAGAGAAAATATAAGGATAAATGACATCCAGAATTTTGCCCCCCATGGGGGGCACCCCAAGGAAAGACTATGAGATAAGGAAAGTCTTATGAGGAAACGGTAAAAATAATTGTCGTTGAAGGGAATTTATAATTGACGCCAGACAGTCCCCCTACAGAACATTCGAAACTTCACTTTTCCGTACATATTTTCAGGCTTAAACTTTGGATATAGGATTTTACACCTTTTATGTATCAACTATAGGGCTGTGTAGGCGGATTTTATCGCTCAGGCGTTCAATTTAGTCGGTTTGGACTGCCATCTGGTCGTTTTATATTGAGATATTTTTCAATTTTCAGACCCTCTTTGAGTTTGTATCTTTTTCTGCTCTCATTATCGACCGTGTAATTAAAAAGATCTGCTTTCATATTTATCTGTCGCACCTGGTTTTTGATGGTATTAGGAGACTTGCCCAAATAGTGAGCGATATCAGCGTAAGAGAGAGCCATCCCCTGATTTTGAAAGAAGACAGAGAGAATTCTTTTTTCCTGCGGTGTAAAATGAGAAATATCGAGTTTTTGAGATTGGAATTGACTCCTTGATTGAGGTGTTGAAACCAGCTCGGTCGTTGAGACTGGTCGGTTGGCCAGATTAATCGCGCCTATAGTCGGATTGGTCGGCTGTTTAGCTACTATCTCTTCGAGTTTTTCTATTCGGCTAACATGCTTTTCAAGAAGGATGGAATTTTCAGTTATTTCCTCATCATGCTTCTTCAACAGGATGTTTACAGTACCAAATTGAGCTTTTAGATTATTAAAGTCGGATTTTAATCTGTTAAATTCATTTTTGTTTTTAGGACTGTGACGTATGCGTGCCTTTCTTCTTCTCGCTTTTTTCTTCTTCTTTTTAAAGAAAGACAAAAATTTTATTTTCATTGTTTAGTAAACTCTTACATCTGAGCCTAAATAATAGGCTTGAAGCTGAATTTTGATCAGTTCTTTTTTTATGTCTTCCAATTTGCTTTGTTGGATATTCTGATTATTGAGCCCGGCGTGAATCTGTGAGGCTAGTAATAAAAACGTTGAATATTTGTCGTTCAAATCATTTACTGTTGTATCGTCAAACTTAAGATTTGAAAACGAGCGTTGTGCAGCTTCAAATCTCTTCAATTTGTGCCATTCTAATAGAGCTTTCAGGTCCTCTAAAATGGCCTTGAGTTTAACAATTGCAGCCTTTAGATCCTTTTCTTTCATATTAAAAAGAAGTTATATAACTATCTGTACTTTCCAAAAAGTAAAACGCTAAGCCACGAGCTTTAGCAATTTATAGAACTGTTTATGAATTTTGTTGATTTTATGGTTTTTGCCAGAACTAACAAAAAATGTTTGCTTCAAAACCTCTCTTCTAAGAGCGGCACACTTGTAAGCATGAGATGGACGACGATTTGCATCATCCCATGGGCTGTTGCTGCGGTTATAAAGAACCTTCGCAGACTTATCCCAGGCCCACATTTCCACCATACTATGCAGCCAAAGATTCAAATGAAAAGCTCCGATATTACTGCCAAGGGTTCGAACCTGCTGCTGGCCTGCTCCTTCGATCTCCTTAAGGTCACTAAAATTCTGCTCAATCGCATATCTGTCGGCAACTGCCTCAAGAATCTGAGCGGCAGAGGTGGTCAAGTCGGTGCACATAAAAGCTCTGAAGCAGTCCTTGCCTTCGCGAACAACAAGCACCTGAACCAAGCATCCGGCAGGTTTATACAATGCCGTGAAAACTTTAACATCTTTGATTTCTTGTTTGCCATAAAGAAACGCTTTGACCTTAAACCAGCCATCAGAACTTTTGACGACATTATTAAGTTTGATCCTTTTGCCGTATTTGCGAGGCCGGCCTCTCTTGCGTTTTCTCGGTTGTTTAAGTTCGGCGTAAAGCACTGCATCTTTTCGCAGTCTGGTTACAACAACAGCTCCCATTTTGATAACTGGTTTAAGAAAACTCGCTCTGGTAAAGCCGCCATCGGTGACTATCCAAAGCCGTTTTCCAAGGTTTCTGCAGCAGTTGTAAGCCCATTTAGACAATTCCACCGCCTGCTCGGTTTTGGTTTTAAAGGACAAACCGATGGTTTTGATGTCTTTGGCTTTAACATACATTCTCGCCAGCAGAGGCAGGCCAATGGTTCCAAAATTCTTATGCCTTGCAATAGCCGACAAAGTTACCCAGACATGGCCATAAATGAACTTTTTGCCGTCCGGCGTCGGTGTAGGGTTGCGATGAATTCCCGCACCGGCAACCTTTGGGCCATATCTCGGTGTAGGACTATCGTCAATAGCCATAAGGACTCTGTTTTGATTCTTGTAAACAAGCTTTATCATAAATTCAAACAATACTGTTGCGATTATTTCAGTATTTTGTCCGATCGAGCCGACAAAATAGTAGAAGGCTTTATACCGTTTGTTAATGCCAGCTGCCCGGAACCAACTGGTTACGGTTTTTCGACCTTTGGCAAAGATAACTCCAGCTATGATTATACTCATTCGCCAAGCCGAGCGTTGATGCAGAACAGAGCAGATAGCGATTGTCATTATTTGCCAGCTGTCCGGGAAAATCCATTTAGTAAACATAGGCTCTCCTTTGCTAATGTGAATTTTTTTCCATTAAACACATCGGCAAGGATGAGCCATTTTTATTACAATATCGTTTGTTAAAGAGCTAAATTAACCGTCATTTTTTTGGAAAGTGCAGTAACTATAAAAACTTTACTGTTTACATATACATATCATCATTGTTATCCAAGTCGTCCCAACTTAACTCGTCTGCGCCAGCATATGAGGTGTTCTCGTAGCTTAAAGCACCGGTTTGATATTCATGCAAATGATCCAGAATTCTGTTTGTGACCCTTCGGATGGCTCTTGTGTTTTCACAGATTTCATCCAGTGTTTGCAACTTTTTATCTTCTTCTGTACGTTTTTCTTTTGGTGTCATTTTAGAATGATAACTGACTTGGAGTATTTAAGCTTGTCGGCACTTGAATATATGAAAATTGAAAATATATTTTGCAAAATAATGTAGTGTTACTCCAATTCACAATTAATGTGTTAAACTTAGGATTTTTGAACAAAATGGCGGAAAAAGTGGTTATCGTATTGAACATACGTTGGGGGATTTTAAGCTAACAATAAGTGTTTCACAATATATAAAGAGCGGCTATGAAAGAGAAATCTTGAAAGTTTAAGATGGATTTGGTTAAATTATTAGCATCGATGGCATGACCCCCAAAAACTGAGCCATTGCGGATTAGAGAGTATCCGATAAAATGAGTCGGTTTTTTATGAAAGGATACTCTTATGAAAAGGAAATATCG
>JGI10211J34971_10005108_pt1 | contig 10302 bp, 11 predicted proteins | sample Etolagsediment_FD_34971 | JGI IMG/M metagenome (IMG submission 34971)
GGGCGAAATACCCGTTCCCGAATTCGCTGTACTGGCTCGCCTGATTCTTGACGGCGACCTCATAATCGTTTCCTTTCGGCGTGGAACTGCACGATGAGACGACGAGCGCGACAGCGACGGCAGCGAAAAAGAGCGCCGCATGGATCCGGGTGTTAGAACGCATCATCCCGATAGCTCTGGAACGTCGCCGGCTGGGCCATTTCCGGGGTTATACCGCCGCGGATAAGCGGGTTATTCGTAAGACCCTCCAGTACGTCCTGCCCGGTACCGATTGCTTCCCGGCTCTCTTCAAGGAGGCCGGCAATCTGTGGAGTGGTACTGTTGATATATCCGGCGAAATCATTTACCTCGTCCAGCGTTGCGTTCACACTGGCGAGCATCGCTTCGACCTGGTTGTAGAGTGCGTTATTGTCGTCAAGAATCGTCGCGATTGAGCCGTCGGCGTCAAGGAGTCGGGGAATCAGCCCCGTCGGGTCGCGAAGTTCGGCGGTCGTNGCTTCGAGGTTGGACGTAATACCGTCAACATTCGAAAGAACGGACGTTGCCTCAATCGATACCGCGACCAGCGTAGCTTCTACCTCGGTCAGGAGGCTCTGCACCTGTGCAAGCGTCTCGCCGAGCGGTCCGTCATCCTCGCCTGCAAGCGCAGAGTTGACCGTTCCGAGGGTCTGATTGACGGAAATCAGGAGGGTATTTACGTTTTTGAGAATCGGCTCGACCTGGGCGATCATCTGCGTGATGCTGTCGGAGTTCGCCGGAAGAATCACCAGGTCGGCATCGACGATCCGCTGTCCTTCCTTGCTGCTCAATGCCGGAATCAGCGTTCCTTCGGGGAGGGGCGGGCCGGTCGTTCGGCCCTGATGAAAGACGAGTCCACCGCCTATTCCGATAGGACTGGTCATCAGTTGAAGAATGCTGTTTTCGATCACCAGATCAAGGTACGTGTCCTGGATATAAAAATCGACACGAACCTCGTTTCGTGATTCGAGGTTGATATCGGTGATTTTCCCGACCGGAAACCCTTTGTAGGTGATCGGCATTCCGACGGTCAGCCCCTGGGCGGAAGGAAACATGCTGTAATACGCGTAATTCTTCGCAAACCAGCGTTGATTTGCTCCCATCGAGACGACGATCACTAAAATCGATACGGCCGCGAGGAGGACAAATAAACCGACGATCTGTTGGGCAAATCTGATTTTGAATTTCACGGCATCTTCATCCTAGTTTAATCACCCGAAGGGGTCAATATCACTACTCCCGAGAATTTCGAGAATATCAGAGTCATAACTGGAACTGAGATCAAGGACGGCGGAGAGTATCTCCTTGATTCGCGGGTCGTCGGTTCGGGTAAGATTCGCGACGGTATCGTAGGCGAGCAGTTTACCCCGGTCGATTACGAGCAGAAAATCGGCGATCATCGATGCGATTTCACTGTCGTGGCTCGAAATGATCTGTGTTTTTCCCTGTTCCTTGCGGTCTTTGAGCAATTCGAGGACGCGATCATGACTTTTTGCGTCCAGACCGGTTCTGGGTTCGTCGAAAAAAATCAGCTCGGGTTCGAGGACAAGTGAACGAATCAGTGAAACGAGTTTCCGTTCACCGAATGACAGCGTTGCCGGCCGCTGCGAAAGGTCTTCCTCGTACCTGAGGTACGAACAAAGACGGTCAATCTGTTCGCGCATACGGGTCGGACTCCAGTCCGGATGGTGAACCTGCATGGGCAGAGAAAGGTTCTGAAGTACCGTCATATTCTGCCAGAGGGCACTGTCCTGAAAGAGAAACCCATGGTCCCGGCGAACGATGTTCAGTGCGCGTTCGTTCATTCGTGTCAGGTCCTGTCCGTCGATCCTGACTCGGCCTGATGTCGGTTGAATTATTCCGGCCATAATTTTCATGAGCAGCGACTTACCCGAACCGCTCGGGCCCATGACCATTACCGCACTCCCGGTTTCTATCCCGACGGTAATATCCTCCAGAAGGATCGTGTCGTGAACGGAAAAATATACGTGCTCCAGTTCGGCTTTCACAGGTAGTACACCAACGTAAGAATTGCATCGGCGACGATCAGGAGGACGAAACCGCGTCCGACGCTTCGTATAGCCATCACCGGAACCTCGGTTGACGCCTGCTCAACCTGAAACCCGTAGTAGGTGGCTACACTCGAAATGATAACGCCGAATACGACGCTTTTCAAAATCGAGGAACCGACGTCGACGATCGTAAGGGCGTTCAGCAGGTTTCCGAAATACTCCTGGAACCCGATCGGTCTGATCAGCGCGGTTACGAAGTATGAACCCAGTAGACCGAAAATATTGAAATAGAGGTTCAGCACGACCAGAGAGAAGGTAACCCCCAGAACTCGGGGAACTGCAAGATAACTGATCGGGTTGATTCCCGTTGCGATGTACGCTTCAATCTCGTGGCTGACGACCATATTCCCCAATTCGGTGGAAATCGCCGTCCCTGATCGCGCGGCAATAATAAACGCCGTCAGGATTGGCCCCAATTCGCGAGTGATGACCGTTATCAGTATTGTGTAAATAAGTTGGCCCTGGCCGAATTGGGGAAGCAGGGATACCCCCTGAATGATGATAACCGCACCGAGCCCCAGTGAAAGGACGGCGATGACCGGGAGTGCTTCTACTCCGGTGAAGAGAATCTGGAACGTCAATACGCGCCGGGATTGCCGTCGGGTGATATACACGACGGTTTCCTTCAATACGGAGGCAAAAAAACCCATTCCGTAGAGGAATGCGTGAAACGATTCCAGTACCCGTTTACCGATTCGCTCGTGTATTACCATTCGTCTCTATAGTACGGTACCTCTTTAAACACGACAAGAACACCTTCGCTTGATTTTTGCATCATGCTCGGCTACAGTAACCACGGGAGCGAAGAAAAAATTGCCCAAGTCGGTTTCGTACACAAGCGGTTCTGTTGTCTATTTTCAGGGAGATACCGATGACCGGATCTATATTCTGCAGTCCGGTCGGATCATGCTCAAATCTCGTGACATCGAAACCGGGCAGGATATCCAGGATCTGATACAGACCGGTGAGTTTTTCGGAGTAAAATCTGCGCTTGGTCACTATCCGAGGGAAGAGGATGCCACCGCGCTCACCAATGCGCAGGTCGTTGCGTTCTCCGTGCCCGAGTTTGAACAGCTCGCGAGTTCGAATTTCCGGATCAGCATGAAAATGCTCAAAGTCTTTTCGAACCAGCTTCGGCGAATTCATTCGAAAGTATCGTCCATGCTCAACACACTCGATGAAATAGAGCCGGAAAAAGGACTGTTTCATAGTGCGGAGTTCTATTTCAAGAACAAGAAGTTCCCGCATGCACTCTATATTCTGAATCGATACATCGAGTTGTTTCCGACGGGTCGGTATATTGACCAGGTACGTGAGTATCGCGAAAAGGCGGAGCAGTTCGACGGCATGAAGAATGCAGGGGCGCCGACTCCCGCTGCTTCAGGTTCGGGAAAAACTCTTTCTGAAACCGGAAAAATATTTTTTGAAGGTGAGAACCATTTTGCCAACCAGCGATACGATGAAGCAATCGAGTCGTTCCAGCAGGTGATTGATACCTGCGGTGACGACCCGGAGTACAAATTGAAAGTGCAGTACGAAATGGGCCGGTCGATTTTCGGAAAAGGTGACTTCGCCGCGACAATTCGATATATGTCGCAGCTCGTTCAGGCGAATCCGAAAATGCCGCATGTGGGAGAAGCGCTCTTCATCATCGGGAAGAGCTATGTTGGAACGGGCGACAAGGTAAAGGGGCAGTCGTTTTTGAAACGTGCTGCGTCGGTAGCCGGCGATGATGCCGGACTGCAGAGAAAGCTAAAAAAAGAACTCGCGGATTTGGGAGCGTAACCATGTCATCCATGGCATCATTTGATCGTTTTGCAGTGACCTACAAAAAGGGTGAAATGATCTTCTGTGAATATGAACCCGGTAACGCTTTCTATCTGATCCAGAAAGGCCGGATCCAGATTACCAAGGTCATGGGAAATCTCGAGAAGACGGTGGATATTCTCCAGCCGAGCGAACTTTTCGGTGAGATGGCAATCCTTGAAGAAGCGGCGCGGTCGGCAAGCGCGATTGCCCTGGATGATGTCGTGCTGCTTGAGTTCAACCGGGAAAACTTCGAGATTCTGCTGAAAGGCAACCCCCAGATTGCACTGAAGCTGCTGAAAACGTTCGTAAAGCGTATCTACGATCAACGACGACGGTTCATGATTCTCACGCTCGATGACGACCAGGCACGCGTTGCCGACGTACTGTTAATGCTGTCGGAGAGTAAACAGACGAACGACGCGGAAACCGACAAGCGTGAGTTCAGCGTCACGTCCGACGACATCGCTCATTGGGCCGGCCTCGCTCCCGAGAAAACGCGTGCGATTGTCAACCAGATGGTGAGCCAGCGTCGTCTTGAAATGTACCCGGGAAAAATCGTCGTAGCAAACATCCACGATCTGCAACGTCTGGTGTCGTCGCGTCGTCGAGACACCTGACCGGTCTGCGCAGTATCGAAGTAGTAACAAATACGAGTCGGAAGAAAAAGCCGAAAAAAAAGCCAAGAGTCGGATTCGAACCGACGGCCTGCTCATTACGAGTGAGCTGCTCTACCCCTGAGCTACCTTGGCGGAACGGCGGAACTATACACCTGAACCGCGCGTTTGGTGAAGCCCTTTTTGCGCGGAAATTTCCGCCGGTTCCTTCCTGACTTTGTGCGAGTTCGCACGACTTTTCTAACGAAGTGATACGCCGCGGCCGAACATGAATATATGGTTCGAGGAATTTTTACCGCAGCGAGCGGAATGAACGCGCAACAGCACCGAATGGATGCTATCGCCAATAATCTTGCCAACGTGGATACCGTCGGGTACAAGCGCGATGTCGCCGTACACAAAGCGTTCCCGGAGCTTTTGATCCGGAGAATGACCGACGACGGTATCGTACAGTTTCCCTACCGGAATCAACCGATCGGTTCGGTCGATACGTCGCCCGTTGTGGGAAAACTTGGTTCCGGGGTAGAGCAGAACGAGGTTTTCACGATCTTTGAGCAGGGAGCGGTCCAGCAGACCGAGAATCCGTTTGACGTCGCTCTGGATGGCGAGGGATTCTTTGTCGTTCAGACTCCATATGGTGAACGGTATACCCGAAACGGCAGTTTTGTTCTGGGATCGGAAGGAATGCTTCTTACCCAGCAGGGTTTTCCCGTTCTGGGTGATGACGGCCCCATCCGTCTGCAACTCAACAATTTCGTCATCGATCAGGGCGGAAAAATTTTCGCGAACTCGCGCTTTCTGAATCAGGATGACCGTCTTGTGCAGGCGCAGGAAAATGAGTGGGACCAGACGGTGCAGATCGGACGGCTCCGAATCGTGGACGTATCCGAGTCCCGGTATCTTCAGAAACAGGGGCAGAACCTCTGGGGATCGACGTGGGAAAGCGGCGACGCGTTTGATGTGGTGGATGCAAATCGGCCCCGGGCGCTGCAGGGGTTCCTCGAAAAGGCGAACGTCAATCCGGTTACCGAAATGGTCCAGATGATCGAAGTCAACAGAGCATACGAAGCAAACCAGAAAGTTATTCAGACACAGGATCAGAATACCGGCAGACTTCTCTCAGAAGTACTTCGGGTATAGGAGATAAACACAGATGATGAGATCACTTTGGACCGCCGCGTCCGGGATGATAGGCCAGCAGTTTCACATTGATACGATTTCGAACAATCTGTCGAACGTGAACACGACGGGATTCAAAAAAAATCGTGCCGATTTTGAGGATCTTCTCTACCAGACGACTCGGATGGCCGGTACTCCCGCGACCGAACAGACACTGGTTCCCGTTGGAATACAGGTCGGACATGGTGTAAAAGTTTCCGGTACACAGAAGATTTTTGCACAGGGTTCCCTGCAGAATTCCGGAAACGTGACCGACGTCGCGATTCAGGGAGAAGGGTTCTTTCGCGTTTCGCTCTACGACGGGAGTTTTGCATATACGCGGGACGGTGCGTTCCAGGTAGATTCCAACGGTCAGCTGGTAACGGCAAACGGCTACCGGGTTATGCCGGAAGTCATCCTCCCGCCGAACTTTATCCGCGACAGCCTTTCCATGACTCAGGACGGGAGAATTACCGTAAAAGTCCCGGGGCTTGACGATCCTATCGACGTAGGCCAAATGGAACTCTACCGCTTCGTAAACCCCGCGGGGTTACAGACGTTGGGTCAGAACCTGTACAAGGAGTCCGCTGCATCCGGCGGTTCAATCGCGGGGGTGCCCGGGTTCGAAGGCATGGGGACAACAATGCACAAGTTTCTGGAGATGTCGAACGTTCAGGTGGTGCAGGAGATGGTAAATATGATCGTCGCGCAACGCGCCTATGAGATGAACAGTAAAGCCATCCAGACCAGCGATAATATGCTCGGCGTCGCTACAGGGTTGAAACGGTAATCGCAATGATCGCAGCACTCGATTTTAACCAATATCGATACTCAATTCCGGGCACGGCGACGGGCGAAGAGCAATTACGATCCGTCGCCGGAGAATTCGAGTCGCTGTTCATCAAACAGATGCTCGATTCTATGCGAAATACCCTCCATAAAGAGGACCGAATCGTGGAAACCGGAATGGCAGGTGATATATTCGAAGACATGCTGTACGACGAGTACGCCGTACTCATGTCCAAAACCGGTGGTTTTGGGCTTGCAGACATGATTGTGGAGCAATACCGAACGTAATCCATCAGACTGATGTACAATTCATTAGACGGTTACAACCGTTAGTGTATAATTTGTCATACACTTTACTCGGGTTGTAATCGTCTTTCTTTTTTAATTCCCTTCAACTGAAGAAATTACGAATTATTTCTCTGAAACTGATCTCTTGGCACGCAAATTACAATATGTTTGGCGGGAGGACGGTATGAAACGAGTAGTGAGCCATTCGCAGGAAGATGCACTGCAGAGTTATTACCGGCAGATTCGGAAGACTCCACTTCTTACTGCCGAAGACGAACAGAATCTGTCCCGACGAGTTATGGGTGGAGACACTCGTGCCCGCCAGAAACTCATCGAAGCCAACTTGAGGTTGGTCGTGAAAATCGCAAAAGCGTATTTGACGCCGGACACGGCGCTTCTGGACCTTATTCAGGACGGAAACCTGGGCTTGTTGAAGGCCGCAGGGAGGTTTGACTATCGGAAGGGGGTACGGTTCAGTACGTATGCAGCCTGGTGGATCAAGCAGGCGATAACGCGCGCGCTGGCGAATCGTCGCCGGAGCATTCGGCTTCCGCACCGGAAAGAGGATGCGTTGAAACGGATTCAACGGTGTTACAACTGGATGAGTCAGAATCTTATGAGACCGCCGACGATTGACGAGATTGCGGATGAGTTACACATCCGGAACGACGAGGTTGCCGATATTCTCCAGATCTCGGCATCACCGATATCGCTGGATTGTGAAATCAACGAAGACAAGGGTACGATTCTAGATGTACTGGAAGATTACAGTTACTCTCCCGACGCGCTGGTTCTGGAAAAAACCATGCAGGAGGAGACGCTGAATTCTCTGAATTCTCTTCCGGAACGGGAGCGCGAGGTGCTCAAATACCGGTTTGCGTTGAACGGTGGGCAGCGTCAGACGTTGAAGTATATCAGTGAAGAGATGGGTATTTCACCGGAAACAGTTCGCCAGATCGAGATACGGGCAATAAAGAAACTCCGGAATTCCGCCGATCACCTAAAAGAGCTTATGCTCAATTAGGTACAGGTGGAGATGACCGCAGAGATACGGAGTCGAATACTACTGATCATTCTTCTCGTAATTACGGCGACCGTACTGGTCGTCGTAATTCGTATGCCGGCCCCGGGAATTCCGGATCCGACGGCAGATAGAGGTACCGAAGAAAATCCGGAAGATATCCCGGACGGTATCCGGGAAGAGGTCCCTCCCGAGCTCCCGGTCCCGAAAAAAGGTCTATACCTCGTTCTGGATGATGCCGGCCACAATCTCGATGACCTTCGGTACTTCTCGATCTTTCCGGGGAGATTTACGCTTGCGGTGCTTCCGGGTCTGGAGTTTACGACACAGGCGGCACACATGGCCCACGCGCTCGGTCACGAGGTTATTCTCCATCAGCCGATGGAACCGGTCGGGTCGGCGAACCCCGGTCCGGCGGCGATCTACGTCGCCGACACGGATGAAAAAATCGTCCAGACGCTCATCGGGAACCTGGATGCGATTCCCGAAGCGCGCGGAATGAATAATCACATGGGCAGCAAGGTGACGGCGGACCCGCGGGTGATGCAGGTTATAGCCGCACAAATGCACGAACGGAAACTCTTTTTCCTGGACAGCAGGACTGCTGCAGATTCGGTTGCGCTGGCTGTTGCCGTTGAGAACGAGGTACCTGCGCTATCGCGTGATGTCTTTCTGGATAACGAGCGCAACGTTGAAGCGATTGGCGTACAACTCGACGAAGCCCTGGCGGTTGCCGAGAGCCGCGGGTTTGCAGTGATGATCGGACACGTTACCTCACCGGAGCTTGCCGACGTACTTTCACGCCGATATGATGAGATCATGGCAAACGGTTACGAGTTTCGGGTACTGAGTTCTATTTTTCATGAGAATTAGTCGTTGACCGTATTGGGAATTGAGAGTTCCTGTGACGAGTGTTCGGCCTCTCTGGTAACCGATGGACGAAAGATACTTTCGCTCCGGACGGCAACACAGACGGCAATTCACGCCCGTTTTGACGGTGTCGTTCCCGAACTCGCTTCGCGGGCGCATATTGAACTGGTCTATCCCGTCGTAGCAGAGGCTATCCGGTCAGCGGGAAATCCGGGAGACGGAATCGATCTGGTTGCGGTAACGAATCGACCGGGGTTAAGCGGTTCGTTGACCGTCGGCCTCTCATTTGCCAAAGCGTTTGCAGCGGTACAGAACATTCCGTTCGTCGCCGTCGATCACATCCTTGCGCACGCGTATGCGGTGCAGTTGCGTACGGACAACCCCCAGGACGATCCACCGGAATATCCGTACCTGGTGCTGCTGGTTTCCGGCGGGCATACCCTGATCGGAATCTCGCGGAGTCCTGATCTCCTTGAAGTGCTCGGGACGACGATTGACGACGCGTGCGGTGAGGCGTTCGACAAGGTGAGTACCTATCTCGGCCTCGGATACCCGGGTGGACCGGCAATTGACCGTCTTGCGCAGAGCGGGAACAAAGACGCGTATCATTTTCCGAAGTCGAAGCTCAATAACGGGAATTCGCCATTCGATATGTCGTACTCCGGTTTGAAAACGGCGGTAATCCACCAGCGTGAGCGGTTCCGGGATACGCGTTTTGCCGATTCCGCGGAAAACATCGCCGCTTCCTTTCAAAAGGCCGCGATCGAGGTGCTCGTTTCGCGAATCATGCTCGCCGTAGAACAGACCGGTATAACCCGCGTAGCGGCCGGCGGCGGTGTGGCGGCGAACTCATACCTTCGGGCGCGCCTTCTGTCGATCGCCGGGGTCGATGTCTTTATTCCTTCGATCGAGTTGTGCATGGACAACGGAGCGATGGTCGCCGGTTTGGGATTCCACCAGTATTCGGGTCACGGAGTCTCTTCGATGACCACGGGAGTCCGTGCACGGGTGCCCGATTTCCGTTACACCGATCCGGTAAATTCCTGAGCGAGATCTTCGATGTCTTCATTGTCGGAAAAGAGCCGTGGCATCTGCGGCACCGGTTCCAGGATGATTTTCTGTGCGGCACTTCGGACCGCAGTCGCATACGGGGTGTTCGGGTGGGCGAGCACGGTNGGAACGCGCTCCAGCGCCGCGCGTTGTGCCACCGGGTCATACGGCAGATACGAAAGAAACTCGAGATCGGTATCGAGGTTTTTCCGGACGACCGTTCTCAGATGTGACCCGATCCTGATATCGGACGCGGTACGGCCCATATTCACGATAACCCGGGGCTTCAGCTGATCGAGTCGTTCCCGGGCAATACGACCGCTTTCGGGGTTCAGGTTCGAGATCGTACGGATTGCGTCGGCGAGGGAGAGTTCGGCACCTTCCAGCCGCTTCTGGACAAAATCCTGAACTGCGATTCGTTCCATGCTTTTCGGCGGAAAACTCCGGTGCAGTAATCGCAGCATAGCCGCTTTCAGAAACGAGTACGCATTCAGAATCGCGGTTGTCTCGGGAACGGTAACGATAAGACCGGCCGGCGCCGAGAGAAAAAAATCGAGCGTGTTGAATGCGCTTCCGGCTCCGAGATCCAGAAGGACGAAATCGGCAGGCAGCT
>JGI10211J34971_10005109_pt1 | contig 10302 bp, 14 predicted proteins | sample Etolagsediment_FD_34971 | JGI IMG/M metagenome (IMG submission 34971)
GAGACTTGGCTTTAGCAAAGATGCCTAAAGAACTTGCAGAATCTCGTCAAGAATTTTATGAGAATCGTAGCCGCGAAATGGTTGATGCAGTTAATGCACAGTTAATGCGCGAAAACAATTCTCAGATGCCTATCTCTAATCAAAGTCGTACACAAGTTAGTCGCGGTAAACAAGCTAAGTTTCAACAGGACTAAGATTGAATACTGTAGACCGACAAGTGTACATGTCAATGTATAGCACATAGAAAGGAAAGTGTAATATGTCTACTACAAAAGCACTTGACGGTCTACGTCCTTCTCGCATTCGTGGTGGTTCACCAAATAGCAGCGGTATGAATGAATACCGTGTTTCCAGCGGTTATGCTGCAAACATTTTTACTGGTGATATTGTTGTAAATGCTGGCGGGTACGTAAACGTCCTAACAACCACAACTCAGAAAGCACTAGGTGTTTTCATGGGTTGTAATTATGTTGCCAATGGTGAACCAAAATGGTCTGCTTATTGGCCTAGCGGAACTTCAGTAACAGAAGCGGTTGCTTATGTTATGGATAATCCATCTGCCACCTTTGTTATTCAAGCTGACGCTTCAGTATCTATTGGTGACATTAACTCACAAAACTTCAATGTTACTCTAGGTGCAGGTTCAACTGTAACAGGTCGTTCAGGTTTTGGTATTAATGCCGGTACACGTACCACAGGTAATGCCATGCTTCGTCCTATTGCAGTTGTTAATGAACCGGGCAATGACATTGATGTTGCAGCAGAACGTGCTTTTCCAAAGCTAGAAGTTCGTATCGTCAAACATGTCGATGCTTACATTTCTGCTGATTCATCTGTAAACTAAGCGGAAGAAGGGAGTAAATAACAATGGCTATTAATCGCTCTAGTATTGCAAAAGAACTTCTTCCCGGTCTAAATGCTATTTTTGGCATGGAATACGGTGAAGTGGATAACGAACATGAACCACTTTACGAAGTTGAACAGTCAGATCGTGCATTTGAAGAAGAAGTTCTATTCACAGGCTTCGGCACTGCACCTGTAAAGGGTGAAGGTGCTGCAGTTCAGTATGACGACGCACAGGAAGGTTACACTGCTCGGTACACACACGAGACAGTTGCCCTTGCTTTTGCAGTTACTGAAGAAGCTATGGAAGACAATCTTTATGACACTTTTGCCAAGCTACGTGCACGTGGTCTAGCCCGTGCAATGGCTAACACCAAGCAGGTAAAAGCTGCAGACGTTTTCAATAACGGCTTCAGTGCTTCTTATCTTGGTGGTGATGGTGTTGCACTATTCTCAGCCTCTCACCCAACTGTTGGTTCTGGTCTTCAGTCCAACACTCTAGGTGCTACCGATCTATCAGAAGCTTCACTTGAGACTGCACTTATCACAATCTCAAAAACTAAAGATGATCGTGGCATTCTAATTGGTGCACAGGCTGAGTCACTACACGTTCCATCTGATCTAGCATTTACTGCAGACCAGATTCTAAACAGCCAGATGACAACTGTTATTGGTGTAAACCCCAATGACACTTCCATCGGCGCAACTAACCAGAACAAGATCAACTCAATCCGTAATCAGGGTCTTGTTCCCGGTGGTTTCTTTGTTAATCGTCGGTTCACTGACACAAACGCTTGGTACATTAAGACTGATGTTCCTAATGGTACAAAGATGTTTGTTCGTGCACCTCTTGCAACAAAGATGGAACCAGATTTTGACACTGGCAATCTCCGGTTCAAGGCACGTGAACGGTACAGCTTTGGCTGGTCCGATTGGCGTGGCTTCTATGGTGCTTCAGGTTCCTCCTAAGAATCTGTTGAACTAGACTAAGGCATGGGGGTGTAGAGAGAAGAAATTCTTTTTACACTCCTTTGCCTTTTTTATTTTTTAATCTAGTGTTATAATACAACAAGTATTAATACTCATTTATGAGAGGCATAAAATGTCAACAACTCTTCGTGAAGGTTATATTGTAGGCAGTGGAGCAGTTCTAGATGTTACATCAAGTGTAACAGTTTCTGATACACGCATTCGTTCCTTATTTGCTACTGGCGTAGGTACTTTTCTAATTACTGGTACTTCAACAGATGCTTATGGAAACATCAAGGGTAATAACATTAAATTTACTCTAACAACTGCAAATGATGCTTCAGAAATTTATCTTACTGATCTAGGCATGGATGTGAATGGAACAGTAAAAGTTTCTGCACCTACTTCTTCTGCTACGGTGGCTGTATTCTATGGCTAACTATAATTATCTGGTCAATGAACTAATCGCTGCTACTGAGAATAATAGCACCGAATTTCTTAACTTTATTCCAAATATGGTGAATAGAGCAGAAGAAAGGCTTGTCAAAGACCTAGATGACTATGGTTTAGTTACTTATACTTCAATAGCTGTATCAAGTGGTAACAATAAAGTTACACTTCCTACAGGTACACGCATTGTTAAAAACTTTAATATTGTAAGTAACAGTTCTAAGATTAATCTTCTTTTAAGAACTGATGAATTTATTAATGACTATTGGCCTGTAAGTGCTTCAACAGCAGAACCACGTTACTATGGTCAACGTAATGGATCAACAGTAGTAGTTGCTCCTACACCAGCCTCTACCTATGCAGGAGAGGTTGTTTATATTTCCAGACCTACTACACTAACTTCAGCAACCAACACAAACTACTTTACAGATTTTTGTTATGATCTTCTGTTTAATGCTTGTATGGTTGAAGCTTCAATGTTTCAAAAAGATTATCAAACTGCTGGATTATATCAACAGCAATATAATCAAGTTCTTGATCTACAGCGTAATCAAGCACGGCGTACAAGAAGAGACGATATGCAAGCACCAGCAAGTCCTGCAGGTGCAGACGATAATCTTGTACCTAATTCTAATTAATAACAGGGAGAACTATTTATGTACGGTAAGATGAAAAAGAAAAAAGAAGGTGGTTCAATGTCTAAAGGAATGATGGAAGATTACACTTCTGTTCCTCCAGAACTTTCAGCTACAGAACAATCTAAAAAGAAAAAAGATACTTCAAAGTCTAAAACTATAAAAAAAGCTAAAGGTGGTAAAATAGGACGTGGTTGTGGTGCTGCTATGCGTGGCGCTGGTAAGGTAATGAAAGCCTAATTATGGGTGGAATACCTTTAGAACTTATAACGATGCTTGGCTCTGGATTATTATCTGGAGTAATGACTATCTGGAGCCAAAGTCAAAAAGCTAAACAAGATGCTTTTAAAAGAGCAATAGATGGTTTAGCTGCTCAATCAGAAGCTACTGATTTAGCAAGGCGTTATGAGAATAAAGGTTTTCAAATTACACGGCGTATTATTGCACTAGCTGCAGTAGCTGCAATTATTGTTTGGCCTAAAGTTGTAGCAGTATTCTGGCCTGACGTAGCAGTAACAGTTGGATACACACAGTGGAATCCCGGTTTTCTATTTATAACTGAAGGACAAGAAGTTGTTAAATGGGAAGCTTTAAAAGGATTAGTCTTAACACCTTTGGATACACACCTACTTTCCGCTATTATTGGTATGTACTTTGGTGCTTCAATAGTAAGGAATGCTAGATAATGCCTCTTAAAAAAGGTAAAAGTAAAAAAACTATCAGTGAAAACATTCGTAGAGAAATGAAAGCTGGTAAACCACAGAAACAAGCAATAGCAATAGCTTTACAAAAAGCTGGTAGGAGAAAGGCAAATGGCCGTAAAACGTCGAACAACAAAGTCAAGAAAAACTACCGCAAAGCCTAAATCAAAAGTTAATCAAGCTGGTAACTATACTAAGCCTACAATGCGTAAAAGACTTTTTGAAAGTATTAAGGCTGGTGGTAAAGGCGGTAGACCGGGACAATGGTCAGCACGTAAAGCACAAATGCTTGCAAAACAATATAAAGCCAAAGGTGGAGGTTATAGATCATAATGGAATGTAATTGTAAAATGTGTCCTGTACACACAGTAAAACGTATTATTGCAAAGATCAAGGCTCTTGTAGGAAAATAAAGTGGCTTTGAAAAAACCACAACGTAGTCTTAAATCTTGGACTAAGCAGAAATGGCGTACTAAATCAGGTAAGCCATCTACGCAAGGTCCAAAGGCTACTGGTGAAAGATACTTACCGGAGAAAGCTATTAAAAGGCTTAGTGCTAAAGAATATGCGGCTACAACAAAAGCTAAACGTCAAGCAACTCAAAAGGGTAAGCAAGTAGCTAAACAACCAAAGAAGATTGCTAAGAAAGTAAGACGATATAGAAGGGTTACATAATGGCTGTACGTAAAAGCACAGGTAAAGGAATGAAAGGCATGAGCATCAAGAGTGGTGACAAACGTCCCACTAAGTCTGGTGCAGGAATGACCAAAAAGGGTGTTGCTAAATATCGTAGGCAGAATCCCGGTTCTAAGCTTAAAACAGCCGTAACTGAAAAGAAACCTTCTAAAGCACGTGCAGCACGACGTAAGTCATATTGTGCACGATCAGCAGGACAAATGAAAAAGTTTCCTAAAGCTGCTAAAAATCCTAACAGCCGTTTGCGTCAAGCACGTAAGCGGTGGAGGTGTTAATGGCTATAGGTCGTTCTAATATAACACAACAAGTTACTAAACCACCTTATAAGAAAAAGAAGAAAAAGAAAATTAAAAGGGTTGTTAAAAGAAAGGCTAAGTAATGACTACTAGCGGTACATATAACTTCTCAATGGATATTGACGAAGTTATTCAAGAAGCAATGGAAATGATTGGCGGTGAACAGACACTAGGACACGATCCTAAGTCTGCTCGTCGTTCAATTAATTTACTTCTACAAGATTGGCAGAATCGTGGTGTACTGCTTTGGACTGCTAATACTACTACAGTTTCTGTATCTACAAGTGTAACAGCTTATGCACTAGCTTCCAGCACTGTAGATGTTCTTGAAGTTGTTCTTAATCGTGACGATACTGATCTTCAACTAGAACGTATTACAATGGAAGAATATCTCAAGATTCCACGTAAAGGTCAAACAGGTCGTCCATCACAGTATGCTATACGACGTGATAGAGACAATCCAACAATGTATCTCTGGCCTATTCCTGAGAATACAACAGACCTTTTAAAAATTGAACAAGTACGTTATACTCAAGATGTAAACAAATCTGCTGTACAGACTGCAGATATTTCTAGACGTTTTTATCCCTGCCTTACTGCAGGACTATCTTACTTTATGTCAATGAAACGTCCCGGTGTAGAAGGTGGACGTATTCAGTTTCTTAAAGCTGAATATGAAGAACGTCTAGCACGTGCAATGGATGAAGATAAAGAAAGAGCAAGTCTACGAATAGTACCAAACTTAAATAGAGTTTAAGAATTATGGCAAGCACTAAAAGAGCATTAGCAATATGCGATACGTGCGGTTTTCGGTATCCTCACAGGGTACTAAAAATGAACAGTTACGGAATGCTAGTTTGCCCAACAGACTACGATGGTACTTATGATTTAAAGAACCATCCACAAAATAAAACTCCTGATGTAAGGGATAATCCAGCGATTCGTAATCCACGTCCAGAACTTAATACTGAACGTAATCTAGATTGGGAAGCTACTTTATCTCTTTGGGAAGACACTGATAACTATTGGAATAGTATATAATGGCTACACTTACTGGAACAAAAATTGCTAATACTTATAAACAGCTATTACAAGTAGGTAGTGGCAATACTGGACTAACTAGTACAGTACAAGCTGTACAAGATGGTAGTGGTACAGCCTCTCCTCTACAGTTAAGTAATTCTGCAGTAAATATTAACGGAACATTTCAACTAAGCGGAGTAACGCTTACAGCTAATGCTTCAACTCTTAATGCAGTAGCAGACCTAACAGGTGCTACAGGTATTGTAGCTGTAAGTGCGGGGAATGTTTATGGTAGAACGATTACAGGAGGTACGGGTGTTTCGGTTACTAATGGCGATGGCACTGAAGGTAATCCTACTATTGCTCTTAATACAACTGGAGTTACTTCAGCTTCCTATGGTCCAGCAACAAATATTGAAGTTAATTCAGTAGGACAAATTGTAAGTGCAGGTGCTGCAGCTAGTGTAGCTGTTTCAGCCGTTACAGCTAATACTTTTTCTGGTGGTACTTTTGCAGGTACAACTGGCGACTTTAGTTCAAATGTTTCAGTAGGTGGTAATTTAACTGTAGGAGGTGAATTTACTCCTGCGGCTCTAAGTGTAACTGGAACAATTAATGCAGCCACTATTTCAGCCACAGATGCAACATTTAATAATATTGTAAGTGCGGCTTACTTTGTTGGTGATGGTTCAGGATTAACAAATGTTCCTTCAAGTGAAGGCGGTACAGTTAAGACACTAACCGCTGGGCCGGGTATAACTCTTCTAGTAGATGCTTCTCCAAGTGATATTACGGTAAGTGGTACTGTACAACTTAATGATGTTGTAAGTGTAAGTTCAGTATATGCTGCAGGTAGTATGTTTATTACAGGAACTTCAGTTGCTACAATAGATGATGTTGCAGCAGTTTCAGTTCTAACACAAACAAATCTTGATTCAATTACTTCAATTAATACTGTAGTTGGAAATGTGTCAGCAACAACCAGTGTTAATGCTGCTGCTATTACTTCTATTAATGCAATTATTGGTGATGGCGGAAATTATGCAACTAGTGCTGAACTTGCTACAGTTTCAGCATATGCTACCAGCATTGTTCAAGCTTTGTCTACTACAATGGCAACAAGTATTGACAATAGCAATACAAACATTACTGTAAATACTAACGCTATTACAAGCATTAATACAGTTGTTGCAGGTGTTTCAGCTCTAACATCAGTTAATGCTGCTGCTATTACATCAATCAATACAGTTGTAGGTAATCTTGATTTTGCAACTAGTGCTGAACTAGCTACTGTATCAGCAGCACTTGCAACCAGCATTGGTAATAGTAATACAAATATTACAACTAATGCCAATGCTATTACCAGCATCAATGCAATTCTTGGAGATGGCAGCAACTTTGCAACAAGTGCTGAACTTGCAACAGTATCCGCCGCACTTGCAACTAGCATTGGTAATAGTAACACTAACATCACAACTAACGCTAATGCCATTACATCAATTAATACTATTGTGGCAGGAGTTTCTGCGCTAACAAGCGTTAATGCTGCGGCTATTACATCAATCAATACTATTCTTGGTGATGGTAGTAATTTTGCAACAAGTGCAGAGTTGGCTACTGTATCTGCTGCACTTGCAACAAGTATTGCAAACCATCTTCCACTTGCAGGTGGTACACTTACAGGAACAGTTAGTGGTACAGACTTTTATGTAAGTGCAGTAGCAGTTGGTGTAGATACTCTATTAGGTAAACAACTTCATATTGGTACTGCTGCTGTAGCAGATGTTGTTAGCCTTACAGATGGTGCTAGTATTGCAGTTGATTTTAATAATGGACAGAACTTTGCAGTACAGCTTGCAGGTAACAGGACACTGGAAAGTCCTACTAACTGTGTTGCAGGACAAACAGGTTCAATCTTTGTTATTCAAGATGGAACAGGTGGCAGAACTTTGAGTTATGGAACTAACTGGAAATTTGCTGGTGGTACAGCCCCAACATTAAGTACCGCAATTTCAGCAGTTGATAGACTAGATTATATAGTGTATACTTCTACTGCAGTTCAAGCTATAGCAACATTGGATGTAAAATAAAATGGTATTTAATAACAATCTTCTTTTAGGTGCAGCAGGACAGACTACCGGATTTTCTATTGACCAATCGGCTCGATTTAATGATGGAGATAGTCCTGAATTATCTAGGACATATTCTATATCTGCACCTTGGACATTCAGTGCTTGGGTTAAGCGAGGTGAACTAGGTAGCGAAAATCTAATTCTTGGTGCTTCTGGAGGTGAGATACACTTTAACAGTAATGATACTTTAGAAGCTGAAGGTACCACATCTTCAGCAGTTTTCCGTGATCCGGCAGCTTGGTACCATATTCACGTTTCTGACAATGGCCTGTATATTAATGGTGTTAGCCATGGATCGGTAACAACAACCAGCCTAACTAATACAAAGTTATTCGATGATTTTGATGGGTATGTTGCTGAAGTACATCTTCAATCTGGCACATCAGCCTACACAAATTTCGGTGAAACTAATGCCGATACAGGACAATGGGTGCCTAAAGCAGCAACGGCTGGCGATACTTATTTGAAATTTGCCAACTCCAGTAATTTTGGAGAGAACAGCGGAACGGGAGGTGCGTGGACAGCTAGTGGCTTAACTGCGGCGGATCAGGTTACGGATAGCCCGACTGATAATCACTGTGTGCTTAATCCACTTTGGATTGATGGATATACCCTAAGCGATGGTAATCTTGTTACTAGCACAAGTGGAGATGCTGCTGCATTAGGTTCAGTTGCCTTTGATCCTACTGATGCTGACGGATTTTATTTTGAAGCAAAGGTAACAACTGCTGCAACCTTTCCAAATGTAGGAATACGAACAGTAGAAAGCGTTACACAGATAGGAGCGGTAAGTAATCTCTCTGGTAATAGCACTGGTCGTTATTCCTATACCGGAAGCAATGGTCAGTTTAATGACGCAGGAAGCAGTTCTGCCTATGGGGATGCTTGGTCAGGTACGGCAAATAAGGTAATTGGCGTTTTGGTGAAAGCTGGTTCACTTTATTTTAGTGTTGATGGAACAATTCAAAATGGAGGAACAGCAGCTAAGACAGGGCTAACTGGTCTTATGGTGCCAACAGTATTTTACGATGCCGGGTCAGGCACACAAGCGGCGTGGGAAATGCGTTTTGATGCGTCGGATTGGTCAACAACGCCAACAGGATACAAAGCAATTTCTTCTAATAATTTTGCTGACCCAACCATTGCCGACCCTACCGCACATTTCCAGACGACGCTGTACACTGGCACAGGCTCCTCACAAGCAGTTACTCAATCTGGTAATTCGACATTCCAGCCAGATTTGGTTTGGATTAAAAAACGATCCGGGGCAACAGAACATGCTCTGACTGACGTAGTGCGAGGAGTCACCAAAGAACTTAGTTCAAATGATGCTGGTGCTGAAGAAACAGTAGCACAAGGATTAACCGCCTTTGGGTCTGCTGGTTTCACTGTTGGTACTGACGGATCGTATAATACCAGTTCAGCAACTTATGCTGGCTGGCAGTGGAAAGCTGATAATACCAGTGGCAGCAGCAATACTGATGGAAGCATCACCAGCACGGTTTCAGCCAACACGACAAGTGGCTTCAGTATTGTCTCGTACACTGGCACCGGCGCTAACGCTACTGTTGGACATGGGCTAGGTGTTGCACCACAGGTGCTTATTGTTAAAAATCTAATAGACGCAGATAGCTGGGTAGTTTACCACGAAGAGTTAGGAGCGACTAAGGGTTTGACGCTTGATACAACAGCAGCACCTACAACTGCCAGTACATTTTTTAATAACACAGCACCAACATCTTCTGTGTTTAGTGTCGGCAGCGGTGGAAGAACTAATGGTTCTAGTGACGGGATGGTTGTTTATTGTTTCACAAATGTAGAAGGCTTCAGTAGGTTTGGGGGCTACACTGGTAACGGCTCCACTGATGGTCCTGTTGTTTACACTGGATTCAAACCTGCATTTATTATCTTGAAAAGAACTAATTCTGCACAAGAATGGCAGATGTATGATAATGAACGTGACCCGTACAACGTCGCTAATCACAAGCTAGAGCCAAACAGTACTAGCGCAGAAAGTATTCTGACTACGGACAACAATCTTGATTTTCTGAGCAACGGTTTCAAGCTGCGGCAAGGCAACGGTGGTATGAATGCGTCTGGAAGCACATACATCTACATGGCATTTGCCGAATCACCGTTCAAAACAGCAACTGCCCGATAGGAGAATAAAATAATGTGGCAATATAATGGAAAAACAATTAAAGAGGGAAAAGCTTGGACTGATGATGGTGGTGTACAGCATCCTGCTAATTGGCACCTTTGGACAAGACAAGAAAAAGAGACTGCTGGTCTAGTTGAAGTTATTCCACAAACTCCTCCAGATAGTCGTCTATATACTTGGTCACAAAACCCTGACGGAACTATTACATCTACTCCTAAGAAACTAGAAGATACTCCTGAAGTAGATGAAAACGGTAGCCCTATTTTAGATGATCAAGGTAAACAAGTAGTAACTCCGGGTCTTAAATCACAGCTTATTTCACAGGTAAAGGAACAACAAGGTTCCTTATTATCTCAAACTGATTGGGCTATTATTCGTAAATCAGATACAGCCATT
>JGI10211J34971_10005112_pt1 | contig 10300 bp, 7 predicted proteins | sample Etolagsediment_FD_34971 | JGI IMG/M metagenome (IMG submission 34971)
TCAGGCGCCCAGTTCCAATGATCTCCTTCGGCATGATAAATCGTGCCATGTTTTGATTCATTATAGATTTCGATTTGAGGGTGATCAGGACCAAGGTGGCATTGATCACAGGCCTCTGGTTTTCTTGCCTCCACTACTGAGAATCTGTGCCTGGTATGGCAGCTACTGCAGCTACCGAGTGTTCCGTCAGGATTTTTCCTGCCCACACCAACGTTGGGCCACGTGCCAGATAACGGTCTGCCATCTACAATTTCCACCACAGTTCCATGACATGCATAACATCCTGCTGTACGCTCTATGGCGTTGTTCATGCCATCATTGAGCCATTTATCGACCTTCCATATGATTTTGAGTGTATGAGCGTGCTTGCTTGTAGTATATTCCTTAACCTCCTTGGGGTGGCATCCTTCACACGTCTTTGGCGTGACAACAAGAGAAACATGGGTCACATCGTATTGCAGATGGTCTTCTATGAAAAAAGGCTTTTTTTGATCAGGTTTATGGCAGGTATAACACCCAACGTCAACCTTTGCATGAACGCTATTCAACCAACCATGGTAGATACCCGGGGTTTTGGCTTTATGGCATTCGATACACGTGGAACCTGCAATCACCTCAGAACGCGCTTCAGGGATCAATCTCACTGGAAAACCCCATCGCCATATACTGATGCAGGCGAGTATCAAGAAAATAATACTCAGGTTCGCATATGCCATAACAATGAAAATTCTGCGGGTGGGAGAGGTTCTTTGAGCTGTGCCCTGTTTTTCAGAAATGTCTCCAACATACCGTACGTTTCAAAAACCTCTGGCCCATGAGGCGCACCTTCGAGGGCATCAGTCAGATCAGAGCCTGCAGAGTGTTTGCCAAAGTGGCGCCCATTGCTCCATTTCTGACTTTCACTGACATCGTAAACCTTATCTTTAAACACTACATAGCCCGGCTTCCCAACAGACCCATCAAAGTAACTCAGGTTGGTAAGGGTGATAGTATCCCCTTCAACGGGGATGTTTGCGGCTTTGGCTTCCTTTTGCATGCGCCTATGAATCAGCGTGATCGCAGTAATGCCAATGGCCACCATAAGGAGAAAAAGCAGTATCTTAATGAAAAGCATAAGGCCAAAGGTATTCGTAAAAAATTGCCCCCATGTATCGATGCGCACCCAGGTTAAGTAAGCACCGGTGAGCGCCAGGGTAATCATACAGGAAACCCCAAGTATCCTCTCGTACTTGGGAATACCTCCGGTTAACCGAGAAGGCCTGATAAAAATATGGATGTAGAAAATCGCTCCAAAGAATATGACTGCTGCAAGAAGATGCAGATAGCCGATGATAAATCGAAGTGTTGCATGGAAGGGGGTCTTTAGGGAGACAGCTTTTGTTAGTATTCTCTCGGGAATTGGGTACTGATAGCCGCCTTTTATATAGGCAAAGCCCACTGATTTAAGGGGGCCACCAGTGCTTTCTTGATGACAAAAAATACACCCCTTCCCTGTTTTGAGGGCATAGTCATCTTTTGCCTGGACAGGAGACAGTATAAAAAGGTGCAGAACCAATGCTGAGATTACAAGCACAAATGTACGAAGATACTTTCCGATCTTCATCTCTATCCCCTCTCGGGTGAAGGGCCTGTCACCGATAAAGCCACTGAAGGGCTATCGTTAAAAGAATTTCCCTATGGCAGCAGGAATGTCAAGCGAACAAATGGATACTGTACATGACTCGATGCGCGAATAAAAATATATGTGAAAAAGAAATCAGGCTATTTTTTTATAGGCGTTTCTTTTTTTCTACTCTTCTTCTCCTCTTTTTCCTCTTCTTCACCAAACTTTTTTAGGCCCTCGGCCAATTCCTTTAACTTCTCGTTAACCAGGTAATTGATTGTTCCTTTGGGGAAAGTCCCATCAGGTTGTTTTTCCCCGGCCTTTTTATCGGTTAAGATCTCGATTCCTTCATCAATGGACTTTACAGAATAGATATGAAATTTTCCCTCTTTTGCCGCTTTGACCACATCTTTGCGAAGCATGAGGTCTTTAACATTACGTTCCGGCATCATAACTCCCTGATGACCGGTGAGACCTGTTTCACGACAGCAGTCGTAGAAGCCCTCGATCTTTTGATTGATCCCACCGATGGCCTGTACTTCTCCCTTTTGATTCACGGAACCGGTAACCGCTATATACTGCTTAAGAGGAACTCCGGAAAGACTGGAAAGCAGGGCATAGATTTCAGTGGAAGAAGCGCTGTCCCCATCCACGCCGCTGTAAGACTGCTCAAAAGCAATGCTTGCACTCATAGTCAAAGGCTTATCCTGAGCATACTTTTTTCTCAGATATCCACTTAAAATCAAAACGCCCTTATTGTGGGTGCTCCCTGATAAGTCGGCTTCTCTCTCAATATTGATGATTCCTGAACGACCCATAGATGTGGAGGCGGTAATGCGAGAAGGCTTTCCGAACATATAGTCGCCCAAGTCATACACGGCAAGCCCATTAACCTGGCCGATCACCTCTCCATCCACATCGATCATCAAGGTTCCCCGATCAATCATTTCTTGAATATGCTCTTCAATCATGTTGGATCTATATATCTTGGCCTCAATGGCCTTATCCACATGGTGTTCCTGAACTATTTCTTTGTTTTCCTGGCCAGCCCAGTAATCGGCCTCCCGAATAAGATCTGTTATAGCGGTGAAACTGGTAGAGATTTTCTCCTGTCTTCCAGAGAGGCGGACCGCATGCTCTATGATTGCAGCCACAGCGGTTCTCTCAAAAGGCTTCAATTCATCTTCATCTTTTTTCAATTTGATAAACTCCGCAAATTGATGGATGGAATCCGCGTTTTTTTCCATGGATGTGTCAAAGTCTGCCCTCACCTTAAAAATCTTTTTAACATCCTCATCATAGGCCAAGAGGAGATGATAGAGATAGGCATCTGAGATGATGGCCACCTTAATGTCCATCTCAATTGGCTCTGGTTTTAAACCCGTGGTTGTGAACAGGTAAAAGGGGTCATATGTCTGAATCTCCATCTTTTCTGTCTTGAGAGATCTCTTGAGTGCTGGCCATACACCCGGCTCCATAACTGCATCGAGGAGATTCAGAACCAGATAGCCACCATTGGCCTTGATAAAAGATCCTNCCTTTATCTTNCTAAAATCTGTCTTCCAGACCCCGCTTCGATCAACAACTCTTTCAATGCTNCCGAAAAGATTTCGGTACGTCGGATAGGATTCAATAATAACTGGAGGCCCTTTTTGATCTCCATTGTCTACTATGAGGTTAACCTGATAAGGCTGAAAAGAGTCTCCTTCAGGAAGACCGAGGGAAAGACCAGGAATAGCTTGCTGTGTCTGGGGTGTAAAAATTTGTAGATTCTCGGTCATATCCTCGATCATGCCATCGAAATAATCATTGATCTGTTTGCTTTTATAGCTATCCTTTATAGGTACAGCCAGCTCTGTGGACATTTTAGTGAACATCAAGCGGTCCATTTTNTCTACATCTTCCTGGACCTCCTTTTGCAAAGACCTGAGTTCAAGAGAGATTTGCTCTATGTCCTTCCTTAGCTTCTCCTGCTTTTTTTTCAGTTTTTCAAACTCTTTCTTTGGAAACCTTCCTTTTTCCACCATTGCTTCAACCTGATCGAGATGCATAGGATTTCCATCAATTAAAGGCACAACCTCAGGCCGTTTAATCTGCCCCACCTGTACATCCACAAGGGCAAATCCCTCCCCCCGAACCTTCTTATCCAAGTCTTTAAAGAAGTCTTTCCCCTTTTTCTCATATTCTTCCATGATCTCTTTTTTTCGGTTGAGATAATCCTGACTCTCAAAAAACCGCGGGATATCCTTCTTTAGAGTTTCAACAAAATCGTGAACATCTTTTTTGAATCTGCGCCCCATACCTGGCTTAAGCCGCAGGAGAATAGGTGCTTCAGTGTTTTCGAAATTATTGACATAGCAGCAGTCATTTGGCACTTGAGCCTTCTTTTTAGACAGCTCTTCAAGTAATTTTCGTACAGTGGACATCCTGCCTGTGCCTGCCATTCCCGTAACAAAAACATTGTACCCCGGCTTATCCATACCCATGCCAAAACGAAAGGCCTCCACACCTCTTTTCTGTCCAATAATCTTTTTGAGTGGCTTTAGGTCTTCAGTAGTCTCAAACGACAGAGTGGCAGGATTAAGTCGCCATCTGAGCTGATCAGCGGGCACTTTTTTATCTGATTCTTTTTTAGGCATCTATGAATTCCTCCATATCGTCACTTGTTATTTATCAGGTGATCACGTAATCTTGATTTTGACTTTTTTAGTTATCTCCGGCTTACACTTAGGCATAATGATGGTTACTACACCCTCTCTATAGGTAGCTTCAACGTCCTCAATCATAACCCTACTGGGGAGCTGAATGTTACGGGAGAAAGACTCATACCTTCGTTCCATTCTATGATAATTTTCACGCTCCTGTGCGAATTCTTCTTTCATCTCTCCTTTAATGGTCAGGATATCATTGGTAATGGAAACATCCAGATCTTCAGGATTTAAGCCTGGGATTTCAGCCTTAAGAATGAGATCTTCCTCTGTCTCGTATAGATCTATTGAAGGAATATCTCTGGAAGGTCTCTGTAAATGAGGCATACCAAAATCATCCCATAGCCTGGAAAAGAGACGGTCCATGTCTCTCCTCAACTTATTGATCTCCTGATTTTTCCATATGATCAGCCCTGGCATTATTAAACCTCCTTCTTATTCTTCAGAAATGTTACTACTCATTATTCCATTTTAAAAACTACCTTTTGAACATGCAAGGATTTTATTTAGTAATAGTATGTCTTTCATGAAGTGCAGGGTACGTTCCTTAGTCAACCACTATAACCGATATATCCTTTGTTAAGTGGAGAACTTTTTGTGAGACACTCCCGAGAATAAACTCTGGTATACCGGACAGTCCCCTTCTTCCCAAAGCAATGGTGTCATACCCTGAATTCGCTTCGCTTATAATATCCCTTACTACCCCTTTCTTCTTTGCCTGAGCTTTTATGATGATATTGTTTTCCTCAAACCCTGCATTCAATAAAATTTCCTTGGCCTTTTGCATGGCTTCGTTCACCAATTCCTTCTTTTGGTCCTCCAGTGCACAAAATTCGGCCTGTTTGGATATAAAATAAGGAGTTAAACTCGGACTATTCATATCGCATATGGCGGTTGTATCTGGAAGAACACTAAATAGTGTTATTTCCATCTCTTTTGTGAATGATGTAGCAATAAATTCCACTACCCTCATAGCATTTTCAGAATCATCAAATGCAACTAATATTTTTTTAGCCATTGTGTATCTCCTTTTAAATATTTTATCTCCCCTACCTCCCTCTCATCCAAATGAAATTGCAGGTTATGAATTACCCTTTCTTGATCCTGGAGTATCAACGGTCAACGGGTCAAATCTTCGTTTGACTCATGTTCTGTTTTTTTTGCTTAACAGCAAGTGTCATTCACCAGAATAGAAATAAAAAAGCTCCACGAACACTGCGTTGGTGGAGCTTTTGGAAAAACCTCATGCTGGAATTGCAGATCCCCAGTGGAATAGTTACTGATTCCACCACAGTACGATAGTTCCTACCTACGGGGCAGGCGGGGTAAGCATTGCACAGGGCAGGCATAATACCCTCCTTAAAGGGCTTAGTTACATTGTGGCAAACTTACGCCTGTGGTTCTGATTTGTCAAGGAATATAGGTGCAGATGGGATTTGGGATTGAGGCATTTCAACGGGTCGTTCGTGCAGAAATTGCTTAAAAGCCATTCTTAAATCATAAAATGGTAATTGGTTCTAAAACAACTTATGTACAAGCTTTAAGCCTTTATTTTGGCAAGTTCCACATGGCCGGGCCCCAGTGGAATAGGCCGTGGAATTCCACCCCAGTACCATCTGCCGGAGCTACAGGGCAGGCCCCAGTACGATAGTTTCAACCTACGGGCACCGAGCTGCGGCATCTTCGACCCCGAGGGGCGGGATCTACGCTTCGCTTCGACAGGCGGGGTGAACCCTTCCATAAAGATTAAACCTATTCAGTTAAGAACTAATAAATAGGATCATACTACATTTTCGTGATCCTATTAATCGTACCATGATCCTATTTTTTCCCATTCCGCTTCTCGACCCTTTCCAAGGCAGCGGATTTTCTTTTGCCTTCTCAGATCCGCGAGGGCTCGCTTGACGGTGGGATAACTGACACCTGGACAAGCCTGCAGGATCTCACTGAATTTAAAGCGGCTTGGAAGACGTTTTATCGTGTGTTGAACTAACTCCCTTTTTGCACCTTTAGCTGATGTAACTGCTCCAACCCGTTCTTCGAATTCCTTGTAGGCAGCAATCAGAGTCCCCAGAAAATAATTCCACCAGGGAAGAAGGTTATGTCTTGCTTCATGCCATCCTTCAGAGCTTCTTAAGAGGACTTCATAATAGGTTCCCTTACTCTGCTCAACGATTCTTTCCAGGCTGATGTAGCGCCCTACATCATAGCCAGCTTGGTGGAGCAGGAGGGTAGTCAGTAGGCGACCGATTCGCCCGTTGCCGTCCCAAAAAGGATGGATGCACTCGAAATCGAAAATGAATGACGCAATCAAAAGCAGAGGCTCGGCTTCCTGCTTGTCCATCATCCTGTGGAAAAAACTACAAAGCTTTCTGACAAATTCATTAACTGCCAGGGCCGAAACAGGTTGGAAACGAACCACCTGGCGCCCGTCAGGAAGTATTTCTAATATGGCATTGTCCTTCTCCTTCCACTGCCCACCCTTTTCGGACGTATGAGCGTACATTTTCCGATGAAATTCGAGGATGAGATCAGGACTTGTATTCATTCGGTGTGCATTGGCATGTATCTCACCGATTACGTCTCGATACCCTGCCACTTCACCTTCCGGGCGGTCCTTTGGCGTTGTTTTTTCATCCATGATGGCTTGAAGACGAGCTTGAGCCACAACAACCCCCTCAATCCGGTTGGAGGACTCGACACTTTGAATCATGGCAACACGTCTCAAGGTTTCCAATATCTCAGGGTATTGTTGATGGTACATGCTCTGGTGTCCACGATATTCACCAAGAGCCCTCACTGTCATAAGAAGATTATGGGAAATCGGTTGTTCTAACAGATAGCCATGTTCAAATGATCGCATGGATTACCTCATCGTTCAGATTTCGATTTTTACACTACTCTGTTATTGTTGCCTGACCTCGTATTTTCCTTTTTCCTCTTTCACCTGCATCTGGGTAATTCGGGACGCCCTTGACTAATTTGACTTATATTTTTCTAATAGAAAAAAAGAGATCGAATCTGCTCTTAACTCTATATGCGGTCAACCTTGTTTAGCAGGCACAAAAAAAACAAGGTCCTGTTCTCATATTGAGAAGTAGGGTCTTGGTTAGATCAACTCATGATCCCTCCTGATCGAGGTTAAAACCAATTATTCTAAAACTTAATGATAATTACCTAAAATCAGTTGATTGGTCAAGAAAAACACGCAACGATGAGATTTGGGATAGAGGCATTGAGGGATTGGGAATTTAGGAATTGAGGAATTGAGGAATTGAGAGCAGAGGGCGTTGCGATTTTGGATTGATGATTGTGGATTGCGGATTTGAGGAAAGCGAAAAGCAGAAGGGATTGGCGATTTTGGATTGCGTCCGTGTTAAATCGGCTTTGCCGTTTCACATCTGCGAAAATTTCACAGGGCAAGGATTGTGGATTTTGGAAAAGCAGAGGGCGGAGGGCATAGGGCTAAGCGAGTAGATAAAGACTGGCTGCGACTAATAATTGAAAAGTTTCGATTTTAATCGAAATTTATTGACTTTATTTTCGATTTGATTTAAAAGTATTGCCATGGAGACAATATACTACACTATGAATCCCTGGTGGGAAGGGAAAGATTTTGAATCAGGCATAGATAGACCTGAGTACCTATACCGACTACCTACCCTGCTCAAGAGAAAGCAGGTTGAGGTGATAATTGGCAGTAGACGAATTGGGAAGACAACATTAATCAAGCAATTCATTAAAAGGCTTCTGCAAAATGGGATGCCTAAAGAGGATATATTTTACCTCGCCCTCGACCATCCCGCATTATCTAACCTCTCTATATCAGAGCATTTAAGAAATGTGAGAAAGATATTCATGCACGAGCGTGAAAAAAAATTGCTTCTTTTTTTTGATGAAATACAGGAGAGTCCAAATTGGGAGATAGAGCTCAAGAACGTCTATGATCTGGAAAATCTAAAAATATTTTGTACCGGCTCTACCTCTTCTTTAATACAAGGGCAAGGCGGCAGGCTTACAGGCAGACAGATAATTACCCCTCTCTATCCACTCAGCTTCGACGAATTTCTCCTGTTTCACGGTGATAAACCAAGCCTGAGCGAAGATTATAAGTATGAAAAACTAATGGAGGAATACCTGGAAGTAGGTGGTTACCCCGAACAGGTGCTCCATCCCTCAATTGAGTATATGAGCAACCTTCTTGATGATATACTTGCGAGGGATCTTATTAGGCTCTATCCTATTAAAAAAGCCTTTATCTTAAAAGACCTTCTACGATTAATAGCGGCCTCGGTAGGTTCTCGCACGAGTTTTAACAAGCTTGGCAAGGTTCTCGGGTTATCAGTTGATACGGTAAAGGAGTATATAACGTATCTTGAATCAGCCTTTCTGGTAATGTCCATGGAAAAATGGACGACTTCACTTTCAGAAAAAGTCTATGCACAGAAAAAGATCTATTTCAGGGACACCGGGATCAAGACCCTGCTGACCGGAACAGCCGATGAGGGAAGCAAGGCGGAAAATGCAGTATTTGTAGAATTACAAAGAAAAAAGATACCCTGCGGCTACTTCGCCGAGAGTGAAAGAGAGGTCGATTTTATCACCGGAACTATCAAGAAGCCCAGCCCAGTTGAGGTAAAATACCTCTCATCTTTTGACTGGGGTGACAGGCGCTTTTCTGGAATCAAGCTCTTTTTACGTCGATTTCCAGATACAAGGCGGCTCCTCCTCATCACAAAGAATGCAGATAGAGAACTAAAAGTAAATAAAACAAACATCACCGTGCTCCCTATGTGGAAATTTCTGTTATCATCGGAGTCATATCTGAGATTGTAGTCGATAGCTGTGAGCTGAGATGGCGCCGGGGGCATAGAGCATGGAGCCCTGGTGAAATAGCAAAAGGCCCCAGTGGAATAGGTGCTGATTCCACCCCAGTACCATCTGCCGGAGCTACAGGGCAGGCCCCAGTACGATAGTTTCAACCTACCCTACTTAAATAGTCCTGCGGAATTTCACCCCAGTGAAGTAGCGAAGACTTCACGGGGCAAGCACGGCACGCGGGGCAAGCGGGGTAAATATGGGGAAGAGGCAGGTTGCAGGTGGGGTAATGATCTTAGTCCGCCTCTTATGACACCCTTACTTTTAGACAGTATGCTTTAGCATATAGCCGGTTATGGCTCCTAAGCCCCATCCAGGCCATGATGCTCTGTCTTTGTATACCATGAGGCGGGATCAGTCAGGTACTCCTCGGCGTCCTTCAGAGAAAGGTAATGTCCGTGCTCAATACGGGCAAGCAGGTTGAAAAACTCTTTTTCTTTTGGATCAGAGACGTTATCTCGGAGTTTAGCATAATGGGATGTCCCTTTGGACTCAAAATCGATAGCTGTCTGGATGGCCTTCAGGTCGTCGTCATCTCTTTCAGGCGTCTTATCTAAATTTTTCACTGAGTCTTTCAGGATATCCTTAACGATCGTGTCTTTCACCTTGAGGGTAAAGGTTTCAGGCCATTTTTCATTCATCTCCCACCTCTCATGAACTTCCTTCAACCTCTCATAGTGTTCTAATTCCTCATCTGCTATCTGGTTAAACATGGCTTTGCCAATAGGATTTTTTGTCCTCTTGGCATTTTTTAGATAAAATTTCCGCTCCCCCATCTCATTTTTAAGGGCGACTTCCAGTGCATTGAGATTCTCTTTTCCTTCATCATAGCTCTCCTATTTTAATTATAGTAAGGTGTTAGGCTCCAACTTTTTTATCACAGTTCAGTTGAAATTGTCAAAAATTTGGAATCCACGAGTGCCCGATTCCTTTCAGAGTCAAGGCCAATGTGAAAGAATACTCGAAGCTGATCAGAGATCTTTGCAAAACCTGACAATTTTTGTCACCCTAATAACGAGGGTGGTCTTTTCTGAAGTGACTGGCGGCCCGCGACGAGCCTCTCGGCCTAGAGCCTGTCGAGAGCCTCCAGGTCGAACGACTCGAAGCCGAA
>JGI10211J34971_10005114_pt1 | contig 10295 bp, 15 predicted proteins | sample Etolagsediment_FD_34971 | JGI IMG/M metagenome (IMG submission 34971)
ATACGGAGACGGAGACGGATACGGACACGGACACGGAACCGGATACGGAAACGGAGACGGAACCGGAAACGGAGACAGACCCGGAGACGGAAACGGAAACGGAGACGGAAACGGAAACGGAGACAGATGCGGACACGGACACGGGTAATTATAATATTTTATAAAACTAAGGAGTAATACATGAACAACAAACGTGAATGTGGTAAAGAGTTAATATGTCATACATGTGTATATGGTAGTGGAGGTCATAGTATCAGTGGGCATTGTAAAGCTAAGTCCCCTATCATATCTTCCGGCATGACAAACATTGTTGTTTGTAGTCAATATTACGATATATTAACCGCGGAATGTAAACCTGAGAGGCCAATAACTGATGACTAAACAAAAACTTATCTATCTATATACATCTGACCGACCAGCAAACGNNNCTAAACGTGAGATCGTTATGACTCCCACTAAAAACAAGTTTGCCACCGAAGCCCCTACTGATGGTATGATTAAAATGTGGTGCGAACTCGCTGGCCGGGATATTGTAAATCAAGTTGATATCTTCATTGACTCTCACATTAACTGTGGTTACAAGGCNNTAACACCGAAAGCCAATCTCTATGTAGTACCGAACATGGATATCGTCAGGGATTATATTTCCCCTGGCGATATCGTTATCGCTCGTGGCGGGTTCAAACCTTGGTATAAAACACTGACTGAGATCTACAATGAAAGGCAGAATTGGATACTGTTCTACCGTGCTAATACCAATCGCAATCCTTGGCCGTTCTGGGATATTATATTGGATGACCTGTTGCGAAAGTCATCGGTAATGCACTTGAATCGCTTCTGGTTTAAGTTTTCTAAGCCTGTTAATGAAGAGATATTTAAATACGATCCGAAGATTGGCAAGAGCTATGGCAAGCATTATAATGTCTGTATCGGTGCGAGTCACGTTCACAAGAAGAAAGGCCAGTTCGTAGGCGTGAGAGCATTAAAAGCGTATACTAAATACTATAATCATAAACTCTCAGCGGTGCTGCCTGGTGGATTTATCTCTTGCATGTATAATAGAGAAATACTTGATGCTCATAGCCGGGGTATAGTCGATGTGACTCGCCATATGACAAGGCAATTATTGTGTGAGTTATTTAATCGTACTGAAGTGTTTATTCATGCCGGTCCTGGGGGTCAAAACGACCGTGGGGTGTTAGAAGCTATGTGTTGTGGACTGCCTGTGATATTAACATCACCGAAGAGGTTTAGTGACTTTGTATCTTACGGTCCCAATGCCGTAGCTAAACAAGATCCGTTGGATATTGCACATTGGATTAGATCGATACGTAAGGATTCACCTACTCGCAGTGGTGTTAAGCAGTGGTACCAAGAACATAACGGGTTAAATGAAGTTTGTATACCAAAGATGATTAAGTTATTTAACTGGATGAATCAATTCTCCGGTCCAGTCAGGCCTAAGATGAAGAACCCGAGGGAGATTGTTCCCTGGGTTAAGGAGAGTGGTATATGAGATTAATTAAAACATATGATATATTTGTACCCGCTGAGGATGTTCATGAAGCAGTCTCCGATAAGCATACCGATCTCGTAAAACATGCTAATGTATATAATCTACTCCGCGAGGCATTTAAACTTGGTAGAGAAGCTGAACAAAAGGATAGAGCAGAAGAAGCCGCAGCTAAAGAAGGAGGCATAGTTCACAGTGTACAATCTAAATGAAGCATACAATCAGAAATTCTTCGCACGCCGCAGATCCCTTGAATGGCGCGTGCCGATATTCGTCGATGCCATCGAACAAGTCTATCACCCTCGAACTCTAATCGACTTCGGTTGCGGTGACGGTGATTTAGTCCGAGGGTTTAACTCTGTCGGTGTCAACGCATTTGGAGTCGAAGGCACAGTTAATTGCTTACCTTATATAAGACTTGCAGTGGCAAAGATACCAGATCCGGACAATCCACCTTTATTAGGTATTCAGAATCGTATTATGATTCATGATTTGAGAAAGCCAATCGTAAAACTATTTGAGTATGATGATTTTAACCTCAACTCCGGTGTAGATGTTGCACTGTGTCTGGAAGTTGCTGAACATCTCGAAGAAGAATTCGCACATAATTTAATTCGTAATATCATTCTGTCTTCAGATAAGATTGTCTTTACTGCTGCACCTCCAGGACAAGAAGGTAATCACCATGTTAATCTCAAATCCCGTGATTGGTGGATTGGATTATTCGGCGAGTATAAATACGTGTTTGATTATGAATCAACAAGCATGGTTAGGTATTTATTAGAGAGATCTGGTAAAGCTAAAGTCAAGGGGATTAAAGCTTGGTACCAGAACTTAATGTGTTTTAAAGGGGTATAAAATGAAACTTGATATTACAATGACAGCAACGAAACGCCCGGCTATACTGGAACGTACTTTACGTAGTTTCAGGCAGAACTTATTCCGCCCTAATTTATGCATCGACTACCAATTGATAGTCAACGTAGATCCAATAGGCGAAATGGTACCTATCAGTTATATCCATGATCTATGTGCTGATTTCTTTCCTCATCCGATTATCATCACGCAACCTACAGCACATTTCGGTGTAGCTTTTCACCGTGTATGGTTTTTGGCAGATTACAGACAGGGATTTGATTGGAGACCAGAATTTATATTCCACCTTGAAGATGACTGGGAATGTACAAGGACTGTGGATTTGTATGCGATGATCGACAGTATGCGTAGTGGGTATAAAATAGGGATGTTAAGACTATCAACAGTAGGTACTGAAGGTAATTGTCTGAGACAATGGGGGCATACTTTTAATTGGAATGGTGAGTTTTATGAAATACCAGATGAAGATCAAGCCAAACTCAGGGTTTCAGGACATCCATCGTTGATTAATCCAGAGTTCATTCATCAAGTCTTACCTTATATGAACCCGGATAAAAATCCAGAGAAACAGCTATGTGAAGGTTCACCATTCATTGGACTGATTATTAAACAATATCGTTTCGGAGTATTCAACACGCCTGGATTACCAGCAAATATCCGCGACATCGGGCGTGAATGGATGATTAAGAATGGATTTAATAAACAAGGCAATAAGGCCTACTTTACACAATGGGAGAATAAGAATGGAAGAGAAGAAAGAAGTGAAAGAAGTTCAGAAGCAAGAACAGCTTGTGAATCAGTCTACTAATTCGCAGATACCAGTACAGAAAGAGAATATAAAAGAACCTCAGCCTGTACAACCTACAAATCCGAAGCGCCGGGTAAGAAAGATCGATGATATTATTAACTTCGATGGAGAACTATACAGAGTCTATAAGATAAAAGACGATGGAAAGAAAGTCGGTCTGTGTCGGTTAAGTCGAGAAGAACAACATAAAGTTCGCTTAAAAATCCAAGCACAGCAAGAAGCCGCGATTCGTAGAACAAAAGAACTTGGAGTTGATCAGAAGAGAGTAATTGATGTACCACCAGTAGAGCAATCAAAGGGGGCTATTAAGTGAAACTTTCAGTCATAATACCTTTCGTCAATGAGTACCCGCAGATTATTTTCACGCTGCAATCCGTATTCAACGAAATCAAAGACATCGACGCAGAGGTTATTGCAATTGACAACTTCTGCCCGGAAATATTAGAGCAAGAATATGAAACACCATCAAATGTTTGTTCGTTCTGCTTTGAAAAGCTCGATGTGTACCGTACACGGGACTGCGGAGGATTTCAAGTTAAAGGGTATTCCGAGAAGATCACGAACCTTAAATACGAAGTATATGACAAGAAACTCTCCCACTGGAACGCAAAAAACCACGGGGTCCGGAGGTCTGAAGGTTCCGTGTTGTTGTTCTTAGACGCACATGTGGTTCCCAGTCCGGGTAGTATTAAACTTATGTATGATAGGTTCGTACTTGAAAACCCCAACGGCACATATCATCTTCCCCTAACTTACATGCTAGACCTCAAAAAGCAGCTCAAATATCGACTCGATGTTGACCCCTCACGTTCGTATTTCGGGTATAGTTTTGCAGGATATGAACCAGTACAGGCTAGGCCAGAAGCTGTAGCATGTATGTCAACGTGTGGCATGATGATGACAAGAGAACTATTCGATCAAATGGGTGGTTGGCCGGAAGAACTCGGTATCTACGGCGGTGGTGAAAACTATATGAACTTCGTCCTTGCTACCATGGGTAACTCCAAATGGGTATGTCCTGTGGGGCCGTTGTATCACCTCGCTGCACCGAGAGGGTATTATTATAACTACGATGATTTTATCCGTAACCGTGCTATTGCTATGTATATGACGACAGGTTCTATAGAAGAGGCTTGGAATTATCTAAAACACTGTCAAGGTAATAATGAAATACTGCGTAGTATTTATGCGAGTATATTTGAGACAGGATCGAGTCAATATAGTATCCGGAAACACCAAGAGCAGTTGAAGAATCATCAGGTTATTGATATTCATACTTGGTTGGATCAAATGAAGTCCAAGGGGTTGTATGATGGATCGATATCTAAGAAGGAGTATGTTTCATGAAAAAGCTGTCAGTAATAATGCCTTTTGTCAATGAAGCCTGGGCAGCATTCACTCTCCAATCTCTTATCTTAGAGCTTGAACAATCCGACTTTGAATGGGAGATCATCTGTATCAACAACTGGTGCGAGCGGGTAGCGAATCAAGTTATTAACTCAGAACCACCAAGGACTAGAGTAGAATTAAATCAATTCATATACAAAACAGATGACCGTTGGGGCCAGAAAATGCAAGGTCTCTGTGCGGTAAGGAGTAATACAATTTATGTGGAATTCACCGACAAGCTCTCCCACTGGAATGCCAAGAATGCCGGAGTGGAAAGATCAACCGGAGATATCTTATTCTTTATCGACGCACATTGCCTTATTACCCAAGGAAGACTCAGGCAAATGTATGAATGTTATGTGGAGAATGCCGATGAGATTCACGGGTCACTGCACCTCCCCATTGCATATCTTGGTGCCAACGCGGGTCAAAGTCTCATATATAAACCGGTAATGACACCAGAGAAAGGTGAATATCACTACTCTTTTACTCGGTACAGAACATCAAACCATCCATACACTGTTCCCTGTATGTCTACATGCGGAATGATGCTATCAAAAGAGATATTTAATAACCTCGGCGGCTGGCCTAAAGAACTCGGGATCTATTCAGGGGGTGAGCATTTTATGAACTTCACCCTCGCTGTCCTCGGCTATAACAAAGTGATATTCCCTGGACTACCACTGTACCATGAAGGCAAAGAGAGGAGAGGTTATTCATCTGATGCCAGTGATATGATTCGCAATAGATTCATTGCAACATATATGTACGGTGGCGATGACTTGTTAGAGCTATATGCTAAGTATTCAAAAGGCCGACCTAATGTAAAGGAGATGTATGTTGAAGAGATTAAAAACAAATGTCATACACAGAGAAGTATGATAGCCCTAAGCCAGAAATGCTATATTGATTATTGGTGGAAAGGCTGGGCAGGGAGATTGTTATCAATTAACATGGAGCCATACAAATAATGCATGATGAATCGATGAAAGCAATGGGGGACTTCCTTGGCACTTTAGAGTTTTACGAACATTATAATATACTTGAAGTGGGGTCATTAAGAGTAGGTGGGGATCGATCTTACGCAGATCTCATGCCCGCGCACTGGAATTATACTGGATTAGATTTAGTAGCTGGCCCTAATGTAGATATCGTAGCAGAACATCCTTATGCTTACCCATTCTTACCTAATAAATTCGATATCATTATCTCCGGCCAGGCAATCGAACACGTTGAAGATCCATTTAGATGGGCTGCGGAACTCTATAGAATATTAAAACCAGGCGGTCAAATCTGTATCATCGGCCCTTCGACAGGACCGGAGCATCATCGACCTGATTACTGGCGGATATTACCAGATGGTATGATTGCATTGTTACATGCCGGGGGGTTTATTGAAATAGTAATTACACCATATAATGACCGTAGATGGCATACATTGAGAGCTGTAGCGAGTAAATTAAAATGAGAAGTATGAGTGGTTCTTTTACAGCTGAACTTAGTCCAGAAAGCCTACAGGCATGGGAGGAACTTATGAAAGAGATAAACAGAGATACATTTGATGAATCACCAGCCAAAACCAAATTGAGTTTATTGTTTGACTCTATCTGCAACATCGAGGATAAAGTAGACGTGTTGACAAGGAAATTAGATGTGAAGTTGAAAATAGATAAAGTATATGTATGTATCGGTGGATTTCTCGGTGCGGCGTTTGCTTTATTGTTAAGGGAGATGCCTAAATGGATCTTGTAAGATATATGAATAGCGATGGTAATTTACAATTACTCGATCTTGATGATATTAGTATGGGATGTATCCAAGCTAATGTATTGTACCTTAGAATGAAAAATTCACATGAACAGTTTGAATTTTTAGAATCCGATGCAGCTCGTATACGTCAAGCTCTAGTTCTTAAATCAAGGATACTACCTGATGTCAAAAAAACCTGAACCGACATACAACTACCTTGATATCCTAGCGGCAAAACACAAGGTATCGCACCCCGTACCTCAATCACCTTGGAAACACTCTCGTTCCACTCACCCTCTACGCGACATCCAGATCAAGCACGTAAAAATGCTAACTATCATAAACCGTGTGATAAGATCGAACAACACAGGAGAGAAGGAGCTTAAAATATGCAACATGATTTAATGAACCCGGAGATCGTTCCACCAACCGATGACAAAGGCCACAGTGCTAAAATTACAGTGAGAATACAGCCTGATTGGGTCAAGCAGATAGATATATCAGTGAAGCACAACGGGCTACTATATAATAACCGAGGTGATTTTATTCGCGATGCGATATTAAAGCATTTCGAATGGATCAATAGTTGGACAAGGGATCAGGATGATGAGATCACCGGGTCCATATGGGGCCAGATTAGATTAGCAATGGATTTGTTCGAGCAAGATCGATATCAACAAGGATTCGCTGGCCTTATGACTTCATTACGAGAACGAGTCAACGTTTTTCTACAACGAGGAGCTAAGGTAGAAGCAGTCAGACATGTGTTGCAGACTATAAATACATTGAAGAATATGACTGACGGGTATTGGAGGAACATGCATTTAACGGCGGTGTTGGAAGAGTATAAAGAGTTACTAAATGCATCAGATAAAGTAAGTCTTGTTAAACAAATAACACAAGAGGTTGAAGATAGTATTAATGAAATGGAGGAAGATACATGATGCTACGTTGCCCGTTATGCGGGAGTAGACAGTATGAGAAAGAAGGTAAGTATTTTAGGTGTACGAAATGCACTGTGATGTTTACAGACGTGAAGAAATTTTACTCGGGGGGCAGACACGGAGCACCGGTGTATGGTGGTCGGCACGAGAATAAAGATGAAGCAGGATTACCGGATTATTATAAAAAGGATTAACACTCAACAAGGGGCAATCAGAATGCCAATAACATTACCATCACCGCCGGAGATAGGACTGCCATCATCGTTCCCATCCTGGCGTCCATACCAAGAACAAGCAATCATGGATTGCATCTCTTCGCCGAAACGTTTCGTTGCGCAAGTCCAGCCCACTGGCAGTGGTAAATCAATATGTTACGTCGCCGCCGCCGAATTACTCTCGTGTCGGACGCTAATCTTAACTTCGACTAAGATACTGCAAGATCAATTAGAGAAAGACTTTGATGTTGTAGTTGCGAAGGGTAGATCGAATTATCCATGTAAATTATATCATAATGTACTTAAATGTGACATGGGACCGTGCAGAATCGGCCATTATTGCCCCCATCGTAAGACTGATTGTGAATTCTATACTATGATAAACCGAGCTAAAAAAGCGAAGATCGTTGTGACTAACTATGCATTCTGGTGCCATAATAAACACGATACTATAGGTGATTTTAAGTTCCTTGTATGTGATGAAGGCCATGACACGCCGCAGCAATTATTATCTACTCTTAGTGTGACATTTAATACACACGAACAAAACAATATCGGCCTTACAGGAAGCACTGAAGATATAAAAACCGCCAGGACTTATGGGAGATTAATTACTGACTCAATAGCAGATCAAGCGTCAGAGGCAAGGAAACTTGGCACTACAAGAGAACTTGCAGAGAGTCAAGAATTCAAAGCCCTAACAAAACTCAAACATAAATTAGATAAACTAAACACTCAAGTCAACTGGGTAGTAGAAGAACATTCCAAAGGCATTGATTTTGACCCTCTATGGCCTAGTGAATTCGCAGAGTCACATTTATTTCGAGACATACCAAAAATATTATTGACATCTGCTACACTAACTGCTAAGATACTATCGTTATTGGGGGCAAGTAAATCTAACTGTGATATATTCGAGTACCCGAGTTATTTTCCCGTACAATCAAGACCTGTGATTCACATCCCTACTGTTGCTATGAGGCATGGAATGAATGAAGCGTTAATTACCATGTGGTTGAGTCGTATTGATCAAATAATAAGACAACGTACAGATAAAAAGGCAGTCATACATGCAGTTAGTTATAAACGCTGTCAAGATATCTTGCGTTATAGCGAGTTTAAGAACATAATGATAACACATAGACCGGGGCAAGTAAGTACAGCGATTAAACAATTAAAGAAATCCTCATCACCTAAGATCGTAGTATCACCATCATGTATCACTGGCATTGATTTACCATATACAGATTGTGAATACCAGATCGTAGGCAAGATACCTTTTCCTGATTTAAGAAGGAAGGTTGATAAAGTAAGAAAGGAGAGTGATAAAGAATATGGTATGTGTTTTGCTGCTCAGAGTTTACAGCAGGCAGTAGGAAGGGGAACGAGAGCGGCAGATGATAGATGTGAGACATTGATTATTGACGATCAGATGAAGTGGTTTCCCTATAGGTATAAAAAGTTTTTTGCTAAGTGGTTCTTGGGTGCAGTGAGAACTAACCCTGTGATACCGAGGCCGTTGGAGAAATTATAATGAATGAAAAAGAAATAGAAGTAGGGTCTATATCACATAATATGATTATTATAGAAAAATCCATAGAGAGGATAAAGAATGAATTACGCATACGAGGTGTGGATACAAGCTTCTTAGATTCCAGAACTAACATTTTTACAAGGGCTATCGATAGAGTAGTAAAAATAAATAAAGTAATACCAGAAGTAAGATTGTGTCCTCTAAAGAAAACACAACAAAAATTATGCACAGGAAACTGTAAACACTGTCAGAACAAGGAAGGTAGTGATACTAATGGATCTTAAATTCAGTAAAGAAGTAGTCGTAATGTGTATTGCAGCTTGGTTAATCGGGTTTATGATTGGGCTACCAATCATAATATAACAATGAAAGGAGGTGATATCAATCAAACCAGCGCCAGGAGCATCAGTAAAAGTCAAACTTATATTCTTGGCAGAGATAGAGAACGAGTACCATTTTAGGGCCGTCTGGCACAGTATATACTACAGGATTAAAAAATCCGACGTGCGAGACCTACGTTATATTAATGATCGCGATCTGGTAGAGGTAGAAATACCTTACCATGTCGCAGAGCAAAAAGGAGTACCAATTTAATGGGACTTTCACTTAGACCGGAAGATGCAGTCGTCAGTGGTGGATTTTTAGACGATGAAGACGTAACAATTAAAACCGTCCGTGCAACTATGTTTGATTATGCAGGGACGCGAGTAAATGATCCTTCACCGGCAATCTGTGTAGAATACGACAGGGGCGATGGCGAGACCAACGAACAGTATTATACAGTAGGCAAAAGCAAAGACACAGCACCGAGTAACGACGGTAAAACGTTTAACAACCTGAGAAGTGACCCCAGATCAGGGCTGCCTGAAAACTCCAATGGTATGATTTGGTTACAAGCAATTATTAATGCTGGTTTTCCTGCCGATAAAATCCATGATGATTTATCAGTGTTTGATGGCACTGACGCGCATGTGAATCAAATCCCGGCGTTAGAGAGAAAGGGACTTACAGGTACCAAGGACAAAACGATATTGATTGTGACCAAGATTAATGCATTGGCCAGTGAGAGAAGTAAGAGTAAGAGCAAAAGTACAGTGAAATCTACGACATCGAAAGGTAAAACCAAAGCTACTACCCCTACTGACACCAACACTGACACCGGTGCCGATGAAGTATCAGCTCGCGCCGCTGAACTCCTCTTAACTACCCTGGCATCGAACCCTGAAGGTATCAAAAAAGCAGCATTGATTCCTAAAGTCGTACCTAA
>JGI10211J34971_10005118_pt1 | contig 10291 bp, 13 predicted proteins | sample Etolagsediment_FD_34971 | JGI IMG/M metagenome (IMG submission 34971)
CTCGATACTCTTCGGGCGTTAGTGCTGCACGAATAGCATCAATGCACTCAATATCGCCTTGAACATAATGAGCAGGATGTTCTACTTGTTCCATAGTCACTCAAACATCGAAAAAGTCGTTATTAACGAGGGGTCACCTACAAGTTCCTTTGAATACTTTGTATCCATATGCTCAACAAGAGCAAACTCTGGAATTGTTAATCCGTAGTCTGTCCTTGTGAGTGGAACCACACGGCGGTGCTCTTGGTGCGGACTAAGCCCTTCAAAAGCTAGACCCATAGAAGACCTATCGGCAATAGGCCAGTTTCTGTGGGCGGTCTTGAGATAGCTGGAGTGCGGGTCGCAGCTGTCTGAGACAATATAAGATTCAGCCTGCTCTTGGTCAAGAATCATCAAGCCCGCATACGGATTACCTAAAGAAATAAAACACAAAACATCAGGATCCTCTAAATATAAATAAGTAGAGGCTTCATAAGGGCGATCTCCCCAAACGTTATAAGTAAGACCGGTTAAATTCCATTTTTTATAGTTATCAAAAGGAATTTTACTGGTTCCTTTGACTTCATATCTACAGAAACCAGGCTCAAGATTTAAATGTTTTAATTTATTTTTGTACTTAAGCCAGTAGTTGAAATTATCTTCTGTGAAGTGCATATCATTCTCAGCGTAAATATAAAAATCAAAACTATTAGAAGTGACTAAAGATTTTAAATCAGCTTTGTGCGCCCAAGTAAGTGAGTAACCCTCATAAGCCGCATCTGCTATTATAAAATATATGTCTAAATTTTTTACGTTTGCCTCTAGAAGCTCACTAACCTCAGGAACATCTTTTTCATGGGGTTTATCAACATAAATATAAACTGTNTTACAGCCTGGCAATTCTGAATAACCCTCAAGAGCACGGAGTAAAGGATCAAAGCGCGACAGGGGATCATAAGCAGTGAGAGCAATGAAAAACTTAAACATATCAATACTCGATAGAAAAATTGCCGCGTTTCTGAAGAAAAGTCATAAGCCAGGTGTAAGCATCCAGAAGGTCGTCGTGAGACGTGGCACCTATATTAACAAGTTGATCAGCTAACGCATCAAACTTTCTATATTTGTTAAAAATAACTTTTTTATTCTCCAAAAGTCCCAAAGTACCCCGAAAACGAGCGACCTTATCACCCCTAAAACCTTTAACTTCGTGAATATGTAAGTTACTTAAACCGCGTTCATTTAGTAGTACTCTTCGCAAATCAGCAGCAAGAGAAGCCTGATAAGCTACAGACTCAACCACAAGCGTAATCGTGGAATAGGTTGGGAAATACTGGTCATCTTGCATCTGCAAAATGCCCCATTCAACCAACATGTCACATAAAAGGTCTATTTTTTCAAGATTTCCTATGGAACGCACTTGGTGCGCATCGACAATATAGTATTTGTCTTTTAAACGACCTCCGAGCACAAAGGCTGTGTAGTCGGAGGTCTCATTTTTGCTTGCAGAGAGGTCAATCCCGACAGCGAGAGAATCGAACTCGGTGACAACTTCTCCTTTGACAATTAGATCAGGAGAAAGGACCAAGTCCGAAGTCATAACTGGCTGTTGCTGATACTGATAAGCAAAAGCCACGGGGTCCAGTTCTTTCTGCTGAATTAAATAATCTACGGACCACTGCTCAGGCCAATAACTAATAGGCTCCCCAGAGTCGTTATAAGTAAGGGCTTCTTGGACAACTTGCTTCCAGCCTTTTTGCGGAATAAACATAGTTTTATGAATATCGAGCGGATGGAAGCGAGTGCCCAAACAGATAGAGCGACCACCCTCAAAAATAATCGGAGCGATCACAGAACTCCAGTTAGAGTTCTGCTCTTCGCGAATTGCCGGGTTGCGTATGTCAGTAGATGACTTAATAGGGTCATCTACTATACACAAATGCGCTCGTTTACTTGTAATACTACCGCGCAAACCTGCTGCACGTAGCGTAAACTCCTCATCGCCAACACGAGGTATCCCTGCGTACTCAAAATCAATTGACCAACCGATGTCACTCTGCATACCAGGCTTGAGCCTACAAGTCGGAAAGATTTTCTTAAAAGTTGCACTATCGACAATTTGTTTAATAATTCTGCTTTTTGGTATAGCTGTAGCAACGTTATAAGACACATAAATAATCTGCAAAGGTCTACGTGCTGCTGTATGACGACCGATACACCAGGCAGTAAACAAATTCAAACAGGTACTTTTTGCCGAACCTCGTGGGCTCAAAATATCTGTATTCGGACCTGCAATATCAAGTAAATACCTATTGCTTTCTCCCGTTATAAGCTCTCTATGCCATTGAAGCATATGCTGAGCAGGAGGTTTATCCATAAGCGTACAGAAAGTTGCAAAATCACTCTGTGCGCGTGTAAAAACATTATCAATTACATTCTCAGAACCACTATCTTCCACGGCTCTCTGAGCACGTAGTTTCAAAGCACGTCGATAAGCGAATGTCTCTCTGCTGGGCATATCCCTAAAAGTGTCTGTATACTGTTAGCAAGATTCTACCGTTTTATGGCAAAAATTCTCTGGTACGGAGATATCCTTTCTAACACTGGATTTGCCCGAGTAACGCATAGCGTTCTAGAGCATCTTAGTAAAGATAATGAAGTAGTTGCGTTCGGCATCAACTATATGGGAGACCCTCACGACCTCCCGTTTAAGGTCTATCCAGCAAACGCTCTTAATCCAGGTGATCGATTCGGTATCGGGAGACTCCCCGACGTAGTAGCAAAAGAAAAACCCGATATTTTTATCTGTTTAAACGATATCTGGATTGTTAACCAAGTATGGGAGCGCATCCATCTGTTAAAAGATCAAATTAAATTTAAATTTATCCCGTATTTTCCCATTGATTCAGAATGGTACACAACTTCTATGTTTCGTTTTGTGAAAGACTGGGATTTTCCTATAACTTTTACAATCGAACAAGCGCAACGGATGATGGCTCACGGAGTGCAGCCGAAGAAAATAGGGGTTGTTCCGCATGGGATTAACACAAGTAAATTTTTTGAAATAGACAGAAGTCAAGCCAGACGAGAACTGGGACTACCAGAAAATAACTTTATTGTCTTAAACGCAAACCGAAATCAACCACGTAAACGTATTGATCTAACGATCAAAGCTTTTGCAGAATTTGCTAAAGATAAGGATGACGCAATGCTTTATCTGCATATGAGCGAAAAGGATCTTGGATGGAGTGTGCGCGAGCTTTTCGAATCAGAAATGACTCGAAGAAATATAGACTCAAGTAACAGACTGATAATGACAGCAAATAACATTGATTATACAAATGCGCCGCCAGATGAACTTTTAAATAAAGTTTATAACGCATGTGACGTGGGAATAAACACAGCAGATGGGGAGGGATGGGGTTTAGTTCCGTTTGAACACGCTTCCTGTAAACGAGCGCAAGTTGTCCCAAATCACACATCCTGTAAAGATATTTGGAAAAATAGCGCGTGTTTAATCGACGTAGCCGCGTGGGTACGCGACAAAGACTTAGGAGTTGAACGAGGAATAATCGATGTAAATCATGCCGCAGAGCTTCTTAACTGTTTATACGAGGATAAGGACTACAGAGAGCACACAGCACAAGAATGCTATAACGTAACCCAAAACCCATCATTCCGATGGGATAAAATCGCGGAAGGTTTTAGCCGGGCTATCAAGGAGATCTGCAAATGACTACGCAACATCACCGTTACCACACTGTGTACTCTCACGTCGTGCATCCGCTCCGGATCGCACCTAAAAAAGGTATTCCAAATGTGTACAAACAAGCAGAAGACCTTGGTGGATCTTTTGTGCGAATAGTCAAGGGTTTAGATAAAAATAGTGTCGCTAACTTTAACCCATCTATTGTTAAACATAGAGGGCATACTGTAATTGCCTGGAGAGTGCAACCGGAGCCTTTTTGTTTCCGGCACGATATGAAATATTTTTATTACAACAATATTCCAAATGAACTATATATTGGTCAGCTTTGCGGAGATGACACAATTATTGCTGCCAGAAAGCTAAGAAATAAACCTCATCGTCTTAGCTACGAAGATCCAAGATTATTCATAACCCCAGATGATGAGCTTTACGGACAATTTGTAACGAGCACGTATGCAACAAAATGGGACACTAAAACGTCTTTAATGACCAAAACCCCAAAAGTATGTGTAGGTGCTATTAATGAGTTTGGTGAACTTGTTGATGCAGTATACCCACCCGTGGGATACAATCACGTAGAAGGTAAGACAGAAAAAAATTGGTGCTTTTTTAGCGATGGCGACAAGCTTCGTCTTTTATACGAAACCGTTCCATTAACTATAAAAACACCTGGAGAAAAAGAAATCACAATTGACAGTGAATGCTTGAAACAAGTAACAAATGGAGCACCTACTTTCAATTCCACATCTCCTCTCCTTGTGGGAGACGAATGGCTTGTTTTCTACCATTGGAAACACATGGCAGTAGAAAACTTTAACGAAAGACCTTATCTTCTTTATCATTTAGGAGCTTATTGTTTAGACAGAAAGCTCAGTAAAATCACGCGGATGTTAAAAGAACCACTTTTTAGTGGGTCTACAAATGATGAACTTATCACATGGACAGATGCAGTAGGAAACCCTGTTTCCAAGCAACCTGCCTGCATATTGCCCTACGGTTGTTTTGAAGACGAAGGAGAACTTGTTATGTCTCTAGGTGTAAACGATTCCTTTATGGGAATCTTTAAGTGCGATTTGATGAATATATTGTCGCTTATGGAAACAATTTAATTTTTCTCTTCGCGTTCAATAGTGGACCAGATAACCAATGATGCTTCCTCTAACAGAGAAAGCATTGTTGGTGTGTCCTCAAAACTGTTGACTAACTCACGAAGACACCTATCAGCGCCTGCTAAAAGCAAACCACGGCGATCAACGCCATCAGTAAGCTGACGAACAGCTTGTATATGGGAGCGGAGTTCTTTTTGAAGAACGGAGATTTTTGTAGCTGCTGTAGCATGATCCAGCATCCCCTGAACAGTCATTTGACGTACATTATCAATGTCTNTCTTCAGAGAGTCAATCTCAATTAATAAGACTTTACGTAAGTCCTCTTTAGGNTACTTTTCTTGAATATAAGCTGTTAAATCTGAGATAGAACCAACATAGCCAGGCTTAAGAAAACGAGCATACAAATAAGCTTCTATATCACTAACACTGTTTTTACAGTAGTGAATAAAAGCGTCTTTTTGAGTTTTATCTAGAGAAGAAAGCCACGCTGCGACGGTGGTCGAGTCCCCTATCTTTGACTGGATCATGCAAATGCTCGAGTTCCAGCTAATGCCTGTCCTGCACCAAAACGCTTCATAGCTAACTGTGCTCTTGTTTGACCTTGTATTTTTGCAAGATCACTTAAACTTCTTGCTTGTTCTAACTGTAGTCCACTTTGCAGAGCCTGAGCACCAAGCGCAAGACGTCCTTCAGTAGCAGCTCTAGTTTCAAATACATTACCTAAAGTTTGAGCTTGATCTAGAGCTGCCTGAGTTCTAGCTGATTCTTGTAATGATTTAATATTTAAATTAGTTGAAGCTAACCCTTTAGCTAAATCGTTTTCTCCTTGGTAAGCAGACTGAGCAGCTTGTGCTTGGAAAGTAGGTCCAAGTGCCTCAGCTTGAATACGAGCAGAACCTAAAAGTTTCTGCAAGTCAGCTCCAGCACCAAATAAACGAGCAACCTCCGAAGCCTGTGTATTTGTCTGAGCCTTAGCTTGATTTGCAGCTTCCGCTAAGACAGTAAGCTGAGCAGAGGATAGAGTTGTACCTTCTTGACCTAAAGCCCCACCTAAACTACCTTGCAGCACACTAAGTGCTTGCATAGCTGCGGTTAAAGGGTTATTAGCGGCTGCAGCTTGAGCACCATACTGCTCATAAAAATCAATATCAGGAGACCCAGTAGATCCGCTGCTCCCTCTATTTCTACTGCCGCCAAAAGCACTAACGAGGCTACCGATACCTCCAGCCGCCGTACCGATCGTACCTATTGCTTCTAAGACTCCAGGTATTGCCATGATTAACTAGGGAAAACGGATTGAGGCTGTTTGTAAGCTGCCGTCGCTTGTTGAACCGTGGGGGCTAACGCACTTAAAATATTAGCATTAGGGGTATGAGCAATATAAGCTGTACGCGCTAGACTTTCTGCAAGACGAGCTTCTTTATCAATCTGAGCTCTAGTAATATCTGCCCAAGATTTCATATTTTGCAATTCAATCTCACGACGCGAACGTTCGCGAGATTTTTCCATTGCTGCTTGTTGAGCAACATCGGCCATACGCCGATACGCATCAACTTGAATATCACTTAAACCACGTTGATACTCTGGGTCAGCGAGTTGGGCCCGTTCTAAAGCTGTTTGTTTAAGATACTCACGCAGAATTTCAGTAAGATCATCGCCGCCGCCCGCGTCCGGAACTTTGGATTGCTCGTCTGCAGGTACATATCCAGGAGGTTGATTTGAAGGACCGCCTGGAGTATTCGAAGTTACAGGAGGAATACTGCGAGGAGCGATAGGTCCAACGGGAGATTGAGATGGACCACCTAAAACAGGTGGAATTTGAAGTGAAGGTTCTTTCGAAGGATCGGACCAAGCAGATCCTTTATCATCAACCCAACCACGAGGTGTCCACGGCATCAGATTGCCCTCCCTATTTCAGTAAGTGTAGCTTGAGCTTCTGCGCCCGGACGACCCAGAATTTTAGAAATAGCCTGTTCGAGAACTTGACCAGCAGACGTAGCCGATGTTCCAAGCTGTCCGGCAAGCTGACTTTGAATAGCCCCTTGCTGTCTAATGTTCTCTAAAGCACGCTCACGTTCACCAGCCTGAGAGGCTGAAATACGTAATTCATTTTCCCTGTCCCTAATTATCTGATCGGCATCCAAAAGAGGACGATCTTCCATGCCGGGTATCATATTTAACATACTGCGGCGATAATTCTCGCTGTCCACATACTGACGAATAGCCCGTTCGTCCTCCAAAGTAAGCATAAACTTAGACTTACCACCCGGCGAAACGGGTGAAGGAGCCAAAGCTCCGGGAGCACCGGCTGCTTGAGATGCAACATCTCCCGCTTTACCTAAAAGACCACCGATGGCATTGGCGATCAACTCAGCCGCTACGGCACCACCCAGACCTTTAGCAGCAGTAGCAGCAACAGGAGCAGCCATAGAACCAGAAGAAGGGTACAGGCGAGAAGCAAGTAAACCGACATCTGGAAGATTTACATAGCTATAACGAGCCACTTAAAAGCCTCCGGGGTTGTCGTATTTAGTCCCGCTCAAGGGTTTCTTCATTAATTTTAGAGTATTATCTTCAGAATTAACTAAATTAAAACCTAGTTTCTGGTCTTTAGAAGGAATAGCNGATGTTTGAGGAAAATTAGACAGCATATAACGGCTTAGAAACTCAATAGGATTTGTAGGCTGAGATAAGCGCCTAACATCCCGCTCTTGAAGTTGTTGCTCGCGGATATTCATATCAACTCAAAGGAAAATATCCTTCAGAAGGAGCAATNCCGTTTGANGAAGGTGCNTTCAACATTGAATAATTAGCCCCTAAGTTGGGCGTATCGAACTCAGCNGGACGTTGCGCAGACAAACGATCCATGTGTTCATCTTGCTGGATATCCAACTTATTCAAAACTTCTAAAAACATATCAACAAGCTCAGGATTTTGCTCCAGAACCATTAAAAGTTGTATAAGATATTCGTCCATATAAGGGTCTTCGACTTCAGTCCGAAGACGAGAAGCTAATTTAGCTTTCTCCATAGGCTGAGTACAATCAGGCATAGCGTTCAAAGAACGTGTGGCACCTGTGTACATGCCGTCAGCATCCTGTCCGGGAACAGGAGGAAGACCTCTTGCAAAATCACGAACCACACGGGCCGTCATCGGAATAGCCGCAGCCATTTCCGCCTGAGTGCGTGGCACGGGCAAACCAAGAACTCGCGCAGCTAACTCGTAATCAGAAGGAGAGAACACCAGACCCTACGGCAACCGATAAATCCATTGTACTCCTAATGTCTAAAACATCGCCGGGCTTGCATGATAAAGACACACAAATTTTCTCTAGCACATCAGGAGAAGGTATATAGTTTTCATCCGAGTAAATTTTACGAGTTGTAGTAGGAGATAGATCCGCAACTTTGCTGAGAGCAAAAGACGAAAGCCCTTTAACTTCTAGAAGACTTTTTAAATTATTAAAAAGCTTACCCTGCGCTGGGTGTGAAGAGTAAAAAGGCATTTGTTCTCAAGGGCTAAACTCAAAACCTTTAGAAATATCCACGAGGCCAGATCCACTAAAGTGCCCAAAAGAGGTTAGATCAATCTTGGGGCTCTCTACGGATCTCCAATTACCGATTTCGCTCATAAAACGAATATCGTCCAGGAACAGCCAGCGAGATTTCTCAGAAAAGTTAAGAGTAGATAATAAAGTATAAAACTTATTTTCAAATTTACTATCTTTCGGTCCGTCACACATAATAAAGTCAGCCTCAGTCAAAAGTTCTGTAAAAGAAGAGAAAACATCTGAATTACTTAAATCTGCTATGTACTGCGTCAAGCGCCCACCATTTTCGACAAAATCTTTGTGATTTAAATATGTAGTCGCAAACTGGTCCCACGGAGTTACATCAAAAGTATGAACTTGTGCGCCAGGCGCATAATCGAGAAAAACGCGGGTTCCAGTTCCGAAATGAGTACCAATATCCACAATTACTTTGGGCTGTAGCTCAAGCATCAGACCCGAAAGAAGTCGGTAGTGGTCTCCTGGAAAAGCGTTAGCAAAAGGATTATCGATTTTTAAATTCTGCCGAGAAGCTAAAACAACTGCCCGACAGATCATCTCATAGTCAGTAAAAGCCTGAACCGATGGATCATCGTCAACAGACAAACAGACACTCTCGATAGCGTGGCGAACGGGAACCATATCAGAATCCAAGATTTTTGCGACGAACGAAGCTTAGGTCATAGGTAGTGAAATCAACAGGTAATTCAGATACCCCAAAAGGAGTCTTATGCGTCTCTCCTTCAACGTGAGCCTGCCAGGCTTCTCCCCACTTCATATTTAGATATCTTTTATTTAGCTCATGAGCCAAGTGAATACCGTTAGCAATAGAGGGCTCAGAGCGCCAAGTTTGACTACCGTCGGAATAATCATTTTTCTTCGACCCGTGGTAATAACCATGTTCGAGACTTAAAACTCGTTTTACATCATCGTGAATAAAACGCATACCATAATCAAGATCCTCACAGTAACCAGGGTATAAATTTTCATCAAACAAACCATACTTTTGAACCATCCAATCTTTAAGCAAAAAGATATCCCAGCCTCCTCCAGATCCGTGAACAGTACCTACATCAGAATCCTGTGCTTTCTCATTCATCTCTTGAAGAAAGCCCGGTTCGAACATCACGTCATGGTTCGAGATAATCCAGTAAGGAGCCTTCATAAAAGACTTAATAATTAAATTCCACGCTCCGGAACACCCGAGGTTCGCTGGGAGATGACAAACATGCACTTTTTTCACATTTTTATTAGGTATCTCTCGTATCAAATTAACTTCGTGAGTAATCTGCCCTCTGCCGTTATTATTGAATACAACAAAGTTATCGACTGGGTAGTCGATACTCATGAATAAACGATGCAGCCAGTAAGGCGTATTAACGATAGCCGTTCCCAGAACAGGAATCGAGTCCATAAAAATAACAGCACTAGCAGTATACTAACCCTTTTTAGCTGAAAAGTTATTACAGCCTTCGGCTTCATAGGAACCGGCTTCAGGTAAATCAAAGGTACAGCCATGCACCTCAAAATAATCGCAGTTGTAACAAGGGATATCTTTCACCGATTTTTTAAGATCTTCAGGCGCTTCATGAGTAATGTTGACAAAAAATTTACTCAACGCTTTAAAATCCTTTTTCAACTTACGATACTCATCGTAAAGAGCTGAATTGAGCTCAAACCGAGTCTCGCGATAACTACACTTATCGCAACAATAACGACGACGTCTTACTGAGTTTTTCTCAATATGAGACTCAATAGTCCTGAAAGAGCGCGTCTTGCATTTAGGACATGCAAGCAGAGCCGAATGTGCTCTAAGCGCTTCTATTTGAGCTTCGGTGTGAGGCATGTTATGTAATAAAAAATGCCCGAGGCGAGACTTGAACTCGCACGACCTTTGCAGGTCAGCGGATTTTAAGTCCGATCCGTCTACCGATTCCGGCACTCGGGCTG
>JGI10211J34971_10005121_pt1 | contig 10288 bp, 8 predicted proteins | sample Etolagsediment_FD_34971 | JGI IMG/M metagenome (IMG submission 34971)
TTATGATGGCTGATTCGTTTATTAGGCCAGAATCTTTTGATGTAGTTCTGTCATCACATGTTTTGGAGCATATAGAAAACCCTAAGGCTGCGGTCCAAATCATGAAGAAGATATCTCGGCGATGGTTGGTCATTGCTGTTCCAAACCTCACTCGCCTAGTTAATTGGTTTCTACGTAAACCTCGGTATATAAATCCAGGCCACCTACATGGATGGGATGCTCATCACCTTAAAACATTCCTAGAAGTCAACTGCGGTCTTAAGATAGTGCGCTGGAAGCAGGACGTAGTACTACTTACTTATCTTAGGAGATCATTCATTAGAAAGGCAAGACCTTTCAGGTTCTTAGAGGAATCGTTGTTGCCTTTTATTATTCCTCAGGGAGCCAATTCGCTTATTGTTTTGTGTGAGAAGGTTTAAAAAGAGATACACCTTGGAGAGTTCTTTATGTGTGGAATTGTAGGAATATTGTATTTTGACCGCCAGAGGCTTGTTCCTAATTCATTGGTGAACCAGATGTGTGATAGCATTATTCATCGGGGACCTGACAGTCGAGGTTCGTACGTGGATGGTTCGATAGGGATTGGGATACGTCGATTAAGTATTATAGATATAGAAGGCGGTGATCAGCCCATGTGCAACAGGGATAGGACAGTTTTTATCGTCTATAATGGAGAGGTTTACAATTTCCTGGAATTGCGAAAAGAACTGGCGGACCGCGGCTATGAGTTTACGACTCACAGTGACACCGAGGTGGTTTTGTATGCCTATGAAGAGTATGGGACCAGTTGCGTGAAACATCTACGGGGCATGTTTGCTTTTGGAATATGGGATTCTCGGCTAAAAACCCTGTTTCTGGCAAGAGACAGGGTAGGCAAAAAGCCCATGTATTATTATTGTGATAACCGGCAATTTATATTCGCCTCCGAGATAAAGGCAATCCTCAGATGTAACCACCTCGACTTATCAATTGACCAGCATGCGCTGGACGATTACTTGCACTATGGTTTTGTTCCGGGACCGGCATCAATATACACAAAGATAAAAAAGCTACCACAGGGACACTGGTTAACCATCCATTTGGATGGCACGAAACACCTAGAGGAATATTGGCAAATCCCGATGCCTTTTCCTGTGCAGCGTTCAGTGGATGATTGGATCGAGGAGCTCGGCTACCTGCTTGAGGAATCGGTTCGTCTCCGGATGATCAGCGATGTTCCACTTGGCGCATTTCTCTCCGGTGGTATTGATTCAACCCTGATTGTAGAGCTTATGTCGCGCCTATCCAAGGCGCCGGTAAGGACGTTCACTATTGGCTTTAGGGATGCCACCTATGATGAATCGTCTTATGCCAGCATTGCCGCGCGCAAATATAACACATCTCACTATCAAAGTTATATGGAGATGGATTGGCAAAATGAGTTGTTAGATTTATTAAAACAGTTTGATGAGCCCTTTGCGGATTCATCTGCTATTCCAACGCATCTATTGTCTAAGTTCACCAGAGAACATGTTAAGGTCGCGTTATGCGGCGATGGTGGCGATGAGCTTTTTGGTGGTTACAAAAGATACATTGCCCGCCGACTTCTTGAAGTCTACAGAGTACTTCCCGATTCTATCTGCAGGTTAATAGAATCCTCAATGCTCCGTATACTGCCGGACTTAACAGCATACCATGGAACTAGCTATATCAAACTCCTACGGCAAGGATTGTCTCTGACTTCAAGGCTGAGAGAAAGCCCAAACGACCTTATTCCAATATACTGCGCAAGGTTAGAGAGAAACGAACTGATCGGTCAAAACGTTCAGGATCATTCCCGGGTCGAAAGGATAGCCGAAAAATACAAGGACTTGGACTCCCTTTCTCAGATGATGTGGACGGATTTCAATATGTATTTAGTGGATGATCTTCTTGCTAAAGTGGACCGCATGAGTATGTTTAATTCCCTGGAGGTAAGGTGCCCTCTTCTGGATCATCATCTTATCGAATTTTTGACGACTATGCCTATAGATTTAAAGATACGCGGGCTGACTGGAAAGTATATTCTAAGAAAATATTGCAAAGATAGGCTGCCAAGTATTTTGATTAATCGTAAAAAACATGGGTTCTCAGTCCCATTGGCTGAAATGCTGCGCGATGAGCTTCGGCCTTTAGTTCAAGATTTCCTGTTGGATAGTAATCAACTGAATATAGTATCGCACAAATCGGTAAAGAGATTGGTCGATCTTCACATGACAGGTAAAGGGGATTTTAGCAAGCAAGTTTGGGTGCTGTTGGTATTGGCCATCTGGTGGAATAGTTGGATGAAAAATTAAACAAAACATGAATGCTCTTTTGATTAGTACTGATTAGCGGGGAGTTAGGGATCTTAGGTGGCGAGAAGGCTCGTGAACTAATGAAAAAGCTTTTTGCGACTTTTTCGGATTTCTTGCTTAGGCTGCATTTTATGGAAGCTGCGGAGAAGCGTAGATTTATCACAGAATTAGTGCCCCTGATTACTATTATCATTATTGCTCTATTTCTTTTACCCATTGCCGGAGTATCTGTATCTAATAATACAGCCAAATACTTGCATAGAGCAAACAAGATACTGCATAACCAGGACCAGAGAATGCTTTTTGAAGATAAGGGTATTGAAGTTGACAGGGGGCCGCTTTTTCCAATGATGGTAGCTTTAGGTTTCAAATTGATGGGAAAAAGTGTCCAGTCCGCTATTCTGATAACACGTGGTTTTTTCGCCTTGGGGATTATCTTAACTTATCTATTGGGAAGGGTGCTTTATGATAAAGTCGTTGGCATTCTATGCAGTAGCTTCGTCCTGACTTCTTATGGGGTTAATAGGATTGCTACATCTATTGATACTGATATTGTTCATCCATTTTTTATCCTTTTATTTGTTTTGTTATATTATCTTTCATTGAATCGGTTGAGTCGACGTTGGGCTGTCTCTGCTGGTCTCAGCCTGGGGTTGGCTTTCATGGTTAAAGAATCTGCCATATTCTGTTTGGGGCTTCCTGTAGGTGTTGCCATTTTTGCCGCAACAGGTAAGCGATGGGACTACGGTAAATTAGGCCTCTGGATGATAGGGGGTACCCTGGTTTGCATGTTGCCGTTGGCGATTCAGACGATAGTGAAATATAGCTCCCTAATGCCTTTGCTTGGCGCAGCTCATCCCCAATACCAACAAGTGATTTCTACAAGTGGTGGCTTTGACAGCCCGTTGTTGTACTGGTGTCATGTGTTTACCGTGGGACTAAAGAACGCTTTGGTTGGCTACTATCAAGGTGCTTTACAAAAGGTGACTCCTCTTTCTTCCCTCATGATCTTTGGGTGGCTTTTTGTGTGCATCCGTGGGTTCGTTTCGAAAAGAACTAATGATCTTGTCTTGGGTATCTCGATAGCTTCTTTTTTGCCTCTAATCTTACGTGTAGGGGATGGAGGACTCAGATCGGGCCAGACAGCTAATGTCTATATGCTGCTATACGTTGCCTTAGCAATCTTTGTTGCTTCGAGCAGTGGTTACCTCGTTGACCAGCTAGTCTCTCACAAGCTAATATATAGGAAGCTGGCAGTGACACTTAGTAATGTACTTATTGTATCTTTCGGAATTCTATTCATTCTGCTTCAATTGTTTTCAGGTGGGAATACGTGGAGAGAATGGACCCAAGGACGGACCTCCTTAGCTATTTTTTCAAGAGAGCCATTTAAAGTATATGGAAGGTATACCATAGAACAACAAGAAGCTGCTGACTGGCTTAAAAAGAATACCCTTAAAGGTTCAAAAATAGTTGCGGACGGATATAGTCATGAAGCACTAGATTTTTTTGGAGTTAGTAAGGGAGATATCCCCGTTTTTCATCCCAAAAAAAGTGTCTCAATCGCTTTAGGTTCCATTAAGAAGCGAAATGATAATGACCGACCAGTCTATCTCATTACCTATCACAGCTTTGATACCGGCTCACAAAGCCGTCGTGTTATGTTTCCGATCTTTGAAGAAGATATCATAACGGCAACCAAGAAAGGGAATCCAGATTATATCGTGATTTCAGCGCGTGGGTTGTTTCTTCAAGCCTATTTTAATAAGGCGAAATGGGCGGAGCTAAAATATGAGAATTCAGATGTTAAGATTTATAAGATCAGTTCATCTGAAATAGGACACGTTATGATGGAAGACGTTTGTGTTAATGATGAAATTAATTACCATCTTAAATGGCTAAAAGAAAATTTCCCTGAAGAATACAGTCTGCTCTTAGAAAAGTTGGAAGAACTTGGATTATCTATCGGAGAGCTTGAAAGAAGTCAGTGTAGATTTCCAGCAGGGCAAGTGTACTAAGGTAACTACTAGGTTTGGAGAATAAGAGTACAGCATTCGTTTCTAAAAAAGCCTCAGGAACATTGTATCGAGTTCTCAAACTGTACGAGAAAAAGAATGAATGAAATGAAGTTCAGGAATGAGGTATTGAAGTGGGTGTATTCCATGCAAACAGGTCCAACGTCTTTCCGGATGAATGAAGGAGCAGATAGTACGATTTTTACGGTTTGTTTTGCTCTATTCATTTTTGATCTTTTTGGTGAGGTAGGTGCCTGGATGCAAAAAGATAGAAGAATCTGGGCCGATTATATCAACTCATTCCAAGATAAAGATAGCGGATATTTTATTCCTGATAATTATAGCGGTAAACTTAATTCGAAACCGCTTCAACAATTGACAACTTTTTGTCTCGACGCGTTGGACATGCTTGGCGAGTCACCGAGATATGATCCGTTTATTGCACTTAACCAGTGGCCTACTTCAGAGGATGTAGCCGATTACCTTAAAAAAATAGGTTGCTTCAAGGGTTATCCTACTACTGGCAATATGGCGATGTTTCTTGGGATTTTTTTAACACGAAAATATCTAAGAGACGGTGATAAGACAGACAAAGACCTTCTTGAGACATGGTTCAATGCTCATGAAAAGACGCAGAATAAATCAACCGGGTTTTGGGGGAATTCATTAAGTAATAGATATTACCATGGATTTCAAAATGCATTTCACCAGTTTGTGATTTATAATTATTGGGATAGAGCGATTCCATTATATACTAAGATTGTAGACATTGTGTTGTCCCTCCAAGACGAAGACGGGCATTTTGGCCCAATTCCAGGTGGTGGAGGGTGTTGGGATTATGATGCAACCGATATTCTTATTAATTGTGGGTACAAAAAAGGATATAGGGAAAAAGATGTTGAACTTGCTTTAACTAGATTGTTCTTTGCTATATTGAAAAACCAAAATAATGATGGGGGTTTTTGTGAATCTAAAGCGAGACCATCAAACCCAATCGAGGTCTTTGGATACCTGAACTTCATATTTTCAGACCACAATCTATACCTTACATATTACAGGCTTAGAGCAACTCTGAATGTTGCAAGACGTGGGAAGAGAATGATTGAAACCCATTGGACCAGGAAAGGTCGTGAGTGGGGGCAAAGTGATCTGTGGGATACATGGTTTAGGTGCTTGACTCTGGCAGAAATTACTGAGTCAATTGATTTTGACAATCCACTAAAACATTTGAACTGGAAATTCCACAAGTTGATAGGTTTAGGCTTTTTTAAGACATAGGGCTAAGTTAGCTGCTTGTTTCCTTGATGGGAGAGGGAGTATGTTCGACTTTTTACGAATTCATAAATTAGATTCTAACCAGAAATGAGATTGTTTTATTTACATAACACGCCGCTTGACTCTGAAAAGGCAAATATAATTCAGGTACTCTATATGTGTGATTGCTTCAGTAGATTAGGAGTTGACGTTACTTTAGCTATTCCAAGATCGAGTAAGCCAATGACTAGTGAAGATTTGTCCTTCAGTGTTCGAGAAAAAATTGGGCATGCATTGTCATTTTCCATTATTACTTTCCCTAGAATTAGGTTGTTTGGGCATTTTGATACCTTAGGTAGCTACTTCGGTGCAATGAATATTATAAACAAAGTTAAGGCTGATATTTGTTTGGTAAGGACTCCAGTTTTTTTGCAATTATCAATGAATAAGGGCATTCCAACCATTTTTGAATCCCATAATACGCTTTTGCATAATCGGTCTAACTTTTTGCATCAATTATGGAGAAGAAAACTAATTCAATATTCCAAATCAGAGAATTTGGTTATGTTTATTGCAATTAGTCAGGCATTAGCTAATTATTGGATTTCAAATGATATTGATCCACACAAAATAATTTCTCTACATGATGGTTTTGACCTGGAGTCTTTTAAATTAATCAAGACAAAAGAGGAAGCCAGAAAAGAACTTGGATTAAGAATGGATAAGAAAATCGTTGTATATGCCGGTAGCCTATATCAGGATCGCGGAATTGAACAAATATTACAATTAGCTACTATTTTTTCAAATGTCCGGTTTTTCGTTCTTGGGGGGCCCTCAGAGCGAAAAAAATATTTCGAAGAGATAATTGACAGCAAACGACTTGATAATATTAAGTTAATGGGTTGGACTCAGAAAGACAAAGTAAGAACATATTTATTTGCTGCTGATGTGCTTTTAATGCTCTGGACAAAAAGAGTACCGACAATTAATTATTGTTCGCCATTAAAGATGTTTGAATATATGGCAGCTGGAAGGATTATTGTAGGAAATGGGTTCCCAAGTATAAAAGAGGTATTGACCGATGGAATAACTGCACACTTAGCTAACCCAGATTCTTTCCAAGATTTGTATAAAAAGATGGAGACGGCTTTAAATGATAGGTATCCATCTGAATTAGCTCAACGCGCAAGAGAGCTAGCACTCAAGGAATATCCATGGAAAAAAAGAGCCCAGAAAATATTAGATCGAATTTCTATGGAGTTATAAATTGATTTCTTAGGACTAGTTAGAAATCCTAAGCAGTGTATTAAATTCTTACAATGAAGTAGGTATTTCATGTTAGGTTTTTTCGTAATCCTGGGATTTCTTTTCCTAATTTTATCCTTGGTTACCATTATTGGGCTAAAGTCATATTGTTTTGATATGCTATTAATTTTCATAATTACATGGACAGGCGAATCTTTCGTCGATTATGGTTTAACCCCTGATCATTTTCCAGACCTGTTATTTATCTATCTTATTTTTCTTATGTCAATTAAACTGCTTATGTCGGAAAGTAAGGAAAGTGCAAAAGCTGGTTTTTATCTTCCAGGGTTTACGATTTTTTCTATGTTGATTGCGACTTGCATTGTGTCAGCAATAATTAATGGCACTGATTTTATAAGAGTAGCTCTGTTTGTTAGGTATTTCCTGTTACCCTACCTCTTTTTTATTATAGTTTATAATCTGGATCTTAATGATAATGAAATAAAAAGCATTAATAAATTCTTAATTTTCCTCTTAATTACACAGGTTCTTGTTGGGACGTTGAAATGGATTATTCTTCCTGGTATTCCAGGCCAATTTGGGCAAGAATCTTTTACCGGCACTTATGCAACCCATGGTGGAAGTTCTCATGTATTAATTCCACTAATAGCTATTGGGTTTATTGTTCCGATGTATTTTAATAGAAACAAAAAGATATATTTACTAATGTTTATGAGTTTCATTTGGTATGCTTTAATCGGAGCAAAAAGGGCAGCATTTTTTGTTCTACCTGTTTTTATAGTTCCCATTTTTTATTTTATGAAGGCTAAATTTCGATTTAGATTCTCAAGAATGATATTAACTATAACACTGATTGCTACATCGTTGTACTTAATTGTCATATTGAATTATACTTTTAATCCCGAAGGGACGATAGGCGGCAGTTTCAATTTAAAGTATGTACTGAATTATACTAAAAATTATATAACAGGTGAGGGGGCTCAACTCGGAGAACATTATACCTTTGGCAGGTACGCTTCTACTAAAAGAGTGATTAAGCATATAATTAATAGTAAACTTAAAAATTTACTATTTGGATTTGGTCCTGGTGTTGCACTTAAATCAGGTATAGTGAGCAGTACACATAGGTCCTTTTTTCTAAGTATAGGAATCGAGGATGGTATTACTGGATTCATTTGGATGATTTCACAGGCAGGAATGTTAGGGGCAGGGCTATTCATATATTTTCTCCTTCATTTGCTTAGGCTTACAAAAAGAGATTATGTAAGGCTCAGTGAGCCTTATTGGAACATACTTGTTATTGGAACGTTGGGGGTGTTTTTAGTATTTCTCTTTGACTTTTTATTTTATTCAGAGGCATTTATCAGGGGAGAATATCTATTGTTCTTATTTTTTTACCTAACAGCAATATCTTTAAGGAGAGAAAAATTAAGCAAACATAATAGCTACCAAGAATGAAGGCAGGAAATTTAATGTCTCTCAAAATGGCAAATGACTATGAGAAAACAAATCATATTTGGGACCAGTTAATGATGGCCAATATAGAGATTGGGTAGAGCGATTAAATGGTGTTTAAAAAGGCTATGAGGGCATTTTCGGATCTGACAATAAATATTCTAATGAAGATTAGAATCTATATGAGAAAACAGTATTATTCGTTAAATGGTGTATCAATAGGAGCTTCAACATATATTTCTCCAAAAGCATACATAGATAGACACTCACCCGGTAAAGTGAAGATTGGTTGTAATTGCTATATTACTAGAAATGTTATTATCCTTTGTCACACCGATGCAAAACGAGGTGGCCCCTTGGAGCTATGGAAAGATATTGGTGGTAAAAGAGAATTCGGATATGTCAGCATTGGAAACAACGTTTTTATAGGGGTCAATTCGGTGGTAATGCCCGGAGTGACAATCGGGAATGATGTCATTATTGGTGCCTTGACACTGGTGGATAAAGATATTCCAGATGGAAAAGTTGTTTGTGGCAATCCAGGTAAAATTATTGCAAGTACAAAGGATTATTTTCCTTTACAAAAGAATTCTTAGTAAGCTAGATTCGCCATTGGAAAAACAAATAACAATTATTGTTTTTGCTAAGATGTCAAATGGGAAGTGTATTGATAAATTAAATTCACTCTTGCTTTCAAAAGAGAATATGTCATTGTATTTAATCCGGGAATCCTCTCTGAGATCCAATTTGCCAATAAAAGAATTTAACCTATCGGAAACAATTCCGAAGCGCTCAATATTTGTAATAAGTTGGAAATTTTTTGTGGGGATGTATCTTGCGTTGAAGATGAAGCCAGATATAATAATCTCGTATTACCTCATTCCGCATGGCATTATTGGAAATATCATTGGAAAGATTGTAGGCATTCCCACTATTGTTTCGATGATCGGATCTGATCTAAGTTATCTCAATCAAAGGAGCTTGTTGAAGAATGTGTTTATTAAAATACTATCAATGAGTAATTTAGTTTTAGTAACGGGAACAAATTCTAAGGAAACGTTGAAAAATTTGGGAATTAAAGAAGATAAAATTCGTATTATGGCAAACACTATTGATGTTAATAAGTTTTCAATACAAAGGAATTTACTTATCAAGAAAGATATAGACCTCATTTTTGTTGGACGTTTTTTACCTGTCAAAAGAATAGATCGTATCCTCAGAATTATGTACGAATTTCAACGTCGATTTGGGAGACTTTATTCGCTTCATGCATACCTTGTGGGTGATGGAGTCTTAAAATCTGAGTTAATGGCATTTTCACAAAAACTCAATCTTACTAATGTCGATTTTGTTGGATACAAAGAGGACATAATTCCATATATGACAAGATCAAAAATATTGCTCCTTACCTCTCTATCGGAAGGGTTTCCTGCGACCGTTTTAGAAGCTATGAGTATGGGGATAGTGCCAGTCGTTGGTAATGTTGGAGATATCACTGACATTATTAAAGATGGTGAAAATGGATTTATTATTAAAGAATATAATTACGAGGATATTGCCGAATTAATATTTAAACTTTTAAAATCGCCAGGTATATTAAGAGAAATAGCCGAAAAAGCTATTGAAACAAGCACAGAATTTTCTTATGAAAAGGGCGCGCTTATTTGGAAAAATATTCTGTATAATATGAATTTATAAAAATGGTGCCTTAAAAATGTCATAAAGGTATTATATATTTTTTAATTTTGGAAATTACAGTAGAACATATCTTATTATATTTATCTATATTATCAAATTATTCTGATTGTGGCTCAAAGTCCACAGCTTAAAGGAGCCTCTCTATTCCGGCTAACTTTTAAAGCATTCCTCTCTAATAACTAATTGACAAGTGCCATGACATCGTGGACAGGTAAAAGTGCCACTACATCGTGGACACTTTATATTTTAACGTAGTTGATAAGCGAATTCATCAACTTGAATATT
>JGI10211J34971_10005123_pt1 | contig 10286 bp, 12 predicted proteins | sample Etolagsediment_FD_34971 | JGI IMG/M metagenome (IMG submission 34971)
CATCATCCATTCTTGGTGGGCAGTTAAAATACTTATTATTAGATGTCTTATCACAAACTCCACTCATCTATTATATTATACCAAATATTTTATTTTAAGCCACTAATCTCTTCCATCTAGCCCTATTCCTTGCATCCAATACAACCTCATAAGTACAATCATCAAACTCACTCACAACTTTGTATCCAACTGGATAGTCCTTTGCTTTATCTGCTGGTTGCTTATGTCTCCTCTTAGATGGAGTACTTGCTGAACTTGAAGAACCAAGCTCAATATTCTTAACATCTTCACCTTCTCCTACATCAACATCATGATCCTCAGATTCAGTCTCCAAAACATTTCCACCATCCTCTAAATTAGAATCGGGAACTTCATCACCATCAACATTATCTCCTTCATTTACATCAACACCTTCTTCCTCAACATCAATACCTTCTTCCTCAACATCAACATCTTTTTCATCTTCATCAACATTTTCATCTTCATCTTCGTCAACATCGACATCTTCATCTTCATCTTCATCAACATTTTCATCTTCATCGACATCTTCATCTTCATCTTCATCAACATTTTCATCTTCATCTTCGTCAACATCGACATCTTCATCTTCATCTTCTTCATCAACATCTACATCATCATTATGTCTCTCATTAACATCATTTAAATCAACATCTTCTTCTTCATCACCAGCAAACATATTACCACCGAATTGTAAGTTCTGATCATTGATAATCTGTTCATAATTCAATTGTCTTGGTTGATGTCCTGAATCTAATTCTGCAACTTTACTTTTCAAAGATTCTAAATCTGCTAAACCAACGTTCAATCTAGTTTTGTTATCCCTAACTTGTTTTGAAATAAAATATAACAAACCAATAACAATAACAATCAAAACAATTAACAAACCCATTAAATATGTTTCCATTTTAATAAATTACTATAAAATAATAAGACGATTCAAACCAGCCCCTTTTAGAAAAAGGGGCTTTCCCCAAAAGTTTACTGATTTCAAAAAAATTAAAAACAATTTTGCCAAGAATTATTTACTGATTCTATATGAATATTGAAGTTATTTACTCATCCTAATTTATTTGGTAGTTTTATTCTTTTTTTTTTTTTTTTTTATTTATAATTTTGACTGTTTTAGATGTTTCTATAGCTTCTTCTATAATATCGTCATCGAAATCGTTATCTTTTAACAATTCAAGTGCTATATACTGTTCTGAAAATCCCTTCTTCAATTTATAATTAAATACAATTCCACCTTTTTCATCCCTATCTACTTCAAATTTGTAATTCTTAATTCTTCCCTTTGTCTTCTTCTCTAATCTAGCTAATTTAGTATAATGAGTTGTAACTATAAACAATGACTTTTTATATTTAGACATCTTATTCAAAATTGCAAATGCACCGGAGAAACCCTCTACATAATTCGTCGAAGAAAACAATTCATCCATGATAACAAAAGACAACTCATCACTCTCCTTTATCTTCTTAATATAATCCTTACTCCTAATCATCTCAGTCTCGAAAAGCGAAGCAGTTCCCTTAATATCCGGAATATGTAAATAAGTATCAATAAGTCTAAAAGGCGTCATCATTAACTCCTTCGAAGCCGACAATCCTAAAGTTTGAGACAACAACAAATTAATAGTAATGCTCTTGATAAATGTTGATTTTCCTGCAGCATTTGGCCCAGTAATTATCATGTTGCTCTTCATTTTAACATCATTTACAACTGGATTTTTATCAATAAATGGATTCCATATTTCCTTACAATCTATTAAAGGTTTCTTCTCACTCTTATCAAAATTAGTAAATGAATAATTATTCATACACAAAACATTATTCGAATTAATCATATCTACTAAACCAACATATCTCATCATATTTATCATCCGATGTTTAACATCATTGAATATATAATACCTACTCAAGACCCTTCCCTTATTATTAAACAACCTTGGCTTGTCCCTCAAAATAGAAACATTCAACAAATTCTTAATCACGTCCGTTTCTTTGCCTATTAAATTTGCATTAACTTGATAATATTCTAGAGGATCTATCCCATCACACAAAGTCGATATTTTATAAGTTTCGTCAATAAAAGTATTAACGGCGTTCATTTTGGAGTGTATAAGGTTGACTATTTTATTTATAGTTCTTGAGAGGTTAATAGTGGAGTAAATACTTTGTATATAGAGAAGGAACCAAATTGTTGAGGTGACATAACCAAGAATTTTGATTTTTCTGGGATCTTTGATAAAAAATCTGAACATATTGCTTTTGAAGAAGTTGGTAAAAGTATTAAAAACTAAGCTGAGGAATTTTCTAGGGGTAAGAAATTCTCTGATCTCTTTTGGAAGTTTTCTTCTAAAAACTAAAAACAAAATCAAAGGTAAAATCATTGCACTTAGTGGTGTTAAAACTGTAATAAGTGGTGCAATGAAGATTTTATAAACATTATTGAGTGTGAGGAGAATCTCTTTGCTGTTAAGGAATCCATCTATTTTGGATATACCTGTATAATTGAGGAAGATTATGTTTTGGAATACATCGATATGTTTTTTATGCCGATTATCCCAGAACCAAACAACATCATTTTGGACTTCTCTTATTTTGTCGAGGGACTTTTCGATTTCTCTTATTTTATTGTAACCTAAACTTATATATTTCTTTTGGACAGATTGTCTTCCTTTGAGAAGTTTGATATCATATAGAGGTTTTTGTAAAGTATATTTGAGATAGTTGTTACCTAATTCTGTTTTAGTTTTATTTATTTTTTTATAGATAGTGTTATCTAATTTGTTATCATTGTCTACAAAGAATTCTAGATCATTAAATACTCTTTCATTTATTTTGACCGTTTTCTTTTCATCAAATTTTATGTCAAGGAGTGCGCCGAAAATTTCGTTACAAGATACTTTATGTTCATCAATAAGTTGTAATCTGTCATCTAATGTTAACTCTTCCTCTTTTTTTTCATTGACATTTTTTGGTTTCTTTTTTTTGATAAAGTTCATGACATAATCCATTAAAATTCGCTACAGAATAATTGGAATTAAAAAACGCAAAAAAATATATCTGATATTATATTATATCATAATGGCTGTTTTTGACATAAGATTACCAAACAAAAAATACGTCGAAACTGTTAGAGGTGTCTATAAATACACTGTTATTCTTGTCCTGTTCCAGATTTTATCTTCTTTCTGTAAAAAAGGAAAAACTGTTAACTTTGGATTCAGTGGAGATATTTTGAACGAAAACTTCTTAAACACTTTATGTCTAATCCTAATTGCATACTTAGGATACATGCTTATATTCCAAGAACTCATAAGTATCAACTAAAAGTTAATTTTTTAAATCTAATTTAAAGTATAATGAGTTCATTAAGCTATGGCAGATTAACAGAACAAGATGAAAATGGTAAAATCATTGATGCAATTTCTAGTAACAAAATTTGTTACCCAATGTCAAATAAGATGTGGTTTAATCAAAGAGGTGGTGATATATACAGAACAATATATGTTGCTAAAGAAAAAAGATATGTTGTTGATAAATTATCATGGAATCATCTTAATACAAGTTATCTTAGTAAATAAAAAAAATAGTATAATATATTATATGAAGAATCTTTCGAATAAAGTCCAAAGATTGGTAAATGAGACTCAAGAGAACTATGATTTAAGAATCCTATTTATTGAGTTAAATAAGCCTAAAACAGCGAAAGACTTGAATTCAATAATAATGTATAGTAAAATATTCATTAATATTATAACTTTAGGATGTCGTTATGAAGCTAAAGTTGAAAAGGCGCTTAATAAGAATAGTAACAAAGTAAAAGCTTTGATTAAGAAGAATATTCATTATATAGTTTAACATGTAATGTTAAACATGTAATGTTAATTGTTTAATGTCTAAAAATATTTCTTATGGAGACTTTTCCATTACATTTGTATCCGAGAATACTATATCTAACGAAGAAATAGATTAAGTACAATCCAGGAAATAAGAATGCAATGAGAACATAAACTAATCTTGTAGCCTCGTTTTCGTGTCTATTACATTGATATGCGATATATGCTGCACCACATGAAATGATTAAGGAAATAAGGATATTTATAACGGAGAATTTTGGTTTGAAAACATCTTCATTGTTTTCAACTTTGTCTCTAATATTTGGAATATTATCAAGTAAAAATGTTTCAATCATGAGTCTTTATAGATTTATATTAGAAAATAAATTTAATCTAACATCTATATATAAATGATAGCATTCATGGCTTTTGTTTTTGTTTTATTATTTTTATTTATTATTTTATATTTAAACAATGAGTCTTTTGACAAATTTATTGGTAATAATGTTCATGAACATTTTGGTATTCAATGTCAAGACGAATCGAACACAACTGATTTTTGTGCTTGGAATGTGAACGATAAGACTTGCTATTGTACATATCAACCTGGTTTGACCAGAACTAATTTCCCACAGAATCCATCTTGTTGTGATAAAAGTTGTGCCGAACTTTCTGAAGAAGAATGTAACTTGATGCCCAACCCACAATACAACAATATCGATTATTATTGTCCAATTGATGGACAATGTAAAAAATTTATTGGAAAAACTGTTAATAATATGATTTCGGCAAATACCTGTGGATATGATAAACTAAATTATCAAACAATTTATCCTTTTTTGACTAAATCAGATTGTGAAGAATTTTTAGACCCATGTGGACTAAATAACAATGATAATTATTCCGTAAGTGAACAAAGAAACAGTTGTTTAAACAAAGAATTCTGTGGTTGGTGTACAAACGATCAAGGTGTTGGACAATGTATTTCTGGTACAGCTTCAGGTCCAATAAATATTTATAAATATAATTTCTGTCAATTAAATAATAATGGAACTATAAATTCATATATTCATAAAGGCCCATCATATGATAGTTAAAAAAAATGATTTTAATTTTGACTCATTATAAATTATTGAAAAAATAAATATCGGTGTAATATGAATATAAATAAGATGAACGAATCAACTATATATAAATTGGGGATTTTACCTTTTTGGTCAGGTTTATTTGAATTTTATAGACGTAATAATAAAAAATGTACTTCGTTAGCCTCTAATATATTTTTGTCAAGATATGCTTAAAATAGAAAATCCTAAAAACAACGAATGGAACATGCTTTTGAATCAAATAAAAAAAGATTCTATTAAATTAAATAGACTCAAAAAATATTCAAATATATTAAGTTACTCTAAAATAATACCTATTTCTTTATTGTGTGGAATATACATATTATATTAATTCTTTATGTTTAGTAATTACAGAATAATCTTTTATAAAATATATGATAAAAGGAGTAATATTTTTTATTATATTATTTGCTATAATTTTTGTTATTTATTATTTTTATGAACGGATAAATAGTGTACTTCGAATTGATATTATTATTAAATATTTGATTATTATTCTTTGTGTAGTAGGAATGGTTTTTCCAATGTTTAATAATAATCTTGATAATTTATCAAGTAAAGCCAGTATTTATAGTTTTTTGACTAAAAAGTATACAACAAATAAACAGGCGGAATAAAATCTATTCTAAAAGTATAATTGATGAGTAATAACAACAATTCATCTGTTAGATTAAATTCAACAAACTTAACGAATGGTCAAGCAACACAGTTATATTTCAAAAGAATGTATGAATTAACAAAAGAATATCTTAAAAGAAGAAATGGAAGATTGAAAGCTTGGTGGAACTCATATACTTTTTTCCAAAAGTTAATATTAATTCTCATTTTTGTTGGAATCCCCGTTATGATTTTCCTTTTTTGGGTTGGTAGATTAACGGTACAAAGTTTAAATAGGAACTTAGGAGCAAATTATTCCTGTTTGGACATAACTAGTGATTTACCATTTATTGGTGTTGTTAGTAATGATGTAACTTACCAGAGTTTACTAACTCAATATTTGACAACCTGTTATCCATCAATGTTGAATAATGGTTCGTTAAATTACAAGATTCAACACAATTATTTAACAAATGAGGTTGATGGTGAGTATACCTATAGTATGTGGTTGTACATAAATGGAAATGAGAGTGGAGTATATAGTTATTTCAAACATGTTTTGATGAATTTGTTGAAGACTAATACGACAATTTCTGATAATTATAGTTGGTCAAAATATAGATATAAGCATTTTAAGAATGTATTTGTTAGGGGAGATTCACCACAAGATACTGATAATTTGAATAGTATAAAGCAATATCCGGGTTTGTGGTTGGGTCCTGAGTTGACTAATTTGTATGTTGTTTTCAGTAATGGAACGAATAGTGAGAGTTATCTTTTGGAAAATTTGGAATTGAATAAGTGGATAAATATTACTGTAACTATTAATAATAATACTGTTTCAATATTTAGGAATGGTGAGTTAGAGATAACTGGAATGATCAGTGGAAATCTTTATGTGAATAACATAGGGAATAAGAATTTATATTTTATGGGTGATCCGGTTCTTGGTTCAACTAATCAAGGGTTTCCAGGTTTTATGAATTATTTCAATTTTTATAATTCAGTGCTAACTCCAATTGAGATAAAAACTTTATATACAAATTATTTGCCATTAATATCAAAATATATGAAAAAGAGTATAAGTTACAGTATTGAAACGGCACCAACTGTTAATATAATATCTGAAACTCAATCTTTTGATGAAACTGTGGATGTTTATTAATATTAGAAATAATGTTTCAAAAATAATCTTATTATAGAATATACTATGAGTTCAAATTCAGCAAATGCCTCCACTGGCAATAGCTCAAAATCTACTGCTGGAAAAGCAATGAAAGCAATGAACAGTTACAAACAAAGTAGCACTGGTGTAAAAGTTGTTATTTGGATTGTTATTGTTCTTATTTTAGTTTTGTTAATCTGGTGGATTGTTTATGCAGTTCAAAAGACAAGTCAAGAGAATTCACAAAATCCAGTAATTATAGATTCAACAATTGACGCATGGGTCACAAGACCATCTGTTAGTTTACCAATGCCATCATCCGGATACAACTACTCATACAGTATGTGGTTCTACGTAAGAGATTGGGATTACAGATTTGGGAAATGGAAGAATATTATGTGGAAGGGCAACCAATCCAAACCGAGACACAGTCCAAGTATCTGGTTATATCCATTAACCAATTCTATTAAGGTTGTCACTTCAACAACTGGATCAAACTCATTGACATCTTGTGATATTGAAAACATTCCATTACAGAAATGGGTACACATGGTCTACGTTTTGAATAACAGATCCGTTGACATTTACATCAATGGTAAATTAGAGAGAACATGTATTTTACAAGGAATCCCTGTTAACCAGAAGAATGATAAATTAACAATTAATTACAATAGTGGATTCTACGGTAAGATGGGTAAATTCCAATACTTCACATCAACATTAAGTCCAGAACAGATCACTAAATTATATGTTTCTGGTCCAAGCGGTTCAACTGGTTTGACAGGAAGCATGTTTAATAATGGACAGATCAAGGAAAGTGATAGAGTCTCAAGTAGTAGTTAATTTTGCTTCCCAGTAGCAGTTGATTTTGTTAATAGTTTAATTTTGCTCATTAATCTTTAGAAAATATATCTGATTAATATATATATAACTTAATGTCTACTAATCAGAATAGTGCAGACACATCAAATACTAATAGTGGCAATAATAAAGGTGGAAATGTTTTTTCAACAATTGTAAAGATCGTTGTCATTGCAATTGTAGTTTTACTCATTATTTACTTTTGTTACAAGATTGTTACTGATTTTATTAGCACAAATAACAATTCACCTTACTTTATTCAAAGTATAGCAGATGGTAATACACCTTTATTAGTTAGTGGTGATAAATTACCACCATCAGAAGACGCTAAATTTGGAACAGAATTCACATATTCATTCTGGATTTATGTTAAAGACAGTAACTTTACAACAAGTTCTGGTTCATCAAGTTCTAGTTGTAGTGTAAACAGCCCAATGAAGAATATTTTTGTTAAAGGAAGTACAGATTACTCAAGTGATCATCTCCCATTATTACAAGCACCAGGTGTTTGGTTATATCCTGATGATAATAAGATGGCAATCTTCATGAATACATTCAATAATTACGCTGAAAGATGTGATATTGGTAACATTCCAGTTAATAAGTGGGTTCACATTACCATTATGTTGATTGGACACAGTTTAGATGTTTATGTAAACTGTAATCTTAAGAAAAGATGTAAATTAAGTGGAGTCCCAAAACAAAACTATGAAGATTTAAGAATTTCATATTGGGGTGGATTCAACGGATACTTATCCAGATTCAGATACTACAACTACGCTCTTGAACCATACCAAATCAGTCAGATTTGCGGCATTGGTCCAGCAAGCACTGATGAATTAACAAACAATCAAACAGCTCCGCCATATTTGGCAAAGGATTACTGGACAACAACCGGTTTCCCAAAAGCACAAAATCCTTAATAACCACAAAGTGGTTTCATATTTCTTAATTGATCATCAACTTTCTTTTTCAAATTAGTAATAAAATATGTCAAAATGAAACTTAAATTAGAGATAACATCCTTTTTCTCCACACTGTAATCTCTAATATTGGATAAACACTCATCAATTGTGAACCAACCGATATCGCCAATTTCCATAACTTGTTTTTCATTATTTTTATTCACTACTGGCACTTTATCAGTTAATGATTGAGCAATATAATATCTATTCTTATATTTAACCTTATTACTTCCCATAAATAATTCATTTATAGGATTCATTTTCAAAACTATATATTCACCATTTTTGAAATCAGTTTCTTCTTCAAACTCTCTTTTGGCACAATCAATATCAACTTCAGTTAATTCTTTTTTACCTTTTGGAAATCCCCATTCTGGTTGTTCATAGTTTCTTCCTGATACATCAATCAATTCTTTAAGAGTAATTATACTTTTGTTATTATAAATATTAACTTCATATCCAGATTTAACTTTGTTGAATCTTATTTTAGATTCTTCATATTCACCAGAGTAGTTTTTAGCTTTGTTTTTTGAATTAATATTCCATAATGTACTCCAATTATAATCGAAGTCGTTGTTAATTAAGTCATCTTTTTCACTATTTGTCATTAATCTCATAGTGTTCAAGATATAATCAATGTCACCCAACTTATATTTACCCCTGATGAATTCGATAATTGAAAAACTAATTCTTCTTTTAATCATCAAAAATTTCATATTCTTTCTCAAATACTCTTCATTGACATCTTTTAAAATATTCTCCAAAGTAATAATGTCGTTCATATCGAGTATTCCAGTTTCCATTTTATTACTAAAAGCCAATAAAGTCCCAATATCAATATCTTTCAATTGGACACACATAATGCCATAACTAGTTATGGGCAAATGACACCTCTTATATATATGTCCAACTTTTCCACAATTGACACAAACAATGTCTTTTTTTTTCTTATTGTCTTTTTTAAAAAAACTCATCAGTATTATAAAAAGTACTATTTATTTTTAAGTAAAGAAAGGGAGATTACATATCCCTTTTAAACCCTACACCTACCGTTGGTAGGTACAAATTTATTGGAGAGGACCTTCAATAAGATCAGTTGATACTAAATATTTACCAAAAAAGGTAACTCATTATGATACATGGTGGGATGATTATATGCCATTCCGTGAATATAAACTTAAAAAAAAAATGTTTTAAATTAATGATGTCTAGATGTATTGGATTAAATAAAAAAGGTAAAAAGTGTAGAAGGAAGATTCCTGAGGGGCAATATTTTTGTTGTGAGAGTCATAAGCCAATTAATAAAGAAATTTTAACAGAGGAGTGTATAATGTGTATGGAGAAGGCTGAGCAAAAAACATTATGGGTTTTGAAGTGTGGACATGCTTTTCATTTTCCTTGTTTGGATGAATGGTTTTGTAAGATGAAAAAAGAGGAAGATAAAATGGAGTGTCCGATATGTACAAGGGAGTTTAGGAAGGAATTGAAAAAACAAAGGCCAGATTTTATTGATGTAAGTAAACATGTTTATCATTCGAAAATTCTTGATATTTTAGAGTCAAAAGATTAAATGCATTTAAAAAAAAAATTTATAATTAGAAGTAATGTCGAATAACGTTACATTATGGTTTCATAAAGTGAATGACAATAATTGGGGAATAGAAAGTTATGAAAAAGTTATTGATATAAATTCTCTTGACGATTTCTTGTA
>JGI10211J34971_10005124_pt1 | contig 10286 bp, 14 predicted proteins | sample Etolagsediment_FD_34971 | JGI IMG/M metagenome (IMG submission 34971)
ATGCTCTGCAAGAGGGTGTGGGGGATGTGGTGCTGATGGGCAGACAGTTCCTGCGGGAGCCCTCCTATGCACTGCGGGCAGCCAGAGAACTAGGAGCAGATGTTCACTGGCCGGGGCAATATGAGCGGGCGAAGCTGTAGGCAGAGAGAGCTTGGCTCCGGAACTCAGCGGGTCGTGGATCCCCAGTCAATGTCACTGATACCCAGCGCCTTCTCGCCGGATGCCTCGAAGGCGTGCAGAGAGTTTGTGGCAAGGGCGTGGTCCTCGCGGTCATCGAGGAATGTTGTGATCGCCTCGATCGCATAAGAAGTCTTTGTTCGACCGGTCCTACGCGCTAAAGCATCGAGGCGCTCGACGATGTCCTCGTCGAGTCGAATAGTCATCAGGGATTGTGGCATTGGGACCTCTTTTCTCCCTCACTGTCTAGAGTATGCGCGAACTGCGGGTGAAGGAACCAGAGCTTTGCCGCGGGGGAACGTGAGTGATGACGGCTGTTAACAGACCCGCACCGCATCCTCAAGGAATGCGGCGTCTCGAGGGAGGGTGAGGCTGCCCCTGGTGATGATCGTGACCGGAAACCCTAGAGCTTGTTCGAGGTCTATTTCACACGCGGCGATGTCATAGAGGGTTGCGCCTGCGTCGGCGTCACAGAGGAGATCCACATCACTATCTTCTAGTGCTTCGCCCCTGGCGACAGAGCCGATGACGGACACTGTGGAAAGTTTGTGGGCTGTGGCAACTGTGCGAATCAGGGAAGCCCTCTGTTGCAGAAGTTCCAGGGTGGGCTTCGGTGGCCCATAGCGGGTCCAGGGAATCAAGACAGCTTTCGGTGATCGGTGGGAACCGATCACCACAGGGTCGGCGTCGGGATTCTCCGACAGTGTTCTCATCAGGGCAGGAAGGCTCGACCTGGCTTCTGCGATACCGAGAACGCGGGGTGAGGACATGACGAGAGCTTAGCATTATGTACATAAATATGTACATAATGCGGGGCCTTCGCCAACGAGAGCCACCCGGGCACTCGTGCTGCGGTGGTGGATAACTCTGACGGGGTGGGGAGCCCGCTCCCTAGACTCCGCCGATGTATGTCTTTATCGACGATTCGGGGGACCCGGGGTTCAAGTTCGACAAAGGTTCCAGTCGGTTCTTTGTCATTGCCTGTTGTGTGTTTGAGACTGCCGAGGCCGCGGAGTTGACTTCGGAGCGGTTTCGTTCGATACTTCGTCAGTTTCTCTCGCGCGATAAGGCGGAGTTTAAGTTCTCCAGGTCCCGCGAGGACATACATAGGCTCCTCCTCGCGAAACTCGTGGGATTGCCCTTCCATATTCACGCTGTGCTCATCGACAAACGTGCCGCGGTTCCTCACATGGGTGATCGCGGACCAGGTGATCTTTATCGTTCCGCAATCGCACGGACTCTAAGCTCCGTGCAATATTCACCCTCCGGTCTGATGGTTTTTCTCGATGGGCGAGGAGACAAATCGTACATACAAGGAACTCGCGCGCTCTTCTCCCAGCAGCTTTCGAGCCATGGTGACAATCGCATTCGCAAACTTCGATCGATAGATTCGCGCTCGAGTCCGCTGATACAGCTCGCAGACTTATTCGCCGGAACTATTCGTCGATCCGCAGACGAGAGTGATCGCTTCTATCGGCGACTATTGGAGCCGTACTTGAACGGTGGTGCGCTGACCATTGAGAAGGTCCATTAAAGGGGGCGACCCGAGCTCCTATCCTGACGTTACGTCAGGCACGCGCACAATCCAGTGACAATTCGGAACCCGGGTCTCGGAATCTTCAGTATGTCACACAGGTGGAGGCGGCACGGCACATAATCCACAGGCGTCATGTGAGGGGGCGACCCGGCCCCTATCCTGCCGCCTGGACAGGAACGCGCTCCATTCGGAAGCTATTCGGGGGACCGGGTCTGTGTGTGGCCAGTATTGCACAGGCTCCGCCGGGGTTAGCGCTGTCAGGGGAGCTTGGTAGCGTCGGGGTTGGAAAGGATCATTCGTATGGCTACTGAATCTCCCGACACCCCCTTGGGCTTTGTTCTGCCTGATGTCTCACTACCTGACTCCTCCGGAGATTTGGTCTCTGTGCGAAGCGAGGGAGCTGCCGCCACCCTTATTGCCTTTGTCTGCAATCACTGCCCCTATGTGAAGCACGTAGAGGGCCTCTTCGGCGAAGTTGCGTCTTCCTATATGGCCAAAGGCGTGGCCATTCGAGGCATTGTCTCCAATGATGTGGAGTCGTATCCAGAGGACGGCCCCGAGGGAATGAAGGACCAAGCCAGCAGAGCTGGCTGGACCTTCCCCTATCTCCAAGACCGTGACCAGTCTTTCGCTAAGCACCTCGGTGCTGTGTGCACGCCGGATTTATTCCTCTTTGATCGAGACAACGTGCTGGTCTATCGGGGGGCCTTTGATGAGTCCTCGCCAAAGAACGGTGTTCCCCTGACCGGAGATCACCTCACTCGAGCGCTAGATCTGACCCTGGAGGGCGCAGAAGTCCCGTTGCCTCATCGACGCGCTATTGGGTGCAGTATCAAGTGGATTCCCCAGGCATAACGCCCGGGAGTTATCCACAGATCTGATTTTTGCCCCCACGGCATCGCTCGAGTGACTACCGTTTGAGCATGACACAGGCGAAAACATCAGTGCTTGCAAAACGCAATCACCCAGGCTACGGTGAGGGTATGAGCCCTAACGTGCTGGTGAGAAATGTTCCTACTGAGATTCACGCGACGCTTGTTAGTCGTGCTGAGGCCGCGGGGAAGTCGCTGCAGGAGTATGTGTTGGGCCTGCTCAGCGAGTCTGCTGGTAAACCCACGATGGCCGANGTNATGGCNGAGATTGANGCCAATCTCGCCGCNNANCCCNTGCCGTCGATGAGCACGGAAGAGATCGTGGCAACTATTCGCGAGGGACGCGAGGAACGCACGACACGATTGCTCGGCTAGTGCCCGCTTCGATTGCGCTCGACGCCAGTGTGGTGGTGGATGGGTTGGTCGACTTAAGCGCCACCGGAGACCATGCCCGAGCGCTGATGGGGCAACCCGGCGTGTATGTCCCTGANCTGCTCTACTCAGAGGTCAGCAATGCTCTGCGCAGAAGAGAGGTACGCCTGAAGCGGTCCATGGAGCGGGAATTCACTTCACTTCTGCGCCTGCCCTGGGATCGAGTGCCGTTTGGCACCTTTGGCCGACTGACCTGGCCGCTTCGGCACGACGTGTCTCTCTATGACGCNACCTATNTGGCATTGGCCATGGTGCTCGATGTTCCCTTGGCCACCACGGACAGAAAGCTNGCGAGCGTTGCCACCCGTTACTGCGAAGTGGTCATCCCTGGCGAGTAAACGCTGAGTCCGGCGGCTTTGGCCGCCTGAATCAATCTCTGGTTGTAGGCGACCATGTTGCAGTGGGCGCGAAGCGCGCTGGCAAGATGGAGGGCGTCGAGAGTCCTTAGCTGCACAGGCTCCACTTCCGAGGCTAGGGAGATGATCTCGGGTCGCAACCTCAGCGAATACACCTGGGAGAGAACTGCGTCGACCTCGGCAGGGGAAATTGATCCTTCGCGTCGCGCCGCTCGATGCAGCTCCACGGTGGTGAGGTCACTCGAGATGAGCTCTGGCGCCTCGCCCCAGTCATTGCCGCCTGCCAGAAAAGCCGCCAGAGCTGTGGATTCGACTTCGGGTCGGATCAGCTTTGCCAGCGCAGAAGTGTCAGCGTAGAGGGTTACCACCGCTCGTCGTCTCTCATCTCCTGAAGGATGTGTGAGAGAGGGACAGGAGAAATTACGGGGGGCTCTTCCGCGAATCTCTTCAAGAATTCCTGAAGGTCGCCACTAGGGGGAGTGGCCTCTCCGGATTCAACTAACTCCTCGAGGGTGCGCGCGGGTGCGTAGGGAACAAGGCGAGCAACAGGACGTCCATATTCGGTCACCACCAGAGATTCTCCCTTCTTGACACGTGCAAGTACTCGGGAGACATTCTGACCTAGGTCACGCATACCTACTGAATTGTTATCCACAGTTCTACAGTGTAGAACAATTTACAGCCCAGTACCGAACCACGCGGGCTTCCTCGCCGCCTCGGTCGCGACTTTGTCATAACATATTGTCAAACTCGTTGATTTGTTAGGTGTGATGGTGCGCAAGACCGAAGTTCTTCTTCCCCAGTCCCTCTTTGCTGATTTGGATCGCTCCGGAACAACACCGCTCTATCACCAGGTCGCGACAAAGTTCGAGGTGGCCATTCGGCAGGGAACCCTGCCTCCTGGCTCCCGCATTGAGAACGAGGTTTCGCTCGCCGAGCGTCTCCAGCTCTCCCGGCCCACCATTCGTCGTGCTATCCAGACCCTGGTCGACGACGGGCTCATTGTCCGTCGTCGAGGAATTGGCTCCCAGGTCGTCCACGGGCAGGTGACCCGGGGTATGGAGCTCACCTCGCTCTATGACGACATCCAACGAGGTGGGTCCAGGGCGGAAACCACCGTGGTGTCCTTTGGCAACAACCCCGCTAATGCTCATGTGGCTCAAAGCCTGGGTGTTCCCACCGGCACAGTGGTCACTGAATCCATCAGGATCCGCTATGCCGACAAGATCCCGATGGCCGTCCTCCACAATTGGATTCCTCACTCCATTGGAACGTTGACAAAAGAAGAGCTCGATGGCAAAGGTCTCTACCAAATCTTGCGCGAGCGAGGTTTTGTTCCCCAGGTGGGCAAACAGCGCATCAGTGCGAGAAAAGTCACCCAAGCCGAAGCCAAGGAGCTCGACATCGAGTCGGGCGCTGCGGTTCTCACCATGGAGAGAACCGCGTATGACTCGATGGGTCGAGCTATCGAACACGGCGAGCACATCTATCGCACGGACCTGTACTCTCTCGAGTTCACGGTCGTCAACAAGTAGGGCTCAGTCGGCCAGGTCGACCACACTTTCCCAGGAGCGGGAATCCCACGAGTTGATCAGCGCCTGCTGGACACTCACCACGTCGACGGCTTCACGGAAGCTGGGGGAGAAGTCTCCGCCAGTGGCGAGGGCCTCCAGGAACGAATAGTCCTCGATGGCCATCAAATCCTCCAGACCAATCGCGTTGGCCTGTCCGGGAGCAAAAGCGCCGTGGAAGGGGAAGCGATCCCCACCATAAATGGTCGTGTATCCGGAGCTTGGGTCCTCGGTCAATCGGTAGAACTGGAGCTCGTTCATCTTCTCCAGGTTCCAGGCCAGGGCGCCCTTGGTTCCATAGACCTCGAACGCATTCTGGCTCTCCGGTCCCACCATGGTGCGACTGGATTCGAACGTTCCCGTTGCACCGTTGCTAAACGAGCAGAGCATCGACGCAAAGTCCTCGTTTTCCACAGTGCCCTTGGGGTCCTCGGGCTTGCCGCGGCCATAGTGGCTGGCGGCTCCCGTAGGCAGTGGGCGCTCGGGGATGGTGGTGTTCTTCATGCCGACCACCTCGGTGATGTCGCCCACAAGAAATTGCGCGAGCGAGATGGAGTGGCTGAGGATGTCACTGGTGGCACCGTAGCCGCCCTGGTCCAAAATGAAGCGCCAGGTCAACAGCCCCATCTCGTCGCTTCCATACATAGAGAGGAAGCGACCCCGGTAGTGGGTGATCTCGCCCAGTGCTCCCGACGAGATGAGCTCCTTCGCGTGGAGCACCAGGGGTGCCCAGAGGTAGTTGTAACCCACGGCGGTCCGAACACCAGCAGTCTTGGCTGCGGTGTAGGCCTCGACGGTCTGCTCCGGCTTGCCTCCGATGGGCTTCTCGCTAAAGACCGCTTTACCCGCTTTTGCGGCTGCTTCAATCATGGGAACGTGCAACATGTTCGGCGCCGTCACCCAGACCACATCGACATCCTCCGCCTCGACCGCTTCACGCCAATCCTCCACAGCACGCTCAAAGCCAAAGTCACTGACCGCACGCGCGCGACGTTCCTCTTCGGTGTCCGCGCAGACCACGAGTTTCGGGTCAAAAGAGCGGTTCGGGAACAGTGAGGGCATCCGGAGCATCGCACGGGAGTGCACCTGACCCATCCAGCCAAGACCGAGGACGGCAACACCGAGGGGTTTGTTCATGAGGGGAGACACCTTTCTGAGGGTTAGTGGTCGGGTCTAACAATCTGAGCTGCACGCGCGGTCGCCGTCTCAACGTCCCCATCGGGCGGATACAGCAGGGTGCGACCAGCGAGGAGGCCCCGAACATTCGGTTCCGCCATGCCTTTTTCCCATTTCGCAAAAATGGGGTCAACGCCCCCGCTCGGATCACCACCGAGCATGAGAATCGGAAGCGTGGTGGCGCCCGCCACCTCGTTCATACGATCACTCGCCGGAACTTTCAACCAGGTGTACGCGGAGGAGGCTCCCAACCCCGAGGCAATGGCCACCACCGTGATCAGGGCGTCATCGGAGGGGTTCAGCGTTGCCCTTCCGGCAGCGTCTGTGAGATAGGGCAGTGGCTCAATCATGGAGAGCAGTTTGCGATCCGCCAACTGGGTCGTGATCGAGGCGACTGTTTCCAGTGTTCGTGCGACAGCGGGGTCGGTGTAGTTGATGCGCAGCAGGGTTTTTCCCCCATCGAGACCCAGGGATTCAATGTGTTCCACGTGATAGGCGGTGACGCGGTCATCGAGCTCCCACGTGGCGCCCACGATGCCACCGCGGTTGATGGTTCCAATCGCGAGTTTGTTTTCCAGTGCTCCCAACCATGCGAGTTCTTCGAGCACATCAGCGCTTCCGAGCACTCCGTCAACACTCGGGTTGGCGAGCACCCGAACCAGGTGGTCCAACAGTGTGTGGCGATCCGCCATGGCAACGGGGTCTGACCCCATGCTGATTTTGCCCCGGGCGGTGTGGTCTGACGCGACCAGGAGAAGGTTGCCATCGGCCCCTTGAGGGGTGCGACGTTTACGGTTCAGCAGCGCTGTGGTGAAAGATTCAGGGTCAAAAACCCTGGCTCGAAGAAGCTCGTGATACTGCTCGTGACTCACACTCATGCTGCATCCTCCATCACCCGGTGGAGCTCATCCAAATTCGGCATCGCGTCCGCACAGGTCAGCTGTGTTGCGACGAGTGCACCAGCTGCGTTGGCGAGCGCTCCACTGTCTTCCAGGCTTAAGCCTGCCAGTAAACCGTGGCAGAGCGCACCCCCAAAAGCATCCCCGGCACCGAGTCCGCAGACAACCTCAATCGGTGTCGGTGCCACGCGAACCCGCTCAGTGCTCGTGGCGAGCAGGGCTCCCTGGGCTCCGAGCTTGATAATCGCCAGTGCCACTCCCGCGTCCAGGAGAGCATCAGCTGCCGCATCGGGGTCGCTCACCCCCAGTGCCACCTCGCACTCCTCGGAATTGCCGACCACGACGGTGGCGAGCGCGATGGCGCGCGTCGCCATCGATCGTGCGTCGTCGACGCTTGCCCATAGGGAGGGTCGATAGTCCAGATCAAGAATCGTGTGTTGGTCGCGAGTCCTCCGTCCCATCCAGGTCAGGCACGCCTCGGGCGTGCTGCCCTGGGACAGGGAGCCTTGACTGATCCACAGAATCTTTGCCGTCGTTATCAGCTCGTCGGGAACATCGGAGGCCACCAGCTGGGTATCGGGCGCGGCTGCTCCGCGGTAAAAGATCACAGTCGGGGTTTCGGGGGGAGTCAGGGCAGCAAACGCCAACGGGGTTTGGGTACCGGCAACGCTGCCGACATAACCGGTGTTAACACCCCAACCCTCCAGGCGACCCCGGATGTAGTTACCAAAGTCGTCATCCCCGACTTTGGTGACCAGTGTCACCTGGTGACCAAGCCTCGCTGCCGCCACCGCAACATTGGTGGGGCTTCCCCCCACAGATTTGTGGAAGCTTTGCTGATGCTCAAAACCTGCGTGAGGCTCCCGTGCATAGAGGTCGACGCTGATGCGTCCAACACTGACGACGTCCGCGATCATGACGATTCCAGGGTGGGAGCAACCTTCTCCACCAGGTACTCCATCGAGGTGGTCACTTGGTGAATGGGCCCTTCGCCCTCACCGGGGAGACCATCGGTCAGTGCGGTGTCCTGCTCGATCACATACCAGCCGTCATAGCCCGCGCCCTCGAGGGTTTGGACAACGCCCATGATGTCGACGTCTCCCTGACCCAGCGGCGTGAAGATGCCCGCCTGGGTGGCTGCCATCAGGGAAACTTCCCGCCTAAGAACAGGCTCGACCATGTCGAGCCTGATGTCTTTCAAATGGACGTGGCCGACGCGATCCATAGCGTCCTTGGCGAACTCCACCGGGTCTTGGCCTCCAAAAGCCATGTGTCCGGTGTCGAGGCAGAAATGCACGTCACACGAGTCGAGGACCCGGTGGATGTCGTCTCTGGTTTCCACCAGAGTTTGCACGTGGGGGTGCAAAACCTGCTCGAGCCCGTGCTCGGCACAAATATCGTCGATGATGCCAAACATCTCAGCCATGTGACCTTGCTCGGAGGCGTCTAACGCGCGAGGAATGGACCAGTCCATGTCCTGAACGACTGAGGAAATGAACTTGGTTGCACCGGCATCCTGGAAGAGTTTCGCGGTGGTGCGAGCACTTTCTACAGTGGCCTCGCGCTGAGCCTTATCGTGGAGAACAACCGGGGTGAAGCCGCCCAACAGGGTCATCCCAAACGCTGAGAGTTCATCCTTGACGCCTTCAGGAGAAGTGGGGAGGAAACCCGGCGCACCGAGCTCCGTGGCGGTAAAACCCAGCCCCGCCATCTCGCCGAGCACTCGGGGAGTGGGGAGCATGGCGCCCCACCCGGGCACTTCGCAGATGCCCCAGGAAATGGGCGCAGAAGCTACCCGGGAAAGAAAGTCCGACACCAGGCACCCCTTCGTTGGAACGTTCCAATGATTATGGCAGAATGGTCCCACGCACGCAACACATTCGTGCCCAGATAAAGGGGAAAACATGCGAGTACTCGTCGTTGGAGCGGGCCGAATGGGCGCCATCCGGGTAGAAGACTTGGTCGCTGACCCCAGGGTCACTGAGGTCCTTATTGCGAACCGCAATGAAGCAAAAGCTCAGGAGCTTGCCGCCACCTGGGGTGCCACTGCGTTTCGCTGGGATCAGGCTACCGACTCTGTTGCTGATGCCGTCGTGGTGGCGGTGGGAACCAGTGCCCACGATCACATTCTGAGCGGCGTCCTGCCCCAGGGAATACCGGTGCTGTGTGAAAAGCCCGTTGCGCTCACCCTCGAGGAGACGGCGTCGGCTATTGCGTTGGCCCAGAGCAGCGGCTCAGCCCTGCAGATTGGTTTCCAGCGTCGTTTCGACGAAGCCATTCGTGGTGTCTATGACACCATCCAGTCCGGAGGCATCGGCACCTTCTACTCGATGAGCATGGCCTCGAGGGACCACACTCCCAGCCACAAAGATTTCATCCCGGGCTCCGGCGGAATCTTCCGCGACCTCCACGTCCACGACTTTGACCTGGTCCGCTGGCTGACCGGCAGTGAAATCGAGAGTGTCTTTGCGACCAAGAAGGTTCGGGAGTATCAGGACTACGCCGAGTTCGATGATGCCGATGTCTCCACCATTGCGCTGACCACGGTCAGTGGCGTCCAAGTGGTCATTACCGGTGCACGCCATGACGCGATGGGCCACGATGTGCGCCTGGAAGCGTTTGGGTCGAACGACTCAGTGTCGGCAGGGCTCAACACCCGCACACCGCTTCGCACCATGGAGGGTGATCTTGCCCTGAACACCCATCCCTACACCGGGTTCGTTGACCGCTTCCGGGATGCGTTCCGCCAAGAAACATCCTCGTTTGTCTCCCTCGCGGCTGGGGACATCGAGAACCCCACCCCACCCGAGTCAGCGCTCGAGAGCCTTCGGGCGGCGATTGCCTGCGAGAAATCCATCGAAGAATCCCGGGCCATCACGGTGGCGGACATCACCTAGGTCATGTCCGCATCCAGACCCACGATTCTTGATGTGGCATCCCGCGCTGGGGTGTCCAAATCGTTGGTTTCTCTGGCGCTGTCGGGTTCACCGAAGGTGGCCCCGAAGAGTCGCGCCCGAATTGAGCGTGCTGCGCAGGAGTTGGGATATCGACCCAATGCGGCAGCCAGAAGCCTCGCTGCCAAAAAGAGTCGCACGCTCGGTGTTCTGGTTCTTGACCTTCACAACCCGGTCTTTGCCGAAATTCTTGACGGTGTTCAGACCGAGGTGCGACAACACGGCTTCACCACCATGCTGGTCAGCGGCGGGGAGGACCCCGCACTGGAGCGAGCCGAAATCGACACCCTGCAGCAGTTCCAAATCGAAGGT
>JGI10211J34971_10005126_pt1 | contig 10283 bp, 10 predicted proteins | sample Etolagsediment_FD_34971 | JGI IMG/M metagenome (IMG submission 34971)
GATTGCGTAAACAACTTGAGTTCCTATTTGCACATTGTATGGCACACTTTTATTTTTACTATGTGATCCATGTGGTTAGGTGGAGTGCAAGCTATTGCAAATCCGTGGACATCGGTTCTATTCCGGTACGCGCGTCCATCTCATAGAATGCTGAGTCGAAGAACTACGTTTAAGTATTTCCCCGTTGTCTTCGGGCCAGCGCGAATGCGAACAAGGTTCCGATACTGACAAATAGTAAAGAGGCTAGTAGCGCAGCGATTGGACCAAGGTGATCGAGAAAAGTCGAGAATATAATCTGTCCAACTAATCCGCTTGCAAATAAATAGGCCATGACTGTTGCGGTAGCTGCCGATGTTGAATCGTTGAGTTTAATTCGAATGGCCGCGTGAAAGACGCCGTTCCAACCGACTGCGACGAAGCCTGTCAAAAGAAACACAAATGGGGCTGTGGAGGAGTCGATCAGCAGTAGCGCAATTAGGATGCAAGTTGTCAGTCCGATGATCGCGAGTGTCTTTTCGCTGGAATTAAGGCGATCTGCAGTTAGCCCCCAGAAAATTCGTCCTACTAAACCTAATGCGTTACCGATTGATAAAGCTAAAAAACTATTCGTCGACGAGACAAATCCTAATTCAATCAGTGATGGGAAGCTTCCAAGCACGATCATTTGGACGGCTCCAAAGCACATTCCAACGATCAGTAGCCGAGCTAAAAATGGGTTTGACCATACGGTTAACAGCCCAGTGCGTGCGCACAGTACGATTGTTTCACTCACTTTGGGGCAGGTAAGGATCAGAGTGCAAAGAAGGACGACTGGAAGTGCCACCCATACTTCAAATTGACTAGAGGCATTGCTACCCCAAAGCATAGCTGCGGCTGCGCCGAAGGGGACGCCTGACTGTTTGATGCTAAAAACAAGATTGGTGCGTTTCGATTGAATTTTGGTCAAAAGAGCTGAAGCCGCCGGATTGGTCAACGCGTACGCAAGCCCGATCAGAATTGCGCCAAGCACTGCCATCGAATAATTCCCGAATGACTGCGCTATTAACCCGACGATTAAAGTGATGAGACAAACTCTCAGACTGTTGGTTGTTCCCCAGCGGGATATGAGATTTGCACTAAAGACGGATCCAATTGCCGCCGCTCCTCCAGAAATTGCAGGAAATATCGCGACATAAGCGAGGGATACACCGAGAGCTTCACTTGTCCACGCTGGCGACGAGCTGATGTGCAGAAGAGCCCACATACCGGTTGCCTGCATGCAGGTCGTCCAGATGAGGATGTAAAGAGATTTGTAGCCCATTGCTTAATTGTATACAACCTATAGTGATTCACAATTTATTTTATTAATTATTGATTTATGAAGTTAATTTTTGATTGAAAATTTAATATTGTATGCAATACTGATACAGGGTTTAGTGAGAACTCATCTTAGGAGAATAAAAATGTTTAAAGCAATCCGTATCGCCGCTCTCGTCGCGGCAGCTTCGGTCGCTCCTTTTGTTGGAGCTGCTGAAGAAATCATTTTTGGTATCAGCGCAAGCAAGGGGTCATTGCAGCAGCGCGCAGCGGCAGAGTTTACGTCGCGTGTTAACAAAGAGTTGGCAGGTAAAGTCGAGGTGAAATTATTCGATTCGAGCCAGATCGGTAAGGATAAAGAGTTGATGCAGAAGCTGAAGCTCGGAACAGTCCATATCGCGCTTCCGTCATCGATCATGTCGTCAATCAGTGATCAGTTCGCTTTATTCGATCTGCCCTTCCTGGTCGCGGATCGTAATCATCTGGCGCGTATTGAAGAGAAGGTGTTCTGGCCGCAGGTTGCTCCGACGGTCGAGGATGACGGCTATAAAGTATTGGCGGTTTGGGAAAATGGGATCCGCCATATTTCCAATAATGTCCGACCCATTGATACCCCTGCAGATTTAGCCGGTGTGAAGATTCGTACACCTAAGTCGAAATGGCGGGTCATTATGTTTGAGACGTGGGGATCAAACCCAACTCCGATGTCCTTTTCTGAAGTTTTCGTTGGGTTGCAAACAGGGGTAATTGACGGTCAAGAAAATCCATACACCAATATCTCGGCAGCCAAGCTCAACGAAGTTCAAAAATATCTTTCAGTGACGGGTCATGTGTACTCACCAGCGTATCCAACAATGGGGAAGGCAACCTACGACAAACTCGATCCCGCAGTTAGGGATGTCCTTGTCAAAACGGCGCGCGACGTCGCTTTGTGGGCGCGTGATCAGGGTGCTGCTGATGATAAGCGGTTAGAGAATGAGCTCGTCGAGAAAGGAATGAAGCGCAACGTTGCGAACCGCAAGGCGTTTGTTGATGCATCAAAGCCAATCTACGACAAGTTCGCTGAAGAAATCTCTGGTGGTCAAGCGATGATTGATCAGGCGCTGAGTTTGGCGAACTGATGACTACGCTGACGTCGATATTTAAAAGAGCGCTCGAGGGTGTTTCCCTCGGGCTCCTCGTCACCTTGGCAGTCATTGTGGTGCTTGCCGTCATCTATCGTACTCTTGGATCTTCACTGATCTGGTACGACGAGATTGCCTCAGTGCTACTCGCATGGTTAACGTACTTTGGCTCCGCATTGGCCGCTTTGAAGCGCGCACACTTGGGCTTTACGGGAATTCTGCTGTCGGCGTCGCTTAAAATGAGACGTATCATCTTCTGGTTCAGCGAGATATGTACATACGCGTTTGTGGGCGTCTGCGGGTACGCAGGGTGGTACGTCTTGCGGATTTTTGGTAACGAAACTTTGGTGTCGTTACCGATTCCTCTCTCGGTCACGCAAGCGGTAATCCCTCTGGGTTTTGCATTGTTCGCTATTGCGCAATTCGCTTCAACTCGACACGCGTACCAAGAGTTAGTTTTGCAAACTGTGAGCTCGGAGAGAAATCACTAATGAGTATTTTCATCGGTTTTATTGTTCTGTTTGCGCTCATTTTAGTAAACGTCCCCATTGCGGTCGCCATTGGATTGGTGGCAATTACTGGGATGGTTTTAGATAATGGTTTTGTCAGCGTTTATAACGCGGCGCTCACCTTGTTCGATGGCGCAACAAACTTTCCATTAATCGCTATACCCTTATTTATCCTAGCCGGCTGTTTAATGAATACGACAAGCATCAGTCGCAGATTGATTGATTTCTGTCTGGCATTGGTTGGATTTATTCGAGGCGGTTTGGCGATGGTGAACGTCACCGTCTCACTGTTTTTTGCAGAAATATCCGGCTCTGCTGTCGCTGATGTTGCGGCGACGGGTTCGGTGTTGATCCCGGCGATGAAAAAGCGAGGATTCACACCGCAGTTTTCTGCGGCGCTAACAAGCTCTACGGCATCTCTGGCGATCATTATACCGCCTTCAATTCCAATGATTTTGTATGGAGCGTTGTCTGACACCTCAATTGTGCAGTTGTTTATCGCTGGTGTCATTCCAGGACTCATTGGGGCAAGCTTGATGTTCCTCGTTTGTTACCGATATGCGGTGAAATATGGGATTCCAAAGGAGGTCGCTTTCTCCCTCGCAAATTTGATGCGCTCAGGAAAAGAGGCTGGATGGGCCCTGTTACTCCCAGTGATCATTCTTGGAGGAATTTTTGGAGGATTGGTCACTGCGACCGAGGGTGCAGGACTTGCAGTCGTCGCCGCGTTGGTGATTGGTGTCTTCATTTATCGTGATTTGGAAATGTCACAGTTGCATGAGGCTTTGACAGAGGGCGTTATTCAAACCGCTACTGTCATGTTACTTGTTGCCACTTCTGCAGTGCTAGGTCTTCACCTGACAGAAACAGAGCTCCCGCAGAAGTTAACTATCGCCGTCACTCAAATTACCACTGACCCAATCCTGGTGTTGATCATTATCAATATCATGCTGTTCGTCTTGGGAATGTTTCTGCATGGCGCCGCAGCGATTATTTTGACCGTGCCGATCTTGATGCCCTTGGTCAATCAAGTCGGCATTGACCCTGTTCATTTTGGCATCATTTTGACGCTGAATATTGCTTTAGGGCAGCAAACTCCGCCAGTTGCTAGCGTGCTCGCGACATCCTGTGCCATTGCCAAGACTGATATATGGTCGGCAACTCGCGCCAATATTCCGTTAATTGGAGTACTACTGTTTGTTCTTTTGCTGGTCAGTTATGTGCCAGCAATTCCATTGACGCTAGTGGAGATGTTTTACCGATGAGTCAAGTTGCAGTAGGGGTTATTGTTGGTGACCCAAATGGAATCGGTCCGGAATTAATTGCGAAACTTTTAGCTCGCGAGGCAAACACAGAACAATCGTTGGTGGTGTTTGGAGACCGACATTTATTTGAGATGGGTGCCAAGCAGGCGGGTGTTTCCTCCAACTTTTTGGAAGCGGCAAATATTGACTACAGGCCGATGGAAACAATTCGGCCTGACCAAGTGACGTTGTCTGAGATGACAACGATCGCAGGTCAGTCAACGCTAGCACAGCTGGATGAGGTTCTGAAAGCGTGCAAAGACGGTGTTGTTGGTGGATTTATCTTCGGGCCATTCAATAAAGCAGCAATGCACTTGGCCGGTTTGGGTCATGACGATGAGCTTCATTACATGGCCACAAAACTCGAATTCGAGGGATACATTTGTGAATTGAATGTAATGGATACATTGTTCACAAGTCGAGTGACGAGCCATATCGCTCTGAAGGATGTCGCTAGCACGATTACGGAAGAGCGAATTCTCGAAGCAATTGAATTAGCCCACTCAGTTCTTGCAAAGTCAGGTATTCCCTCACCAATGATTTCAGTCTGCGCATTNAATCCTCACGCAGGNGANGGTGGNAATTTCGGACGAGAAGAGATNGATGTGATTGGNCCAGCCGTNGATAAGGCCANAGCTCAAGGTATCCCTGTTGATGGCCCTTGGCCGTCAGACACCATATTTTTAAGGGCGCGCGANGGGCGCACTAATGCCGTGGTCACCATGTATCACGACCAGGGACAAATCGCGATGAAATTAATGGGCTTCGATCGGGGTGTNACNGTCCAGGGTGGGTTGCCTTATCCCGTCACGACTCCAGCCCACGGAACAGCATTTGATATTGCAGGACAAGGAAAAGCAGACCTAGGGGCAACGAAAGCNGCTTATGACNTNGTTTGTANGATGGTTAAAGGNAGTAAGTTATGAAAATTGTGAGNGTCAAGGCAAGAGTCTTCACATGGAATGGTGAGACGGTTCCTCCACAAGCCAACTTTTGCACCAACCCCTCGATGATGTTGTTTGACAAGTCTGATTCGATGGGCAGCTTTAGGTTTCACTCTTGGCTTGTCTGTGAAGTCACAACCGATAGTGGCATTACAGGAATCGGGAATTGTGCCTTGGCACCCGATGTCGCCAAAGTCGTCATCGATAATCATCTTTCGCCACTCGTTATTGGCGAAAATCCATGGGACTACAATTACATCTGGGAGCGGATGTATCGTAGAACCATGGCTTGGGGGCGAAAGGGCGTTGGNATGGCTGCTATTTCAGCAGTAGACCTCGCGATTTGGGACATCCTTGGGAAGGCAGCCAACGTTCCTGTCTTTCAGTTACTCGGAGGGCGAACCAAAGATGCAATCTCTGTGTANGCCTCAAAGCTTTATAGCCAAAATGTAAAATCGCTTGCTGACGAGGCGCAGTCATATCTCGACCAAGGGTTTTCAATGATGAAAATGCGTTTCGGCTGGGGTCCTCTTGATGGAGTCGAAGGCATGAAGCGAAATATCGAGCTCGTGGAAACCGTGCGCGAGGTCGTTGGTTATGACGTCGATTTGATGCTTGAATGCTATATGGGATGGAATCTCGAATATTCCCGTCGCATGCTTCCCAAGCTCGCTAAATTCGAACCAAGATGGATTGAAGAGCCAGTCATACCTGATGATCTTGAAGGATACCGTGAGCTGAAGCGCATGGGGCATATGCCAATCTCTGGAGGAGAACACGAATTTACGTTGCGTGGTTTCCAGCCGTTTCTTGATCAGAGAGCGGTCGATGTCATTCAGTATGATACAAATCGCGTCGGAGGTATTACAGCGGCACGTAAAGTTAATGCGCTCGCCGAAGCGTTTGGGGTGCCAGTGATACCGCACGCGGGACAAATGCATAATTATCATCTGGTGATGAGTGATTTGAATTGTCCAATTGCGGAATATTTTCCAGTGCACTCGGTCGAGATCGGAAATGAGCTGTTCTACTACCTCTTTGAAGGCGACCCATCTCCAGTTGATGGAAAGCTTCAACTGGACGACGACTTACCAGGACTAGGGCTTAGGATTTCTGAAAAATATCTTGATCAATTTGAGGTGGTCGAATGAGTATGTTGTTTGGCCAGATCATCAATGGGGACCGTGGTGTCGAAGCGGTAAGATTTGATGGAGAGCGATATTTTTGTGGGGCGCAAGCAAAAACATCCTGGGATATCGTGATTGACAGCGTTGAAGCGCGAAAAGATCTCACGAAACAGCTCGAGGCGTCCTTGGATGTGCCTTTGACTGCGACTGAATTGCAATGGACAGTCCCAATTGTTCATCCAGAACCCCATCGCTGTTGGGTTACTGGCACTGGGTTAACGCATCTTGGCAGTGCTGCAACTCGTGACTCAATGCACCAAGCTCTCGCGGATGATGACGCTTCATTATCGGACAGTATGAAAATGTTTCGGTTTGGACTGGAAGGCGGCAAACCGATCGCAGGTGAAGTTGGGGCGCAGCCCGAATGGTTCTATAAAGGAAACGGATTGTCTGTTGTAGAACCCGGTGGTGTGCTTGAGCTTGAGCCGGGGGCAATGGACGGAGGCGACGAGTCCGAGTTGGCAGGTATTTATGTTGTTCGCTCCGATGGGCAGCCGGTTCGAATCGGTTTCGCCTTAGGTAATGAATTTTCTGATCATGTGATGGAGAAGATTAATTATCTATATTTAGCTCACTCCAAACTCCGAGTCAGTGCATTTGGTCCGCTGATTCGGGTTGGGCAGGCACCGAGCTCTGTCCATGGAACTACCAAAATTGAGCGTGGTGGTGACGTGGTTTGGGAAAAAGGTTTTACCAGTGGTGACGATGAGATGTGTCATGCAATCAGCAACCTAGAGCATCATCATTTTAAATACGCGCTGTTTAGAAATCCGGGTGATCTACATGTCCATTATATGGGTACGAGCTTGCTGAGTTTTGCAGATGGTGTTCGCACGCAAACTGGAGACTCGATCGTCATAGAGGCGGACGGGTTCGGACCTGCGCTTCGCAACACTGTGCGATACGATGCTACGCCAGAAAAGGTTGTACAAGTTATTGGAGCATGAAGTGGCGGCTGAGGTATCTGATCCAATCCATGAAAGTCTAGCTGAAATGGCTGCCCGTAAGTTGCGGGCGCTCATTTTGACAGGCGAACTGGCGCCGGGCGAACGGGTTACTGAAGCTGGCTTGACCGATCTCTTAGAGATCTCTCGAACACCCGCCCGCGAGGCCATTCGGATTCTCAGTTCTGAGGGGCTTTTGGTCGTGTTTCCAAACAGAGGAGCAGAAGTCGTTTCCTACTCTTCTGAAGTGGTTCGAGACTCAATTGAAGTGGTCGAGTATCTAGAGGGAATCGCTGGACGATTTGCAGCTGAACGTGCCACGGATTCAGAGGTTGATGAAATCTGCTCGTTGACCCTAGAAATGCAAGCGGCCTTCAGGCGTCGCGATAAAATTCGTTATTACATCCTTAATCAAGAGATTCATCATTCAATTCTCAAAGCATCTCACAATGATGTTCTTGTGGAGGAGCATCAACGAGTTAACTCACGGTTATTTCGAATTCGATTCCAGCCAAATGATTCCGACTCTCGGTGGAAAAGTGCGATGGATGAACATGAGGCTATTAGCCGAGCTTTGGAATCTCGACAACCAGAGCTGCTCGGAGATTTGCTGGCCAAGCACTTGACCTATGCTTGGATTCGAAGTGGTGTTTATCCTCAGCTCGGGATTGGCGATCCAGAGTGACTCATCTATCGAGTATCAATCGACTAGAAGATGCACTAAGCGTAATAAGGAAAACTCTTATTAAAAAGGTACGGTGCCAATGGCCTATATAACATCAATCGAATCAATTGATATTCGTTTCCCAACATCTGAACAACTCGATGGATCTGACGCAATGAATCCAGATCCTGATTACTCTGCGGCATATTGCGTTCTTCATACGAGTGAGGGCCCAGAAGGGCATGGGATGACTTTTACAATCGGTAGAGGCAATGATTTATGTGTTGCTGCAATTAGTCAGCTGGGACAGCAACTGATCGGGCTGGAATTGACCGACTTACGCTCTCAAATGGGACCCTTATGGAAAAAAATTACTGGCGATAGTCAGTTTCGGTGGCTCGGGCCTGAAAAAGGGGTTGTCCATCTTGCCGCAGCGGCTTTGATGAACGCGCTTTGGGATTTGCTAGCGAAGCAAGAGGAGCTTCCTCTATGGCGCTTACTAAGTACGATGAGTGGTGAAGAATTATACGATCTAGTGGATTGGAATTACCTGTCAGACGTAGTCAGCAAAGAGGAAATAATCACCCACTTAAACGCAACGGCGAGAACGGCTGACACACGCATCACCGTTCTTGAGAAAAGTGGGTATCCAGCATACACCACATCGGCGGGATGGCTTGGGTACTCCGACGAAAAAATGCGCGAGCTTCTTCAAGAAGCAGTCGATGCTGGATGGACAACTTTTAAAATGAAAGTGGGCAGCGATTTAGATGACGACAAGCGGCGCGCTCGTCTGATTAGAGAATTCATCGGTCAAGACGGACAGCTCATGATGGATGCGAATCAGGTATGGGGTGTTAATGAAGCCATACGTTGGATGCGTGAACTCTCCGAATTCAATCCTGGTTGGATAGAAGAGCCTACTTCTCCCGACGATATTTTAGGGCACGCCAAGATTGCACGCGCATTGGCACCGATTCCAGTGGCGACGGGAGAGCATTGTCACAATGCAGTCATGTTTAAGCAGTTTATGGAGGCCGGAGGGCTATCGATCTGTCAGTTGGATAGCTGCAGACTTGCTAGCATCAACGAAATTATTGGAGTTTTGATCTTAGCTTGGAAGTTCGAAATTCCTGTCTGTCCTCATGCTGGAGGAGTCGGGTTATGCGAATATGTTCAGCATATTTCAATGTTCGATTATACAAGGGTGTCTTGCTCTACAGATGGGCGCGTCATTGAGTACGTTGACCATCTACATGAGCATTTTAAAGACCCGGTTCGCTTGGTGAATGGTCGATACGCTGCGCCGGAAGTGCCTGGATATTCCATAGAAATGCATCCTGAAACGCTAAGCCAGTATGTGTATCCAGATGGGCCAGTTTGGTCGTCGAGACTCAGATAATGAAAGTAGGAATGATTGGCCTCGGTCCAATGGGTAGAGGTATTGCAAAAAATATCCTGCGAGAATTTGAATCAATAACGATCCCAGAACATCGAGCTAAAGATGCAGTAGAAGAACTTCGCTCACTGGGAGCTAGCGTTACCTCTATCGAAGGTGTGGTGGATCATTCGTCCCATGTACTTCTCTGTCTTAGTAATGGAAATCAGGTCAACGCAATACTCAACGAAAATTTGAGTCGATGGAAGACGGATCAAGTCGTAATTGATGTGACGACCTTGAGCAAACAGGAGAGTCTTCATCATCGAGCATTTTTCAAAGAGCTTGGCGTTGATTACATCGACGCGCCTGTGATTCGAGGACCGAAAGAAGCGCAGACAGGAACTTTGGTCACTCTATTGGGTTTGGTTGACCAATTTCAGAATCCAAGAGTAAAGAAAATTGTTTCTAGCTACTCTGAAACCATTCATTACTTTGGGCCAGAGTCTAACGCTTTAGTCGCGAAGCTTCTTAATAATTATGTGACCTGCGTGACAGCAACAGTACTTATCGATGTGATTGAAGCGGCAAGGAAAAATCATGTAGATCTTCACAAGATGACTGAGATTTTAATGTCGAGTGCGGCGCGTAGCGGGACACTCGAAAAGATGGTGATACCAATTTTAGGGGAAGACTATAAAGGTCATTTATTTTCCGTTGACAATGCAATCAAAGACTTAGTTCTTGTCAGTCAGATTGTGGGTGAACAAGATTCTGACCTCGCCTCTGCTGCTGCTTCGAAATTGAGCCTACGAGAACATTCAAACGAGACTGTCTTAAGTGAATTGTTAAAACCAATAGGAGAATATTCATGAGTTATCAATTGAAGCTGAAGCACTTAATTGCAGGTGACTGGGTTGGAGGCTCTGATAG
>JGI10211J34971_10005128_pt1 | contig 10278 bp, 8 predicted proteins | sample Etolagsediment_FD_34971 | JGI IMG/M metagenome (IMG submission 34971)
GAGCTATAGACTTAGGATACCCAGCTAAATACTATAGAATAGCTACACTACTAGAAGAGATAAAAACTTCAAGACTAGATGGTAGCTATACAAAAACTTTAGCAAAAATATCAAAGTTCAAACTTCTAATACTTGATGACTTTGGGGTTAGTCCTTTAACATCAGATGAGATAAATAATATATTTGAAATTGTAGAGGATAGAATGTTTAATGGTTCATTTATCATAACTGCTCAATTACCAATAAAAGATTGGCACTCATATTTAGGTAATGAAACTATAGCAGATGCAATGATGGATAGACTAGTTCATTCTTCACATAAGATTGAACTAAAAGGTCCATCTATGAGAGAGATTTTAGCAAAAAGTTAGTCAAAAAAATATTTTATTTGGCCACCTATGTTATAATATTGCAAAGGTATTATTTAACTTTCTCAACTGGCCAAGTGTGATGCGTTTGGGTGGCTAAGTGCATGCGTATTTACACATATACAAGCCTAATCCTGAACCTATTTTGTCTTTTTTTGTTGTAAAATACTTATCAAATATCTTGTCAATATTTTCTTCTTTAATTCCACCTGCATTATCACAAATCTTTAACTCAATGAAATTATCAAGGATATCCGTTGAAATATTGATTTGTCTNTTTTCTTCACGATTAGAGAGTGCATAGATTGCGTTAGTAAAAATATTCATTAATACTTGCACTAAATCATTTTTGAATGTATATATTTCAATATCAGCGATACTATTTTCAATTTGTATTAACCTATTTTTAATCTTTGTTTTTAATAATTTTAAAGTTTTATCGATAATTTCTTTAATATTAAAATACTGTTTTTGAATATCCGTTTTTAAAAAATCTCTAAAATCATCAATAGTTTCTGCCATGTGTATTGTTGCACTATCAATCTCATCTAAACCTTTTAAAAGGTTTTCATCTGTTAATGTATTAAATTCTTTTTCTAGTCTAAGATTACCACTTGTCATAGTAATAAGAGATAATGGCTGTTTCCATTGATGAGTAATATTTTCAAACATAGAACCCAATGTTGCTAGTTTTGTTTGATTGATAAGCACTTCATCTTTTTCTTTTAAATTCTTTAATAATTGGTCTTGGTACACTTTTAATTTAATATGTGTGTTTACCCTCGCTTGCAAAATTTTTGGCTCAACTGGTTTTGTTACATAATCTACTGCACCTAACTCTAATCCCTTTATCATATCTTGATCATTTTCTAATATAGTCCAAAAAATTATAGGTATATGCGAATATTCACTATTCAGTTTTAATTCTTGGCATACTTCAAAACCATCCATTTCTGGCATAATTACATCCAGAAGTATTAAATCTGGACTTAAACCATCTTTTAACATATCAAGGGCTTTTCTACCACTATTGGCTGCACTTATTATATAATCATTTTTAAGTATTTCAAGAGCAACTTGAATATTTTGTGAGGCATCATCAACTATAAGTATTTTTCGCTTTTTGTACTGAGTATCAATTTTTGCATATATTGGCGTGGTCTCCAGTTTTTTATACTGTGAAAGATTGATTTGTGTCTTTATTTTATTTAATAAGATATTTTTATCTATAGGTTTAGTAATAGAGTCAGCCGCACCATATTCTATTGACCTTTTGTCCTCTTCTGAGTCACCTAAAGAACTAATAAAAACTACAGGAATATCTTTGGTATAATTAGATTCTTTTAGTTTTCTGCACATCTCATAACCATCAACCTCTGGCATACCTATATCTAATAAAATCAAATCAGGTTTATTTTCTTTTTTAGAAAACTCTAGTGCTTTTTTCACATTGCTTGCAGTTATAACAGAATATGTTTCTTTCAACATATTAGTAAGCATATCTATATTTGATGATACATCATCAATTACTAAAATTTTGAATTTATCCATCTTTCTTTAATTCCTGCATAAAGTTATCAATTGAACAAATTGCTCCTATATTATTAGCATTCAATAATGAAGTACCCATTAAAAAGAAAAAAGAAAGTAAATAATATAGCATAAAATATAACCTTTATTTTTGTTATTCGCAATTATTTAATTGTATCATTTTTTATATATAACTACCAAGTATTATTATGTTATTATTATGAGACTATTATCTTTATGATAGATTACAAAGGCGATTGGAATTTTATAATTATGTATAAAAAGAGTTTTTTTCTTATGTTTTTTTTAATTTTTCTTTTCTCTTTTTTAAGTACTTTTGTATTTTATCTAAGTACTACAAAATCACTTTCAAAAGAAGATATTCAAACCAAAAATGAATTTGTAAGAACGACAGGTCTTCCAGATCTAGCCCTTGCAACCCAAAGTACTGCAATACGACATAGAAGTATTAGTGATCTATTTTCAATATATAAAGATGATGGAACATTACGAGAATATTTTCCAACAACATTTGTTTATTCACACTCGAAACTTCCAAGCGTAGCAAACAACGGAAATATAAATGAAAATTAAAATCAATTTTTACTTATTGGAGTATGCTCTCAGTACTCTTTTAAGACAAAAAAGAAAAAATATATTTATCATAACTGTTTTTACACTTTTGACCTTTATCCTTTCATCAACATTTTTTATAACTAACTCTATAAAGTATGAACTCAATACCACTGTAGATTCTTTACCTGAAATTATTATTCAAAATCTTAAAGCTGGGAAATCGTATGACATAGATACCAGTGTTGTAGATACTATCATTCCAATAGCTGGTGTAGAAGATGTAACACCTCGAATTTGGGGATATTACTTTTTCAAAAATGCAGGGGTAAATTTTACAATAATCGGAATTGACCAGTTTGAGAAACAATACAAGTCTAGTTTTGATGCCATTGCAAACAACTTTAAAATTGACGATGATTCATCAATGATTGTAGGTCTAGGTGTTCAAAAAATACTCCATGATAACTATTATAAAGAATATTTTAATTTTATTAAACCTGATGGAAGTTTTAAAAAGATAAAAATTGCTGGAGTATTTAAAGGTGAAACCCAACTTGAATCAAATGATGTAATAGTATTGAGTAAAATCGCTATTCGAGAGATACTAGACATTGATGAATACACTGCCACTGATATTGTTGTAAAAGTAAAAAACAAAGATGAGATACCTACAGTTGTACAAAAAATACAAGAGCTTTACCCTAGTTTTCGAATCATCACAAATGAAGATATAAAAGTAAGTTATCAAAATATATTTGATTATAAAAGTGGTCTATTTTTGGCCTTATTTATCATCTCATTATTTACTTTTTTTATGGTTATTTATGATAAAACAAGCGGTCTTACAAGTGAAGAAAAAAAAGAGATTGGTATATTAAAAGCATTGGGTTGGACAGTAGATGATATACTTAAAGAGAAGTTTTATGAAAGTTTTCTAATATCTTTTATTGCATATATTTGTGGAATATTATTAGCATTTATATTTGTGTATATCTTTCAAGCTCCACTTTTACGAGATGTTTTTGTTGGATATTCTGATTTGAAAACTACTTTTGAGTTACCTTTTGTACTTGATTTACAAACATTAGCTTTAGTGTTTTTCTTAAGTGTACCTATTTATATAGCTGCTACTATTATCCCTTCTTGGAGAATTGCAACTTTAGATGCTGACGAGGTGATAAGATAATGATACAACTACAAAATGTAAATAAAAGATATATTATCAATAAAAACCATACTGTTGATGCCCTTCAAAATATTAACTTAGATTTTAAAGAGGGAGAATTAATTGTTTTAAAAGGAGCAAGTGGGAGTGGTAAAAGTACTATTTTATCACTAATTGCAGCTTTGAGTAAACCAACTAGTGGTGAGGTCATAGTTGATGGAAAAAGAATCTCAAAACTACCTGATCATTTTGCATCAATATACAGAAGGGAAAATATAGGATTTATTTTTCAAAAATATAATCTTATACCAAATCTTACTGTTGAAGAGAATATTTTACTTCCTCTAATACCCTCAAATCCATCAGAAAAATATGCATCAGTGCGACTTGATGATTTAATGAAACAATTTAATATAGAACATAAAAAAAATATCATAGTACAAAATCTTTCTGGTGGAGAGCAACAGCGAGTAGCAATAGCTCGTGCACATATAAATAACCCAAAAATTATCATAGCAGATGAACCTACTGCAAATCTTGATGAAAAACTCTCACTACATTTTTGTGAAATTTTAAAAGAACTCAAGCAATCCAACAAAACTATTATTGTAGCAACACACGATCCGTTATTTTTTAACCTTGATTTTGTAGATAAAATAATTGATATAAAAAATGGACATATTATTTCATGATATTATCTCCTGAAGTTTTAACGATATTTATTTTAAATATTCTCTTTTTACTTTTTGCTTCAATCGCTTTTGTACTCAGTCTTAAAATATTCTTCAAATGGAATAGTAATGCTACTACAACCCTACAATATAATCTTGAAAAACAAAGTATCCTTAGTGCAACTATTATTAAATATATTTTTATTATTAAACTCCCTTTATTTTTATTTTTTATATTTACTCTAGATAAAATATCACTTTCTATTACTGGAGCTATGTGTGCTGCTGGTGTAGTTGATGCAACACCTTATGGTACATATCTTTTTGTTATCAAAATAATCAATATCTATGTGTTTGGTTTTTGGCTTGCTTTTCATTATCTAGATATTAAGCAAGAAGAATCACCCTATACACAACAAAAATTTGGTTTATTTATTATTGCATTTATTCTTTTATTTGCTGAAATAGTACTTGAAACATTGATGTTTTATTCTATAGATATTAGTAAAATGGTTAGTTGTTGTGGTACATTATATTCAAGCACAACAGCTTCTTATATATCTACAATATTTCTTATAAAAACACCTCTTTTATTATCACTTTTTTATGGAACATTTATTTTTATTTATCTTTTTTATATCTTTAAACAAAAACATCTCTTTGCAATATTCAATTTACTATTTTTAATCATTGCACTTATTAGTTTGATTAGTTTTTTTGGAACATATATTTATCAACTTCCCACACATCACTGTCCATTTTGTTTTTTACAAAAAGATTATTATTATGTAGGATATCTTATCTATACAGTTTTATTTGTAGGAACATTTTACGGTATCATTGTAGGATTTAAGAATGAGCAAGACCCAAGAAACTATAAAATATCACTTATATTTAACTTTTTTTATATAATCATAGTAAGCTTATACCCAATTATTTTTTATATTAACAATGGTGTGTGGTTATAAAAAATTTAAATGTAAATAAATTACTTTTATATTATAATAACCCATGCAAAATAAAATAAATCAACTTAAACTAGAGATTTCAAAACAAGTTATCGGTCAAGAGCATATGGTAAATGCCCTTTTAATAGGACTTTTTACAAATGGTCATGTTTTACTTGAAGGTGTACCAGGCCTAGCAAAAACAACAACAATAAATGCAATGGCTAAATCACTCAATCTAAACTTTAAACGAGTACAGTTTACACCTGATTTACTACCATCAGATATCATCGGTGCTCAAATATATGATATGAAAAGTGGCGACTTCAAAATAAAAAAAGGTCCAATTTTTACAAATCTATTATTGGCAGATGAGATAAATAGAGCCCCAGCAAAAGTGCAATCAGCTCTTTTAGAAGTTATGCAAGAAAGACAAGTAACTATTGGTGAAACAACTTATAAGATTGATGACCCATTTTTAGTATTAGCAACACAGAATCCAGTAGAACAAGAGGGCGCTTATACTCTTCCTGAAGCACAACTAGATAGATTTATGTTTAAAATCATTGTTGGATACAATACAAAAGCAGAGGAATATACAATAGCCAAAAAAGTAGCCAATGCAACTTTTGAAACTATCAATGCAATTTTAAATAGAGATGATATAAAAACTATAAAAGAAACAGTAAAAAATATTCACATTGATTCACAACTGGAAGAATATATCGTTGATCTAATCTTTGCTACAAGAGAACCAAAACAATATGGTATAGAAGAACTTGAACAGTATATTGAATTTGGGGCAAGTCCAAGAGCTACAATTGATATGTTCAAATCAGTTAAAGCTATGGCATATTTAAGAGGTAATGACTATGTAGGACCTATTGATATAGCCCTTTGTATTAAAGATGTATTGAGACATAGAATTATACTCAGTTATGAAGCACTTGCAAGTGATATTACAACAGACCAAATTATACAAAAAATTTTAGAAAAGCTTCCAGTACCATANATTGTAAACTGGACATTATATGCCATAGGCATAATTGGAGGAAAAAGTGGAAAATGTAGACATGACAGAAAAAGAGATAAATAGTAGGAAAGAAGATATTGAAAATCAATTAGAATTACTATTTAAAGCTAATATGAAGATCACTGATTGGGATGTACCTGAAGCGGATGATAAAAAAGCTGCAATTTTGATTGCTCAAATACTACAAAATAAACTTGATAATATAAAAAAAGATATTCAAGAAGGTAAATACGACTTCTATTAAAGAAATGAAAGAAAAAAGAGTGTTGGGTATATAAGAACATTAATATATCTCAACACTACATTGTAGTTAATATCCATAGGAACTATAGAAGATATATCTTCATTATTATCAATTTTCTTACTCAAATTAAGACGAAAACTAATATCTACAAATTTTAGAATAATAATCAAATTCATCAAAAAACTAAAGTGGTTGAGTGAAACAGCTAAATATATTGAAAAAATAAATGTCGGATTTAAAAGAAAAAATAGCAATATACTTTTTGAATATATTTGATAGTTGTTTTTAATTACACCATAAAATGTATCTGCTTTTTGCCAATTTGATTCAAAAATCTCTAAGGCTATAAAAACAATTATGAGAAATAATATTGTATTCAATTTTAAATTCTAAAGCTAAAAAGCAGAGTAAAACTCTACTTTTTATGATTCATTTGAACTAAATTTAACTGTTTTATTTCTATGAATACCTGTTCCTACTGGTATAGTTCTACCAATAACAACATTCTCTTTAAGATCTGTTAATAAGTCCATTTTAGCACTTATTGCAGCTTCTGTTAAAACTTTTGTTGTTTCCTGGAAAGAGGCACTTGAGATAATAGAATCAGATGTAACAGCTGCTCTTGTAATACCAAGTAAAACTGGATCAGCAATTGCAGGCTCTCCACCTATTTTAATGATTCTCTCATTTTCTATTGTAAATCTTTTTCTAGAAACCATATCACCAACAACAAATTTTGTATTACCTGGATCAACAATATTTACTTGTCGTAACATTTGAGATAAAATAACCTCAATATGCTTATCAGCAATATTAACACCTTGACCTCTATATACACCTTGAACTTCTGCTACGATAAACTCATTAAGAGCTTTTGTACCTAAAATTTTAAGAATATCATGTGAAGCAATCTGACCATCAGTTAATTTCTCACCAGCATGTACAAACTCACCTTCTCTTACAAGAATCGATCTATCTTTAGTGATTAAGAACTCATCTTTATTTCCTTGGTTATCTGTAATAATAAGTCTTTGTTTATTTCTTAGTGGTTTACCAAAAGATACAACACCATCAAATGTAGCAAGTACAGCTATATTTTTAGGTCGTCTAGCTTCAAATAACTCAGAAACTCTTGGAAGACCCCCTGTAATATCTGATGATTTAGAAACAGCTTTTGGTGTTTTACCAATAATATCAGCAATTGCAACTTCATCACCTTCACTTACAAATAAAGAAGTTTTAGGCTCTAACACATAGTTAATAACTTTATCATCTTTACCTTGAATAGTAATAGACGGTTTATAACTAGCTGGAATATATTCATTAACAACTAGTTTAGAAGTACCTGTTAACTCATCGTATGCTTCACTAACTGTAATTCCTGGAATAATATCTTCAAATATTACCTTACCAGCTTCTTGTGAAATAGTTGGATTTGCATATGGGTCCCATTCTGCAACTACAACATGTGCTTCAGTTTGTGGCTTAGCAATAATTGTATCAACTTCAACACTACTATCATCATCAAGTTCAATCACAGATTCTCTAGAGATATAGTGTCTTGCTGCTTCTCTATCTTCGCTATCTACAACAACTGCAAATAAACCTTTTTGAGTTATCACATCACCAATTTTAACATCATTTACTCTTTCTAAATAATCACCAGTTAGTTTAAAGTATTTTACTGTTCCTTTTGCACCAGAATTAATAGTTCTAGTAACAGGTGCACCATCTTTAACTTTAAGTGTAGAAGCATAAGGGATTCTTGAAGGAACATTCCAACCATCTTTAATAACTTCAACAATAGAATCAGATTGATCAATTGTATCGCCATCATTATATGGAATATATAGTTTTCCTTCAATTTTACCACTAACACCCGCTAGCTCATTTGGTTTTGCAACATCATTCTTTCTGAAGTAATATTTTTTACTATCATCAGCATTTGCAATAGTAATAATAACCTCTTCATGAGTATTTTCAACACTAATTGTTCCACTAAATGGAGCATTTATCTTTGGTTCAACAAGTAAAATACCAGCATTTCTTCTGTTTGCAATGATTTGTTCACCCTTACTATTAACATAAGTTTTAATGTTATAGTATCTTACAAAACCTTCTTTTGTAGCTTTAAGTTCTTTCTCTGCTTGAGTTGCTGACGCAGTTCCCCCAACGTGGAATGTTCTAAGTGTCAGCTGAGTACCTGGCTCACCAATTGATTGAGCAGCAAGTACACCTACAGCTTCACCTGGATTAGCTTTTCTTTGCTCACCAAGGTTAAGACCATAACATTTTGCACATAAAGTATTTACAGCTTTACATGTAAGAGGTGTTCTAATAGTAACTGATTTAACACCAGCTTCACTTACTATTTTAGCATCTTCTTCAGTGATTAATGTTCCCTCTTGAAATAAAATCTCATTTGAAATTGGATCAACAATATCAGCAGCAATAACTCTACCTGTAATTCTCTCTTCAAGACCTTCAATTAGTTCATTACCATCAATAATATCTGTAATTTCGATACCTTCATGTGTTCCACAATCTTCTAAATCAATTCTAACATTTTGAGATACATCAATAAGTTTTCTTGTTAAGTATCCAGCATTCGCAGTTTTTAAAGCTGTATCCGCAAGACCTTTTCTCGCACCGTGAGTAGAAATAAAGTACTCAAGTACATTTAGACCTTCTCTAAAGTTAGAAAGAATTGGAGTTTCAATAATCGAACCATCTGGCTTAGCCATAAGCCCCCTCATACCTGCAAGCTGTCTAATCTGAGCTGAACTACCACGAGCTCCTGAATCTGCCATCATATAAATTGAGTTAAATCCATCTTTATCAGTTTGAACTAAATCCATCATTTCAGATCCAAGTTTATTATTAAGAACTGTCCAAATATCAATAATTTTATTGTATCTTTCTTGCTCAGTTAATAAACCTTGGTTAAATTGCTTTTGAACCTCAATAACTTCTTTTTTAGAAGAACTAACATGTCCTTCTTTAGAATCAGGAATTCTAATATCATCAATAGAGATTGATACACCAGAACTTGTAGCATATTTAAAACCTAAGTTTTTAAGGTTATCTAAGAATTTAGGTGTAACTTTATATCCACCAAATTTATAAATATAATCAACTAATGCACCAATATCTTTTTTCTTTAGAATTTTATTCCAGTAAGATAAAGGAACAAAATCAGGTAAAATATCATGAATAATTAATCTACCAGCAGTTGTATTAACTAACTGACCATCAATAACTGTTCTAATTTTTGCATGAATATCAACTTTTTTAAGCTCTAAAGCCATTATTACTTCATTTAAGTTAGCAAATATTTTATGCTCACCAACAACACCAGATTTTTCTAATGATAGGTAATAAATACCAAGAATCATATCTTGCGATGGTACAGCAATAGCTCTACCAGATGCTGGTAAAAGAATATTCATTGAACTCATCATAAGAACTTTTGCTTCAGCAATAGCTTCTTGTGATAAAGGTACATGCACAGCCATCTGATCCCCATCGAAGTCGGCGTTGAATGCAGAACATACAAGTGGATGTAACTGAATAGCTTTACCATCAATTAATATTGGGTGGAACGCCTGAATTGAAAGTTTATGAAGAGTTGGAGCTCTGTTTAATAATACAGGATAATCTTCAACAATTTCTGCTAAACATTCCCAAACTTCATTTGTTTCTGCTCCAATTAATCTTTTCGCTGACTTTAAAGTTGTAGAGTAA
>JGI10211J34971_10005129_pt1 | contig 10277 bp, 8 predicted proteins | sample Etolagsediment_FD_34971 | JGI IMG/M metagenome (IMG submission 34971)
TGGACAGCTTGATCAGCACACCTGCTCATAACCTCAGAGCAGTATAATTTAGCCATGGCAGCAATTTTTGCAAATGGCTGCTCATTGTCCCTTAGCCAACAGGCCTTATAGAGGAGTAGCCTTGCACATTCTATCTCTGTAGCCATGTCTGCCAATTTAAAGGCATTAACCTGAAATGTCGATATTGGCTTGCCGAACTGAACCCTCTCTTTAGAATATTTTAGGGCCAAATCAAAGGCACCTTGTGCTCCTCCTAAGCCCATTGCGGCAATGGAAAGCCTGCCTCCATCCAGGGTTCCAAGCATTTGATGAAAACCGTCGCCTATTGGGCCCAGAAGGTGTTCTTTTGGTACTCTGCAGTCCTCAAAATATAATTCAGCCGTATTGGATGACCGCCACATGAGCTTACCGTGCATTGTCCTTGCCTCAAAGCCTGGCGTACCTGCCTCAACGATGATCGAAGTAAGCTCTCGCTTTCCATCTTCTCTGATGCCTGTCCTTGTCAATGGTATAACGCCAGCAGTAATGTCAGATGAACCATTTGTGATAAATATCTTACTTCCATTGATCACCCATTCGTCCCCATCCAGAACAGCAGTTGTCTGTGAATTTCCAGCATCCGATCCAGCATTTGGTTCAGTCAATCCAAAGGCCCAGAGAGTTTCACCACTACATGCCTTTGGAAGATACTTTTTTTTCTGTTCCTCATTTCCGTAATAATAGAGCGGACCAATCCCCAGGGAATTGCCGGCAGCGACGGTAGCAGCATGAGAGCCATCAACCCTTGCTATTTCTTCGGTCGCGATAATATAGGAAACATAATCCATTCCCTGGCCTCCGTATTCTTCATCCACAAACATACCAAAAAGACCAAGTTCAGCCATGGCTTTCATGGTTTCGTAGGAAAATTCCTCTTTTTCGTCCAGTTCCCTGGCGACAGGTCGTATTTCGTTTTCAGCAAAATCCCTCACAGATTTCCGTAAGATCTCATGTTCCATTGATAATGAAAAGTCCATATATGCTCCTTTGTTTTAAAAGTATCTACAAATATTGTCTTCAATTAATCTTGAAGAAGAATACTTAAGCCACGTATATCAGTCAAGCCAAAAGTTTTTATACCTTTGATAATTCGTTCCTAATTTTTGTATAGATAACCTGAAGAGGTGTATCATGCGTAATGATAGTAACATCTGGCCCTAACGGAGCCCACCGAAGCGGATCACTGTTTTTAAAAAGGCATATTGTGCGTGTTCCAAGCATTGCTGCAAGGTGTGTGATGCCGCTATCGTGTCCAATGTAGAGAGAGGCCTTTTTGAGCAATGAGAGAAGTTTGTCTTTGTGAGGCGAATGAATAATCTCTATTTCTGTCTCTGATAACTCTTTGGAAATAATTTGATCCCATTTTTCTTCCGCAGGACCTAAAAGCACAATCGATGTATGAGCTATTCTAAGATCTTTATTTCTTAGTAGATTAAGCCAAAATTCAGATGAATAGTTTTTCTTTTTGCTCCCAGAACCTGGATGTAAAACAATTGTGCTCTCTGATTTTGAAGGTTTATCTTTTAGCAACAAAGGTCTCTTCCAGGCCTCATCTATTGTATCGTTGGGATTAATAGGTAATCTGGATTTTTCAAGGCATGATGCTAAATATGCTGCAACATGAATTTTTTCACCCCTTTGAGGAAAGGGTGAAAATGAAAAAATAGGGGCATGTTTGAGGCACTTTCGTAGTCCCTGAAGCAACATCTCTGAAGGATCGCTAAGAAAGCAGATTACTCTGTCTACATCCGGGAGAGAAAGATCCATGCAATTAGGGCTTTCTAAAAATAGGGTGTGCCATTCGCCCTTTTCGTAGTCAAGGCAGTCAAGTAGGAGAGGTTTTAAAAAATCAATCCCTGGTTTTCTTCCCAATAATGATACTCCTACTTTATCAGCAAGTTGATAAAGGGCTGGAGCCAGCATTAGGGTGTCACCCAGTGCACTTGGTCGAATAATTAAGGCTTTCAATAGTTCAAATTAGTCCTTCAAGAAAATTTCATCCAAACTCATCGATATTACTTGAATACGAGGAGATATCATTGTATATAGAGTGCCATAATTTTTCAACGTCAATAAAAAGGAGGTATTATATGAAAGGACCAATACGATTGGTTAGATCTGATAAGATTGCAGAATATAAAAACCTTGGTCCCATGTATGAATGGTCTGAGGGTAAGGCATATCTTATGATTGACCGAGTCGAATATAAAGGAAAGGTTGGCGCTGTCCTGTGTTATTATAATCCACCTGTTCATCAGGTTGGGAATCCAGGCCTTGATGCCTATTTAGAGGGCTTAGAGAGGGTTTTTGAGAAGAGGAATGAGTATAAATTTCTTATCCTCTATGGGGCCAATGATCCTGTGCATGCTGGTGGGGATCTCAAGGAAAGCCTGACCAGGTTGGATAAAACCTTAGAGATGAAAAAAGAAAAGGAGGCAAGCGGTGCTTCTCCAGAGGAGATAGACCGGCTCTTTGAATGGGCGGATGATAGATTAAAGAAGGGGATTGGCCTTCATGAAAGCATTAGAAAGATTGCCCACTATGTAAGAGTCATTTCTGTTTGCGGAGGAGGAACACGGTTTGGTGGTTCCGCAGAGATTCCCTTGATGGCCGATTTTTTAGTGGGTGACTCAAGGAGCGGGATGTGTTTTAGTGAGGCCACAATTGGTCTTATTCCAGGGTGGTCAGGAATAGCCAGAACGCTGGTTAAGGCCGGACCAATCAATGCTGAATATATGGCCAAGACATCAAAGGAGATAAAGGCCAAACAGCTGAAAGCAATTGGAACCTATAATGTTGTGGTAGATGTTCCCTTTCCCTTTCCAAAGAGGCAGAGAACTGATGATCCTGAGTCCGATAAAGCAAAATATCAGGCAGATTTAGAAACCCATAATGATGAAACAGGAATGCTCTTACTCCCAAAGGGATTAGAATTTGGCATCTGCTCGGCAGAAGAGATACCAACAGTAGGTGATCAAGACAGAGAAACCCTTGCCACAAAAGAAGATATATCTGTTGAGGTAGCCAGAAGAAAAAATCCGGAAAATTACTCTGACCTCTGGGGGAAACCCTTGCGAGAGGTAGCCGAAGAGATGGCCAGAATGGGGAGACCTTTGGCACCCCAATCCATTGAGGGTCTAAATAGTCTTATCGAGGATTATGATCCATTAGAATTTGATGAAAATTCATTTGTTGAAAAAGAGATGAGGGCAGATGCACGACTTTACAGGGACCCTCGATTCCGGGCAGGTCTGATAGCAACTCTTGAACAAAAAGTAGGTGATTATAGATTATAGGAGGAAAAATATAATGAGACAATATTTTCAAAAAATGAGTCCAATTGGAAGGGAACTAAAAGAAAATGAGAGAGAACAGGGAAAGACCAATGCCATTGAAATATCTAAGGTTGAAAAGGATGTAGCTGAGGCCATAGAGAAAAGAAAGATGGCTGGTCTTCCGGTTGAAAAACTTCACAAAAGAGGAGAAAAGACAGCCTGGGAAAGAATTGAGCTCTTAGTTGATCCTGGTACATTTGTACCATTAAATAGTCTTTATGACCCTGAATTTAACCAAGAGGGGTCAACCGGCGTGGTAACTGGTCTGGGTAAGATATCGGGCAGATACGGTGTAATTATTGCCTCAGACAATAAAGTCCTTGCAGGGGCATGGATCCCAGGTCAGCGGGAGCATGTTTTTCGGGCCCAGGATATTTCCGAACGTTTGAATATTCCCCTTGTCTGGGTGCTTAACTGCAGCGGTGTAAAGTTAACTGAGCAGGAAAAGGTATACGCTGGCAGGAGATCCGGTGGAAGAACATTTTTCAGGCATGCTGAGTTGGAACAAAAGGGTATACAGGTGATTTGTGGTATGTACGGTACAAATCCTGCTGGCGGCGGATATCATGCAATAAGCCCGTCTATCATCTTGGCCCATGAAAAAGCTAACATGGCGGTAGGCGGTGGAGGTATTGTCAGTGGAATGTCTCCCAAAGGAGGATTTGATCTCGAGGGTGCGGAGACCTTAATTGAGGCAACACGAAAGTTCAAACAGGTCCCTCCTGGAGGAACTGGCATTCACCATGATGTAACCGGCTTTATGAGAGAGGTATTTGATACCGAGGAAGGTGTTCTCGAGGCTGTAAAAAAATATATGGGGAGTATGCCCATGTATGAACCATCGGTGTTCAGGGTAGCAGAACCTGCTGATCCGATTTATTCAGCAGCCGATCTTAATCTTATTGTTCCCTTTGAACAAAAAAGGACCTATAGCATTGAACAGGTTCTGGCCCGCGTTTTTGATGGAAGCGAACACATGGAATACAGACCAGACTATGCTCCCGAAGTGTACTGTGGGCTTGCCAAGATAGACGGTTTCCTGGTCGGAGTTATTGCCAATAGACAGGGTTTTCTGGGTAAGGGGTATCCCTATTATGCAGAGAATCAATATCTGGGCATAGGCGGTAAGTTTTACAGAGAAGGTCTTATAAAAATGAATGAGTTGGTCATGTTCTGCGGCAGGGATAGATTACCTATAATTTGGGTTCAAGACACAAGTGGTATTGATGTTGGCGATATTGCTGAAAAGGCAGAACTTCTCGGGCTTGGACAGTCACTTATTTACTCTATTGAGAGCTCAGAACTTCCCATGATGTGCGTTGTATTGAGAAAAGGAACAGCTGCTGCCCATTACATCATGGGAGGGCCCCAGGCAACCAGAAACAATGCCTTTACTATTGGTGTGCCTACTACGGAGATATATGTAATGCATGGAGAAACTGCTGCGGCTGCTGCTTTTTCGAGAAGGTTGGTAAAAGAAAAGGATGCAGCCAATCCCCTTGAACCGGTGATTGATAAAATGAATGCCCTTGCGCAACAGTATTATGATCAGTCAAGACCCACATACTGTGCAAAGGCTGGTCTGGTGGACGAGGTTGTTCCTATGACACAGATGAGGGATTATTTTATTGCATTTGCGAGGAGCTGTTACCAAAACCCAAAGAGTATCTGTCCGCATCATTTGATGTTGACACCACGATCCATTAAGGGATAGGAAGGAGACCCACAATGAGCAAATATGATATATTTACTGTTCACCCACGGATGCCAAAAAAGGTAAAACTCGCAGAGATAAGCATAAGAGACGGCATCCAGCATGAAGAGGTATGGATTCCGACTGCAGCAAAGATCTACTACCTTCAAGAGCTTGCCTTTGCCGGAGTGAAACGGCTTGAGGTGACCAATCTGGGAAATCCCCGCGGCATGCCCCAGTTTAAGGATGCAGAAGAGGTGCTTAAAGGAATCAGGAGTGAGATCTTTGAGACACGCCTTAAAAAAAGAAATATCAACAAAGACACTATCGAATGGACGGCCATCACCATCAGGGAACCGTCAGTGGACCGGGCCATTGCACTCAAAGAAAAGGGCTATGGCCCTGACAGGGTACTGATGATGGTCTCAACCGATGAGGAACATCACTTTGCAAACTCTGGCACCACCCTGCCGATGTACTGGAAGGAGGCAGAACGCTGTATCAAGAAATGCAAGGATGCAGGTATCAAGATGTGTGGTACGGTCAGTACCATCTGGGGCAGTCCCATCTCAGGTCCCACAAAGCTCGAGGATGCAGTTGAGTTTACCAAGAGATTTTTAAGCATTGGTGCCGATGATATTGAGCATGCAGACCATGATGGCTCTGCCCCCCCTGATCAGGTATACCGGTACTTCTCCATGATCCTCGATGCACTTCCTAACCCCGACTTACATGTGGCCCATTTTCATGTCACCCGAGGCTGGGGACTGGCAAATGTCCTGGCTGCACTTCAGGCAGGTGTCGAGATCTTTGAGGGAACTATCGGTGGAACCGGCGGACAGCCCACAAACTTCCTTGACAGAACCCCGGTGCCAGGAACCGGTGCCTATTACTACAAAGATCCCAATGTGGTAGGATTAGTGACCTTTGAGGATATGTGTGTGATGATCGATGAGATGGGGATTGATATCGGGGATATCAATATCGAGAGGATCTTAGAGCTTGGCACCTTGATGGAAAAGACGATCGGACGGAGGTTACGCTCAGAGGCGATTCTGAATGGCAGGATTCCAAAGGAGCCCAGAGAGGAATTCAAACGGCCAAAGCTGCACGCTGATAAGACAAAATTTGGAGAGAAGCCTGGTCAACTCATACCAGATGGATGGCCAGAGGAGGCACAGGTGCCACAGGAGGTGTTGGAGAGGAAATAATTTAATGTAAAAGGTGAGAGGTTCAAGGTTAAAAGCAAGGGGTAAAAGTTTCCTCCTTTCTCCTTGTACCTCGCTCCTTTATCTTTTTAACTCGGCATGAGGAATTTTGCTATATAATTCTTTTTTCACCATTTCGGTTAAGGAAAAAATCTTTATTTTATTAAGTCCGGTTTGAATCCCTGACGAATGAAAAAAATCAACAAGCATCTCAGTGGGTTGATTACCTGGGGCGCCCGTAACACAGCCCCCTGTTCCGCCAAGTGATGAATCGAATCGCCTAATTCCTAAATCATAGGCGATCTTGGTGTTGGCAATTGCCGTTTCCCCTGATACATGATGCGGGTGGTATCCTAATTTATTTACCTCGCTTGCCGATCTTTTGTTGAGGATAGTTTCAAAGATCTCCCTCGTTTTTTCTTCATTTGAAACCCCTTGCAGGTCCGAAAGTGTCACTGTATCGACTCCGAGATCAAGCAATAGATCGATATAATTGTTTACCTCGTCCAAGTCGGGTTTCATGAGAACGCCTTTTTCAGGTTCAAAGTAGCCGAAAGCAGCAGAGATGTAGCCAATTATTCGTATATTTTTTGAAGAGGCATCCCTTATAATTTTTTTATATTCCTCAATTGTCTCTTTTAGAGGTCTTCCTAAATTTGCGATATTATGTGCCTCGATAGCAGAAAAGAATATTCCCATGGTATGGTTATAACTATCCGGGCCAAGATCGAGGTCAAGAAAGGTGTTATAACCGGCCCTATTGGGGACAAGGGTAATGAGATTTACGCCATTGACTCTGCCAAGATTTTGAGTAATCTTTTGTAATGCCTCTTTATTCATTGCTGGGGATATCTTTGGATGAGCACAGGAAATGATTTCAATATTTCTCATTCCTGCATCAATAAGCTGTAACGCTATTTCAATTCTGATTTCTGGGGTAAAGAAATGAAGGTAGTGAGCTGGAATGTTTTGACCATATTCCCGCAGGGTCACATCTGTGATAATAACGCTATCGGGTTTGTCATTTGTCATTTGTAATTAACTCAAAAAATACAAAAACACTGTTAATCTTTTTTATCCGATGGGACTTGTGGGCTTTTTTTAACCACATCTTTTCCCTCTGAGATTATCTTGCCCACTTTTTTCGACTCTTCATAAATTTTTTTCTTCCAGGCCTCGTAGAGATTTGGTGATATGAGCCTGGACATAGATTGATATGTGACTGTTACCATGCGAGCCGTAGTTGATTTGGTTATCAGCGGACTTTTGGAGGGAATAAAGAAGGTGAGGAGCACAATCAGAAGATAAGAGAAAATAATTCCCTTAATCAGGGCAAGACCAATTCCCAGACCTCTATCAAGCCAGGAAACGAGCAATTTTTTAAAAAGATGGTGTAAAAGGATTCCGAACAGATTAAATACAACTACAACCACGACAAACAGTGTTAAAAAACTTATAATGGGAAGAGCTTTCTCTAGAGGAATGTATGCCGTTAGAAAGTTGGCTATCTGAAGATGATAGTGATTACTAATCAAGATTCCAAAAATGATACCAGCGAGGGAAGATATTTCCCTGAAAAAACCCCTAAAAATACCCTTAATAACAAAAAAGGCTATTAGCCCAAGGATGATGTAATCAAGAATATTCATGTGTAATCTCCATCAAAGGTAATTTTTATAAGTCAAATTCATTTATCCCGTGAGAAGGCAATGCTTCCTATTTATGATGTGTTGAAAAGCTAATAAGTTTAGACAGAAACCAATAGCATATAGCCGACAAGCGTATAATAGGGTTACCATATTTTACCCTATTTTCAATCTGATTTGATCAAATATACGGGTTATGATAAATAATTATACATGAACTTAAGAAAAAGACTCCTTTTAGCATTTGGTATCATTATGCTTGACCTGGTTCTCTTCTTTCTGCCTCTCACAGCATTTTTTCTTGCGTATGTTATAATATACAATCCACCCTGGGTAAAGGATTTACTTGAACGACTGGAATAGGAGAGGAAAAGAGGCAGTAAGCATCAAATAAGCGGGGTTTCGGGATACGAGTTTCGAATTATATGAGCAATGTGAGCTTTAATGTGCGCAAGGTTTTTACTATTGAGTGGTACATATGAATCAGGTTTTCATACACAAGGCCAAACAGCTTGGATTTATTGCAGTGGGATTTTCTAAGCCAACTAGCCCTCTCCACTTTGATTTCTTCTGTCGCTGGCTCAAAGAGATTGAAATAGGAAATATGAATTATTTGAAAAGAAACATAGATATTCGAAGAGACCCCACAAGACTCCTTAAGGGATTAAAGACTGTAATCTCTCTTGCGTATCCATACCCAGTAAGTAAGCCATCTACTCTTGATGGATACACTGCCTCAAGGTATAGCACACCTCAAGAAGCCGATTATCATCTTCGGTTGAAAAAATTAGGAAAGCAGTTATGTGCATTTATTACAGAGATATTTCCTAAAAGCATAAGCAGGATATGTGTTGATTCGGCCCCTATTCTTGAAAGGAGCTTTGCGGAAATGAGTGGTATTGGTTTTATCGGCAAAAATAATATGCTAATCGTTCCAGGTTATGGCTCATACTGTTTTTTGATTGAAATTTTGACTAGCGCTCAATTTTCTACCCCTTCTTTTGAGGGACAAAAAAATAGGTGCGGGGCATGCACTAAATGTATTGATATGTGTCCTACAGGAGCCTTGAAGGCCCCGTTTTACATTGATGTTTCTCATTGCCTTTCCTATCTAACTATAGAGTCGAAGGATACTATCGGTAAAGAGACAGGCAAAAAAATGGGCAATACCTTTTTTGGCTGTGATGTGTGTCAGGAGGTTTGCCCTTTTAATAATAAAGAACCCGATGTAGCTACACTTCCACCAACAAAAGAAATACTGGCAATGACGGGTGTGGGGTTTAAAAAGATTTTTGGAAAGACGGCATTTGAAAGGGCAGGGCTGGAAAAAATAAAGAGGAATATAAAAGCGCTTTTACCTTAATAAAATCTAACTACTTCATGGATGGGTGCCCGTTCCGAGATAGCTTCATTAACTGGAGCATCAGGATCGGGGTAACCAACGCCTATGCCCATAACAACATCCTTTTCCTCAGCTATATTTAGTCTATCTTTGATTTCATCANCAAAGGCACTTATTAGCCCGATTGGGCATGTTCCTAAACCCAGGTTATAGGCTGCAAGAACCATATAGCCTATAGGAATACCCAGATCAACCAATCTGGCCTTTGAGAAGGCCTGGTCAATGGTGACTATAATTGCTGTAGGGGCACCGTAAAAATTGCAGGAGCCCTCATTAATGAAATCCTGAAAGAGGATTCCTTTTTCTAAGTGGGGCAGGATGCAATCCATTAGTTTCCGCTGGCGCTCCATGAAATACTCTGGCAAGGTTCTTACTGCACCAGGTCCACAGGAAATATTTCTTTCACGCATGCTTTTTACCAGGACTCTACTTAAGCGTATGCGTTCTTCTCCCATTACAACCATGAATTCCCAGGGCTGAAGATTGATTGCTGAAGGGGCCTTGGCAGACAGGAGGAGTAATCTTTCTATTATCTCTCTGGGGACTGGCGTGTCTAAAAATGCCCTTGAGCTGTGGCGCTCATTTATAATTTTTTCAAGTTCCATACGGTGATCTCCAATTTGTTTTCGATAACCCTCCATAAGTTTTTAAACGAGACTTTAAGCTAATGGGAGGCTATTTTTGATGTTCTCGCAAAAGTCTTTTTACGGGTTTGTCATTTTTGACAAGCTAAAAATATGAAACGGAATTATGTATTGTCAAGGATTAAAATAGTTTGTTGAGTCTGTTGGGTTTTTTGTGCTACATACTATGAGCAAATTAAATTTGATGTTCTCGATAAAAGTTCTTTTACTCGTTCATGATGCCCATTGTGGGATTCATGAAATGCTTCGCTCATCGCCAAAAACTCGGCCTAAGAAACTGAGAAGGAGCATGTGTATGTCTTTTTTTGTC
>JGI10211J34971_10005131_pt1 | contig 10277 bp, 10 predicted proteins | sample Etolagsediment_FD_34971 | JGI IMG/M metagenome (IMG submission 34971)
ACATGGCTTCCGATCACTTGGTTTCTTTCGCCATCGATAAAGGCTGGTGCCGCCATGCGGCGGAATTTTCCTTTGCGCGTTGTTATTCAGACTTTCTGTACACCACCTTCAGCGCCGGCCGTTATCGACAAAACCGGGCCATGGCGCGCTTAAATGCCGGCCGGGGCAAACTCGATGCGGCTTATTTCATAGATATTTTGCGCGATCATGGCAAGACTGACGGCCACGCATGGCATCCTGCTCAGGATCGATTGAAATCCCAAATTTGCAATCATGCCGGCTGGGGCCCGGTGCGCATCAGCCAGACAACCGGGTCCATGGTTTCCCATCTTTCGCCCGGCATAGCCACCCATTTTGTAACCGGCACGGCGGCGCCATGCACCAGCATTTTCAAACCGATCTGGGTTGACACCCCTGCCGCGACAAATCCAATGCCGCCCGCCGCGACCTTTGATTCTGACAGTCTGTTCTGGCGCCATGAAATCTTGCACCGCCTGACGCTTGGCGGCTATCAGCATGGATTACAAATTTATGGCCCTGAAAGAGATAAACTTGAAGCCGAATTTATCAAACAAGCGCTGTCGCCGGCCGCTGCTGAACACGCTTGGCGCCAGGCGATGGCCGACCGGACATTTGAACGGGCTTGCGCGGCTGAAAATACATGGCGCGCAAGCCTGGCTAAAAATCCCGAAAAAAAATTATGCAACATATTGTACAACCGAGCCTGGCGAAAACGAAACAAAAATGCCGCCCTGCCACTGTCAAGCATTCCTTATCCATCACGCAATAGCGTAACAGGTCAATAACCTACCGTAACGCCTCCCCCCTTTGGCAGAGGGGGGCGTCTGAATATGCCGGCATCATTTTCGAATCAACGTCTAAGAGCAGAAATGACCGTTTTTACGCGCCCCGGCTTTGACCTGTTACAATTTCAGTCAGCCTTCGACATTTGCTTCGTTTTTTTCATGCGCGCTTGTGCATCGCAGCCTTTCTTGCCCATATGCCGTTTTTCAAAGCGGTCCTGGCGCAAGGCCTGCATTTTTTTCAACTGATCTGCGGTCAAAATTTTATGAGCCGCCAACCGGGTTTCCACGCGCGCCATGGTTTGCTTGGCCTTTACATCCGCAAGCTGACGAGCCAGCCCCATAACTGCGGCCTCATCTAGTTCACTGGCAGTAAACGCCTGCTGCAGTTTCAGCTCTAGCCGCTCTTTTTCCGCTCCAAGATCGATCGCCCTGGCGCGCATGGCAAAATCGGCATCCCGCAATTTGACCACCTGATCATCGGTAAGCTCGAGGGCGTTGACCATCTTTTGATTTTGCCACATTCCGCATGGCCCGCGTTGCATGCCGGCCATCTTGCCAAAGCCATGGTGACCATCGCCCTGACCGGGATGAAATGCCAGCGCCGCCATCGGTAAGGCCAAAACGGCGACCAGAGAAACCACTATCCACATAGACCGATTGATTTTTACCAAGTTACCCATATTACACCTCCGTTGTTAATGGTGACGGGATTGATTTCCCGTTGCTGTTGGGCTTAAATTAACGCAACTGTGTAAAGGTTTTATGTGGCCGCATGGGCAAAATTGTAAAGTTTTTGTAAACATGATTGCCTCTTGGGCCGCTTCATCATAAACAAAACCATTGATGACAACTTTTTCCGATCGCGCAATCCTGATTGAGGTAGAACCTATGGAACCGCACAATCACGACCTGAGCAATATACTGATCGTCGATGACGATCGCAAGCTGTGCCGCTTGATCGCGGATTATCTGGCGCCCATGGGCTATGCAATCGACATGGCGCATACAGGCGACCAGGGTCTGGATATGGCATTGACCGGTAACTTCGATGCCATGATTCTGGATGTCATGATGCCGGGCATGGATGGCTTCGAGGTATTGAAAGCGCTGCGCCGGCAATCCAACCTGCCGGTGTTGATGCTGACGGCCCGAGGCGATGAAACCGATCGTATCGTAGGGCTGGAGATGGGGGCCGATGATTATCTGCCCAAAACCTTTTCCTCACGCGAACTGCTGGCCAGGCTGCGCGCGGTTACCCGGCGCAGCCGCATCGAGCCGGTTGCGGCCCAACCGGAAAATGCCGCCGATGCGCCATTGACCATCGGCAACGTCAGCATACTCCAGGCCGCGCGCAGCGCCCGGCTGGACGGCAAGCCACTGGAGCTGACGCCGATTGAATTTGACTTGCTGAACGCCTTGATGCAAGCTGTTGGCCGCGTGCTCAGTCGGGACCAGTTGCTGGATGCCGCGGCCGGCCGCAGCTATGAGGTATTTGACCGCTCCATCGATATTCATATATCCTCGCTGCGCCGCAAGTTAAAAGACAACCCGCGCCAACCGCGCTTTATCAAAACCGTGCGCTCAGCCGGCTACATGTTTCTTCCCGCGGACACCTCCCCATCATGAAACTGTTTTCATCGCTGTATACCAAAATTGTGGGCTGTTTTTTTATCAACCTGATCCTGATCGGCGCGGTCTTGACTGTTTTTTATACCCTCCAGGCGCGCATCGACTGGCGCCACCTGATCGGCCGCCACGCATCGGATCGCATGCGCATTGCCGGCCGGCTGATCGCCCACGACATCAACGCCGCCTCCCCCCAAAATTGGCGGCAAGTGCTTGAACGGCATGCCGAAAGCCATGGCGTGGATTTTGCTCTGGTGATGGGCGGTCAGGCCCGGGCAGCATCCACCCCCATGATTTTGCCGGACGCGGTGCTGGCAAAATGCCGTCCGCCGCGCTCCCAACCGGCCGGAGCGTCACCCGACAAAACCGGACAGATCAAAAATTTCAGCCGCCATGCCAAACGAGACAAATTTCCCTTTTTCGCGCACCGCTGGATGCTGCGCACGCGACATCCAACACATTACTGGGTCGGCATTCAAATTCCAATCATGGTTGACGATGCACGCCGGCCGCAACCCGCCACCTTGCTGGCCTTTTCCGATTCTGTGACCGGCAATGGATTCTTTTTCGATCCGTTGCCCTGGCTGCTGGTAACATCCGTTATTGTGATCGCCTCGGTGTTGCTGTGGCTGCCGCTGGTCAAAAGCATCACGCGCCCCCTGCGGCGCATGACCCTGGCGACTGAATCGATTGCCCGCGGCACATTCGATATTCAAATCGATGAGCCCCGTACCGATGAAATCGGGCGTCTGGCCCAGGCCATCAACCATATGACGGCGCGCCTGAATGGATATGTCAAAGGACAAAAACGATTTCTGGGAGACATCGCCCACGAACTCGGCTCGCCGGTTTCGCGCATTCAATTCGGCCTGGAAATCGTCCGGCGCGATGCTGAAACCGATATCCAGAAGCAGCGGCTTGTCGATGTCATCGACGACGTTGCCCATATGTCGCAACTGGTCAGTGAATTGCTTTCCTTATCGCGCGCCGAGATTTCCCCGGGACAAGTTCACCTGCAACCGGTGGCCCTGCGGCCGATTGTCAACCAGGCCATTGCCAGGGAAAACACGGCCCATGCCGACATTGCATGCCGTGTCGATGCCAACATCCATGCCCTGGCGTCAGCCGACCTGCTGGCGCGGGCAATCGCCAACATCATCCGCAATGCCATCCGTTATGCCGGCTCAGCGAATGGCCCGATTATCATCGACGCGGCTAAACACGACAACCGGGTGCGCTTAACCATTTCAGATTCCGGGCCTGGCGTGCCCCAGGCGCGCATCGAAAACCTGTTTGAACCGTTTTACCGCCTTGAACCCGCGCGAGACCGTGAATCCGGTGGCGTGGGACTGGGGCTGGCCATTGTCAAAACATGCGTCGAAGCCTGCCGCGGCACGGTGTCCGGCCGAAATCTGGAAACCGGCGGATTCGCGGTTACCATCAGTTTGCAAAACGCGAATGGGTCCGAGCCGTAATCCGTGCGACACACAAATATGTGTCAGGATCGATCAAAAAACAGAGTTTATAGCAAAAATGGCTCATTCGATACCGATAGCGATCCCGATTCAATCAAAATTAGAACGGCTGGGAATGGCCGTATGGGGTTGACAAAAAACACTAAAATATGCTTCATGGATTGTAAAATGATTAACGACATCGACACCACCCATTTGCCGGCAGCGCCGAATTCAGACCGGATAAAGCCATTGATTCAGGTTGTGCTGCAGCATTATCCGGATGTTCAGGCCATTTATCTGTTCGGCGCCTTTAACACGGCAGATCGGCGGATTTATCAAAAAGATGAGTTTGCCGCGGCGGAATTTGAAATATTGACGCTCTCTTATTATCAGCAATTGAATCATGAACGCGCCGCCATCATCGAAGATATACTGAAAAGCGGCCGAGTGTATGCGCCATGAACGATGTCGCGCTGAATAAAAAAGAAAGTATCGAGCGCTGCGTCAAACAAATCCAGAATTATTATCATAGGCCCAGCGATAATGATCGGTATCATTGAAAACCATATGCATGATTTGATTGACTATACCAATTTTGTCATAAAGGTATTCAATGACTGAAACGCGCTACCCCACCCAATTACCAAAGGAGGCTTCAATGACATTTCGATCCCTAATCACCGTGCCCGCCATCATGCTGGCAGCCTGCTTATGCATCGCGCCCCAGGCTGTTGCGGCCGACACATTTGCCTGCACGGCCCCGGAAACCCTGAATCAGCAAATCGACCCGACCGCTCAACTGGAATCGCTGACCTGCTTTTTCAAAAACTGGGAGGGCCAGGACGTGCTGCATTTTCAGGTATCGGTCAAAAATATCAGCGACCAGCCACAGCGCTACCGGGTCAATATTTTTTTGGACAACGGCAAGGCCGCGGGCGGCTTGATTCCGCGGAAAACCGATAAAGGGCTGGTCGAGCCCGGACAAACGGCAAGTTTTACCTATCCGGTAACAGGCATGACCGAAAAACCTCAGCAAATCGATTTGCTGATCAAACCCATTGCGCAATGAAAACAAGTTCGATTCCGGCCCCATATTGATTTGGGGGATTGATCACATTTTCGGCCACCAGGTAGAGACGCAAAATCTTGCGTCTCTACTTTGGGAGAATTCCGAATATACCAATTAGCAAGTGGCCGAAATAATGATCAAGCCCTGATTTGGCATGATCAATATGGGATGCCAATATTCAACCATCACCATTCGACAACCCAAGGAGGGACCATCCCATGAAAAAATTGCATTTGATATTGATTATCGCCCTGTGCGCCATGCTCGGCCTGACGGCGCCGGCCATGGCCCGCACCCAGTTCATTTCCATCGGCACCGGCGGCACCGGCGGTATTTATTACCCCTATGGCGGCGGCGTGGCTGAAATCTGGTCCAAATATGTTCCCGGCGTCAAGGCTGTGGCTGAAGTGACCGGCGCCAGCGTTGAAAACGTCAAATTGGCGCATAAGGGCGAAACCGTGGTCGGCGAAGTCATGGGGGATGTGGCGGTTGCCGGCTATAACGGCACATCCAAGTTCAAGGGGAAAAAACACGATATTTTGTCCATGGCTATTATGTACCCCAACCTGCTGCAGGTCGTCACCCTAAAATCTAGCGGCATTACCGATATCGAACAAATCAGGGGCCGGCGCATCAGCAGCGGCAGCCCGGGCAGCGGCACCAACTTCATGGCGGAAACCGTGTTCAAATCCCTGGGCATCGGCAAAGATGACTACAAAGACAGCCGCCTGTCATTTACCGAAAGCGCCAATGCCCTGCGCGACGGCGCCATCGAGGTGGGCGTATGGAGCGTGGGCCCGGGAACCAGCTCGATCATGGACCTGGCCACCACGCATGACATCCATATCATTGCCTTTACCCCCGCGCAGGTCGAAAAAGTGCTGGCCGCCACCCCAACCTATTCCGGCGTGGACCTGGCCGGCGGCGTATACCGCGGCGTAGACCAACCCGTGCCCACCATTGGCGTATGGAACGTCATGATTTGCCAAGAATCGCTGAAAACCGACATGGTCTACACCCTGGCCAAGGCATTGTACGAACACAACGATTATCTGCTCAAAATTCACCCGTCAGCCGCATACACCACGCCGCAAAACGCCGTTAAATACTCACCCATTCCGCTGCATCCGGGCACCATCAAATATTTGAAAGAAATAGGCATCGAGGTTCCGGCCAACCTCATTCCCTGATCCATGACGATTCATTCAAAGCCGACATGGTCGGCGGGCCGCATCATCATCTTGGGCGCCGCCGGCCTTTTTTTAATCGCATTGGCGCTTGGCGCGATTATCCCCGGCGGCCTGCAACTGCGGATCACGCCGGTCAATCCCACGCAGGCGCCCCTGCTGGTATTGCCCATCGAACCGGATGAACGCTTCACGGTTCATTACTTTCATTCAGTTGAAAACGCCCCGATTTGGGAAACCCACAGCATCGATGCCCGGGGCGACATTTATATCGAGGAAGAGCGGTATGAAAAATTTGGCGCCGGCATGGGCCGCATGCCCGGCATCGGACGCATGGCGCGGCGCGGCAAATATGAAGTGATCGAAAACATGCACATGCCCACTGGAAATTTTATTTTACGCATCGGCAGCCCGGGCGTGGACCACACCATCATCTGGCGACACACCCGCACCAACCTGTCGGCCATGGCCCCGCATGTGGCCGTACAATTTTCAGCCAGGCCCATCAGTTGGCTGCACCGCCGGCTGCGCCAGATGTGTCCACATCCGCGCACCCCGCCACACAAGGAGTTTTGACATGTCGGAACATGCCCATCCGCCGGTATCCGGCCCCGCGGACCAAAATCTACAACTGGTTCACGCCACAGCTAAAATCGTAATGATTCTGGCCATCAGCCTCAGCCTGTATCAACTGTACACGGCCGGCATCACGGCGCTGACCGCGCTGGTGCAGCGCTCGATCCATCTGGGCGCCATCCTGTCGCTGGCGTTTTTGCTGAAGCCACCGTTCAAGGGCGCGCGCAAGGACAAATTTACCATCTGGCTGGTGATTGACTGGATACTGGTGGCCGCATCGGTGTATTGCGTTTGCTATATCTGCTTCAATCTGACGGCCATTTTCGAACGCCAGGGCGATTGGCTGCCCAGTGACCTGGTGGTCAGCATCATCGGCACGCTGCTGGTGATGGAAGCCTGCCGCCGCGTCATCGGTTTTATCATGACCGCCATCTGCCTGACCGCTATTGTTTATGCCATGTTCGGGCCCTATATGCCGGAGCTGATCATCCACAAAGGCTACAGCATCGAACGCATCGCCACCACCTTGTGGCTGACGACTGAAGGCGTTTTCGGCCTGCCGATCGGCGTGGCCGCCACATTTGTGTTTGTGTTCGTGCTGTTTGGCGCATTTCTGGAAGTGACCGGCGGCGGCGCCTTTTTCATCGATCTGGCCTATGCGCTGACCGGTCGCTTTTCAGGCGGCCCGGCCAAAACGTCGGTTATCGCCTCAGGCTTCATGGGCTCGGTTTCCGGATCAGCCGTGGGCAATGTGGTGGCCACCGGTTCGTTTACCATTCCGATGATGAAAAAGGTGGGCTATCGGCCGCATGTGGCCGGCGCCATCGAGGCCGCGGCTTCCACCGGCGGGCAATTGATGCCGCCGATTATGGGCGCCGGGGCCTTTTTAATGGCGGAATTTACCAACATCAGCTACCTGACCATCATCAAGGTGGCCCTGGCGCCGGCCATCATGTATTATCTGACGGTGCTGGTGTTCGTGCATTACGAAGCCCAGAAATTCGGTCTCAAAGGTCAGCCCCGGGAAAATTTGCCCCGCATCGGGGCCGTGCTCAAAAGCGGGCTGCATTTCATCATCCCGGTCGGCATCCTGATTTACGTCCTGGTCGCCAACTATTCGCCCATGATGGCCGGTTTCGTGGCGGTCATGAGCACCCTGGCCGCCAGCATGGCCGCCAATGCCGTTCGCTGGGCCGTCGGCAACCAGCGCCTGCCGGCAACCGATGCCAAACGCATTAGCCTGGCTACTTTTGCCGGCGATGAGATCAAACAAATTTTGACCGCGCTGGAACGCGGCGCCAAAAACGCGGTCATGGTTTCAGTGGCCTGCGCCGCGGCCGGCATTATCGTGGGCATGGTCACGTTGACCGGCATGGGCCTGAAATTTTCCAGCCTGGTGCTGGACCTGAGCTTCGGCATCAAGGTGCTGGCCATTTTGCTGATCGGCGCGGCCTCGCTGGTGCTGGGCATGGGCCTGCCGGTTACCGCCAGCTACATTGTGCTGGCGACTTTGGCCGGACCGGCCCTGCTGGATATGGGGGTGCCGCTGATGGTGTCACACATGATCGTTTTCTGGTACTCGCAAGACGCCAATGTGACCCCGCCGGTCAGCCTGGCCAGTTTTGCCGGCGCGGGGGTGGCTGGCGCCAATCCCATGCGAACCGCCTTTACCTCGTGGAAACTGGCCAAGGGGCTGTACATTATCCCGATTGTCATGGCATATCGCCCCCTGCTGGGTATGGGGCCGGAATATGATCTGGCGCACTGGCAAGTGTGGCTGACCATCCTGACCACTACCCTGGGGCTGGTGTCGTTTGCCTCGGGTATGGAGCGCTGGTTTATCCGACGCGCCACCTGGGTTGAAACGCTTCTGTTCTGGCTGGCGGCCTTCGGGTTGCTGTGGCCGACCTACTTAACGGATGCCGCCGGTTTTATTGCCCTGGCCGCCGCCGTGGCGTTGCAAAAAATGCGTCAGCCCCATGCGGCATAACCGCTGGGTCGTATTTACGCTGGCCGGATCGCTGTTTGTGCTGTCGCAGTTTTACCGCGCCTCCACGGCTGTTATCGCCATTGATTTGATGGAACAGCTGGCCTTGACGCCATATGCGCTCAGCCATCTGTCGGCGGCTTTTTTCTATGCATTCGCCGTGGCCCAGATCCCGCTGGCGATCTATCTGGATCGCATCGGCGCGCGCACGACCATGACCGCGCTGTCACTGATAGCCGCCGCGGGCGCCCTGGTGTTTGCATCGGCGCATTCTCTGCCGATGTTGATTGTGGGACGCGCCATGCTGGGCATCGGCATGGCCGGCAACCTGATGGGCACGCTGAAACTGCTGACTACCTGGTTTTCGCCGTTTCAGTTCGCCACCCTGTCGGCATTGATTGCGTCCCTGGGCACATTGGGCAACATCGGCGCGGCCACGCCCTTGGTGCTGCTGGTTTCAGTCACGGGCTGGCGCGCCGCCTTTGTCATCGTTGCGCTGATTAACTTGTTGCTGGCTGCGCTGTTTTGCGCGATCGTACGAAACGCGCCAACCCCGCATACCGCTGCCGTCCGATCCGTCGCCACACTGGAAACCGGCAGTTGGCGCGCCGTGTTTGCAAATAAAAACTTCTGGTGCATATCCATCGGCACCTTTTGCCGCTATGGCATCTTTGCCGCCGTGCAATCCTTATGGGCCGGTCCTTATTTGGTAACGGCCATGCATTTTTCCGCCATCGAGACCGGCAATGTCCTGTTTTTGATGAACATGGCGCTGGTTTTCGGCAGCCCCGTCTGGGGCTGGATTTCCGACCGCGTACTCGGTAAACGCAAATATGTGGTCATGATCGGGCTGCTGGGGTTTGCCGCCACGCTGGCCACGGTGGCCTTGCTGCCGGCCGGTACCGGTTATTGGATAGTTGTGGCGTTTTTTGTGGGCATCGGCTTTTTTTCCAGCGCCGGCATGGTGATGTATTCTCACATCAAGGAACTGTCGCCCCATGGCCGGTCCGGCGCCGCCATGACCGGCATCAACTTTTTTACCATGATCGGCGCGGCGGCGTTTATCCAGGGCATGGGCCGCCTGTTTGACCGGGGACCATCCGCCGCGGCATTGGACCAGGCCGCCTTTCAAACGGCATTTATCAGTTGCGCCGTCATATTGGTAGCCGTGTGCATGCTTTATGCGTTAACGCTGGATTCATCACCGCATTGACAACCTGCCACCGCAGCGATATGACAGCGATTGAACGATGATGGCATCCGCTTGAGCGCCAAGCGGTCAAACCCGATATAAACAGGAGGACGACATGAAAAAATGGATCATCGCCGGCATCTGCGTGGCCCTGTTTCTGGCAGGGGTCAAATACAAACTCAAACCCGCCCCAACCCAACCCGACTTAGCGGCCAAAGCCTTTGTGGCCGAGTTGCTGGCTCCGCTGAATGCATCCACCGACGGGTTGAAATTCAGCGTCAAAAAACAGTCCGACACCCGGGCCCGCGTTCACATCTCAGGCAAAACGGCCATTGACTCGGGCGTGGATGTGGTTTTTGAGAATGGAAATTGGCGGG
>JGI10211J34971_10005132_pt1 | contig 10276 bp, 8 predicted proteins | sample Etolagsediment_FD_34971 | JGI IMG/M metagenome (IMG submission 34971)
GGTGGACTTTCTAAATGATTAATTCTTTTTCTAGATTTTTAGTTGAAGAGGAAAAGGTAGCGTATTTTGCGTTTGGCCGTATGAATCCTCCTACAATCGGTCATGGCAAGCTAATGGATAAGTTAGCTTCAATTGCTGGCCGTAATCCATATTTCATTTATCTTTCACAATCAAACGATAAGAAAGATAATCCATTAGAGTATAGCTCTAAGATTAAAATGATTCGTAAAATGTTTCCAAAACATGCTAGACAAGTCATTTTGAACAACAAAGTAAAAACACCATTTTTTGCTTTGTCAGATCTCTATGATAAAGGCTATCGTAAGATTATTATGGTAGCTGGTGACGATAGGGTCGACCAATATAATATAAGACTCAATGCATATAATGGCAAAAAAGGAGCTCATGGTTTCTTTAATTTTCAAGATGGAATCAAACTAGTAAGTGCTGGTCAAAGAGATCCAGATGCGGCTGGAGCAGAAGGTGCTTCCGGTACGAAACAACGTAAGTATGCAAGTGATAATAATTTTACAAAGTTTTCTCAGGGTTTACCTCCCAAGATGAGTAATGCTGATGCCAAAGCTTTATTTAATGCTGTGAGAAAAGGCATGGGATTGAAAGAAGAAAAAATATTTAGACAGGATGTTCAGCTAGCTCCAGTCTCCGATATAAGAGAAAAATATATTAATGGTGAAATTTTCAATGAAGGTGATATTGTTGAAGTTAAAGAATCCGGAGAACACGCTGTTGTAATATATAAAGGACCAAACTATCTTATCGTTGAAAGAGAAGATGGTTCTGCAATGAGAAAATGGCTTGATTCAGTAAAGATGTATAAGTCAAAGAGTCAAGACTCAATGTATGATGATCGTCCCGACTGGGGAACGGACGCTTCAAATAAAAAAGCTAGAGAGATGACACCTGGTCAAACTGTAGAAAAAACAACTTCGCCTCAAGATCCCGATATTAAAGATCGTAAAGGTACTCAACCAAAAGCATATCACGGTAAAGATGCATCTGGTAAAGAGATGTCTAAGTCTACGAAAGTTGCTAGAGATAGACACTTCAAGAAAGGTGCGGAGATGGATGATGACAATCCAGCAGCATATAAGAAAGCACCAGGTGATCATGGGGCTAAAACTAAATTGAGCAAGCATACCATAAAATTTAGACAAATGTATGGTGAAGATGCCATAAAAATTGCGCAAGCAAGAATAGACAGAGAAAAAGAATCTGACGCGTTGAAGCATGATCGCATGTTAGATAGAGCAAGGTTGGCAAAGGCTAGAGCAAAGAACAGGAGTACTAAGCCATGAGCAAAACATTTTTTGAATTAAAAGAAGAATTGATAAAACCTAATAAAGAGTTTAGACAAAAAAGTATAAACGAGGCGAAGGGATTTGCGAAATCTGCAAGTGCTGCAGCTCATCAACACATGAAAACCATTGATCGTGTTGCTATAAAATATTCGGAAAACGCTGGCCACCATGCTATAGATACAAGTGATCATGATCTTGCAAAAGTCCATCACGCTCATACAGAGTTAGCTAATTTACACCATGCGCATGCAATAATTCATAGAGCAAATGGAAATCATGAAGCTGTAGAAGCTCATGAAGAGGCAGCGGACCATCACCACACCTATGCCAAAATTTCAACAAGGCATCATGGTAAAAATACTCATCCTAACAATCTTGAGAATCATGAAGAATATGATCATGGTTCAAATCAAGCCAATGAAGCTTCAAGAGAAGCATTTAAACATCACCCAATTTAAAAGAAAAGAAAGCCATGAAAACATTCAAGCAGCATAATATCGAAGAAGACGCTACTACAGCTCTTAAGAAAAAAGCAGAAAAGTCTGGTATGCCACTTGGTGTGCTAAGACAAGTCTATAATCGTGGAGTTGCTGCTTGGAGAACTGGCCATAGACCCGGTACTACTCCTGAACAATGGGGACATGCCAGAGTTAATTCATTCGTCACTAAATCATCAGGCACATGGGGCAAAGCAGACAAAGATCTGGCCGATAAAGTAAGAGGTAAAAAATGAAACAAGAATTCGATGATATCTACGTATCAGAAGCAGTAGATGCTGGTGAATACGACTATGAGGGTGACATGGCGAAGACTCAGCTGGTCACTATCGCAGACGCTGCTGAGGAACTCCATGACATGCTTGAAGATGATGAAAATCTTCCGGAATGGTGTCAGAACAAGATCACTAAAGCGATGGATTACCTCGATACAGTTCGTGACTATATGATAGCAAAAGACACAGATGAAGAACCCGGTGATGAAAATCCAAATGAAGCCGTAGTTAATGAAGGTAACATGGCATCAGCAGCAAAAGAGTTGGAAGCTTATGCACGTAAGTCTGGTGGAATCGATAAAAATGATTTTATAAAAGCAGCTATGATGATGAAAAGAAATCAAAAGAAACAGCTTGATAAGTTTGTTGATGAGTTGGATACAGAACCTCGCGAAAAGATTCAATCAGTCATGCAGAAACACATTAAAGAAGCTTATAGTGAACCACAGGGTCAAGCTAAAAGACTGATGTCACCTTTGCAAAAAATGAGAATGGACAAAGAGAAAAAAGATAGAGATCGTGATGGAAAACTAAAGCCAGGTGTTGTACGTAGAGGTAAATCAACTATGAACAGGCTGAGAGATATACAAAACAAATCAAATGTAATGGCTCTCAAGTCCAGTAAAGAACAAGTTGAAGAAGCGAAGCTTTCTGATGCAGAAAAAAGTGAATTAGAAGATCTTATTTTAGGTCTCAAAATTTATTCTGATCCATATTCAATGAATCCACAATACAAATATGTTAAGCCAACATTAGATAAGATTAAAAAGAAATTTGGCGATAAGATTTATAACGACCTTAAAAACGCAGTACAATCTGGTAATTGGCATTCGCCAAAATATGGTATGGCTCGTGGTACATATGCGTCAGACAGACTAGCGTGGAAAAAACCAACCACTATCAAAAAAGATGGTAAAATAGACGCACGTTCGGCCAAATCAACTAAAAGATCCATTAAATACAACCTGAAAAGTACACCTAAAGACCCTAAGAGACTTGGTGAAGAAAGGTTTATGCGTAAACTTGCCAGTGAATCAGTTGAAGAAGGTGGGATGAAGCGTATAGCTCAAGCACAGGGTGGTACAAAGTCAGATAGAAGTGACGCTGCCGTAAATAAAGGTGGACTTCAAACTTTTAAAAAGAAACCTACTAACGAAAAGTTAAAAGTTTCTGATGGTATGAGTGCTTGGATAGATGATTTTAAACAGTCTGATGCACCACAGTTTAAAGGTAAAACCGCAAAAGAGCGCAGAGATATGGCAATTGCGGCTTACCTTTCTGCGAAAGATGGTGGAAAAAATGAAGACGTTTAATAGGTTTGTAGACATTGACAACTATTGTGAAGAGTGCAATCTTTATGAAGATTTAGAAATAACTGAAGCTGAGTATCAGGGTAAGAAAGTCAAGTTAAATGATCCGATTAGAACTTCTGAGAATCCAAACAAGAAGTTTAAAGTTTATACAAAGGGTCCTAATGGCAACGTTGTTGTGGTTCGCTTTGGCGACCCCAACATGGAAATCAAACGAGATGATCCAAAACGTAGGGCTTCTTTCCGTGCCAGACATAACTGTGACAGCCCTGGACCAAAGTGGAAAGCAAGATACTGGAGTTGTCGCATGTGGTCCAAAGGACAAAACGTCTCAGATTTAGATTAAGATCTGTCCTGTTATCAGTGGAAAACTAAATAATTATAAATATATTTGAAGCTAATAACAGGAATAAATATCATGTATCATATACTTTACGAAACTACGAATAACATTAATGGTAAAAAATATATTGGTATTCATACGTCAGATAGTTTAGATGATGGATATATTGGAAGCGGGACTGGTATAAAAAGAGCAATAGAAAAGTATGGTAAAGACAGTTTTACTAGAACTATACTAAATTTTTATAACAGTCGCAAAGAATTATTAAAGGCTGAGGCCGCAATAGTTACAGAAGATGTTGTTCGTAATGATAGATATTATAATATGATTTTAGGTGGAAGAAATTTAATAGATAGTCTGGTTGATATGGATGATGAAGAAGCTTTAAAAGCTCATCAATCAAAAGCAGGTAAAGCTGGTGCAAAAGCATTTAGAGAAAGCTTGCCGGAAAATGAGATAAAAGAATGGCACAGTGCCGGCGGTAAAAAAAGTAAAAATCCTGGCGGATATAATATGAGTGAAAAAGGCAAAGCTAATATTAAAAATGCTAGAAAAAACAGTCAAAAATATCTTTGTCCAATATGTAAACACAAACCATTAGATGGAGGTAATTTTAACAAGCATATGAACGTTGTACATAATATTAAAAAAGAAGAATGTTATCAATGGAGAGGCGGAGCGAAAGTAGACAACTAGTAATAAATACTGATGTAATAAAGGAAAAGTAAAAGTATGTCAAAGGCCAGTTTATTTTCCAAGCTCGCTGCCGGGGAAGGAAACCTAATACCAGATTCCGATGAGGGTCGTGATCTTGGTTCCGCATCAAAGAAATGGAAAGACCTATATCTTTCTGGTAGCTCACTTATTCTTGGAAATGTAACACTTAAAGATTCTGGTGGCTCGCCCACTTTTGTCAATGCAGGTGGTAATCCTGTTAAGATTGACCTGTCTGCTATGACAACCGCAGATCTCGCAGAACATACTAATTTTCCGTATTTTTCAAACACTAGAGCAAGATCTGCTTTTTCTATACATTCTGGAGTAAGACACTATGATTCTGCAACTGGTGTTATAACAATACCAGAAACTACAGATCATATCACCGAAGGTTCTAATTTATATTATACACTCGCAAGAGATGATTCAGCGTTTGATGTTAGATTATCAACTAAATCAACAACAGACATTTCTGAAGGTTCTAATTTATACTATACAAATACAAGAGTAGAAACACTAGTCAATCCAATGATCGACTCAGCAATAAATGCTCTTGTTAATGGCGCACCGGGGCAACTTAATACACTTGACGAACTTGCAGCTGCATTAAACGATGATTCTGATTTTGCTAATACCGTAACTGCTAACATAGCGACCAAGCTTGCAATCAGGCATGATATTACAGTCACTGTAGCAAGCGGTACTAATGAGTATGGAACTGGTAATAAATATTATTTTGAAGGATCAGTAAGTCCTTACTTACATCTTCAACCGGGTAGAACATACAGGTTTGATCAATCAGACGCATCAAACTCTGGTCACCCTTTAAGATTTTCTACAAATGCAAACAACAGTCCAAGTGCCACGTATTCTACGGGAGTAACAGTAGTCGGAACTCCGGGTTCTTCTGGAGCATATACCGAGATTGCTGTTACTGCAGGCACACCACCTCTACACTACTACTGCACAAACCACTCAGGAATGGGTGGTTCATCACCTGCTGGATCTATTTTTGACGGACAATGGTCTAGTCTTACAGGTACTCCTACAACGATTTCCGGATATGGTATCACCGATGCGTTTGATGGAGCGTTTAGTTCTTTATCTGGTACTCCTACAACGATTTCCGGATATGGTATCACCGATGCGTTTGATGGCCAGTACTCATCGTTAACGGGTGCACCAACAACTTATGCTTGGTCAACAATTACTTCAACACCAACAACAATATCTGGTTATGGTATCACTGATGCTCAAGCTACATTAGTATCTGGAACCAATATTAAAACTATTAATGGTAACACTCTTCTCGGTTCTGGCGATCTTGTTATAAGCGGTGGTGGTTCTGGAGGAACTGATTCGGCAACAGTCTCAGCAATTATACTAGCAGACGTCGACTCGGCCTATGTTCAAGCAAGACAGTCTGGTGGTGGATCTGGTATTAGTTTAGCCGAAGCAAGAGCTGGCATATCTGTTACTACAGGATCTGCTTCTGGCGGTGGTACTTTATCATACGATAATACTACCGGTGTTCTAACATTTCAACCATCAACCAATACTGGAGGTGGCGGAAGTGGTACTGTAGATTCGGCTCAAACAATATCTCTTATTAGTAATACTGTTGATTCGGCATATGTTCAAGCAAGACAAGCCGGAGCAACATTATTTAGTGTAGATGGCGGAGTTGATACATTTAAATTTACGTCTGATTCTGGTCAATCTATATTCACTGGGGCAGACAGCGCAGGTAACACTCTATCTTTTGATCCAATAAATGTTAATGTTTTCTTAAACGGTATTTTTCTACAAAAAGGACTTGATTATACCACGACTGGAAACAACACTATTACATTTACGCCTGCTCTTGATATAAATCAAGACGTTATAATTCAAAATATAGATGTAAAATCTTCTTCTGCTCTTGTGTCTGGCGGTATAAACACATATGCATATACTGCTGATTCTGGTCAAACGGCATTTAGTGGAGCTGATGATAACGGAAATTCATTACAGTTTACTGGTAATAATATTTCAGCATACTTAAACGGTGTTTTGCTTCAACGTACTGCCGATTATAGTTTATCAAACGAAAATACGCTTACACTTACATTTAATGCTGCAACTGGTGATGAGATTTCAATCGTATCATTCGATCCTACAAGTACTGATAATTTAGCATCCTACTTTGATTCAAGTTATATCACAAGCAGAGTTTCGGTATCTTATCCCGCAAGAGGATCAGTAGAAAATTTCTTCTATACAGCAACTGATGGTCAATTAACATTTAGTGGTAATGACGCAAACGGTAATTTATTACAGTTTACTCAAGATAATAAAAATGTATTAGTATCAGTAAACGGTGTTCTTCTAATTCAAGGAACAGATTATACAACCAATGCTTCAACTAATACTCTTACCCTTGTAGACTCTGCAGGTGCTGGAGATCAGATTTATATAAACACATTCTCTAATCTATATCGTTCCTCAGGTCTTGATTCTATTGATATGCAAGAAATAATTGATTCCGACTTTATAACGAGTAGAATTAGTGATGTCTTTATTTCAACTGATATCGTTGATTCCGACTTTATAACGAGTAGAATCAATGGAATTTATCCTATAACAAATACTGTTACAAGATTTAAGTTTACTTCTGATTCTAACCAATCTGTATTTACTGGAGCTGATTCTGCAGGTAATATATTATCATTTGATAACCAGAACGTTAATGTATTCTTAAACGGCATATATTTAGAGAAGGATGCTGATTATACTGTCTCTGGTGGTAACACCATTACAATGACACCGCCGCTTCCTATAGATCAAGATGTAGTTATACAAAACTTCACGGTTAAATCCCAAACTCTTGTTAGTTCAAATACGATACTAGAAGTTCTTAATGATGGTGTTCTACAATCACAGGTTGACTCGGCATATATCACACAGAGAATGGGGGCGATATACGGTGGTGGAAGATCAATAGATAAATTCTTCTTCACATCAACGGAAGGACAAACAACATTCACTGGCGCCGACTCGGCTGGTAATACACTAAACTTTACTTCTGGAGCTGAAAACGTATTCCTTAACGGAATCTATCTGCAGAGCGGATTGGACTATACTACTTCGGGTACTGGATCCATAACAATTCTTGATTCTCTTAATGCTGGTCAAAAACTAATAGTTAACAACTTTGATACTAAATTTGCGGTAGATTTAGCAACAACTGTTGTAGATTCGGCCTATGTTTTAGCCAGAATACCTACTCACTCTGCCAATGCTAACATTGATACCTTTAAGTTTACGACCGCAACTCCCACTACATCAATATCCGGAAATGATTCGGCGGGTAACACTCTATCGTTTGATTCAGACGCTATGCTGGTGTTCTATAATGGTATCAACCTGATTAAAGGCGATGACTTTACGACTACTGGTAACACAATAAACTTAACGACTTCGACAGATTCCGGAGGTGAGATTGCTGTTTATAGCTTCGATAAGTATTTCCAAACTCAGTTGAGTTCTATTGATTCAGCCTATGTTACAGCAAGAATACCACAGTATGGTGCTACTTCTACGGTTGATCGGTATAGATTTGTTGCGACCGCAAACCAAACGGTATTTAGTGGAACAGACGCTGATGGTGGAACACTTTCTTATACGGCTAATCAAATTCAAGTATTCTTAAACGGTATCTTACTTACACCCACCACAGACTATACTGCTTCAAATGGAACTTCAATAACGTTAACAGATCCAGCTTCAGCCGGATTTGAAATTATCGTATATGATTATACAAAACAATTTAATGTTAATGTTATAGATGCAACATTTGTTGATTCAGCTTATATTCAGGAAAGACAAAATAATTCCGCAACTTGGCAAATAGTAAATACAACACCATTTACTTCACCTTCAAATGCAAAATTAATTGTCGACACATCTTTAGCTAGAACTATTAATTTACCAGCATCACCTTCTTTAGGAAATGAAATAAGAATCGTTGACGGTGATGGAACGGCAGCTACTAACAATATTACTATTTCTTCATCGGATAAAATTTTAGGTGGTGATTCAGATCTCATAATAGATATAAATGAAGCAAACATTGAGCTTGTTTATTATAATGCAACTCGCGGTTGGATATTAACGGATAAGTAGGTAAACATGGCAAGATTATCAGACATAAAAACTAACGAAATTACTGAAGACCTTGGAGTAAGCGGAGGTGCAAAGCCTGTTGCTAATGACGCTGCTTTACCTACTACTGGTAACTCAACTGGGGATCTTAAATTTAATGAGGCCAAGAAAACAGTTCATGTCTGGGATGGAACTGAGTGGGATAGAATCTTATCTGGTACCGATGGTTCTCCAGTTTGGTATGATTCGAGTACGGGTGCTTATCTGTCAAGACCTAATACAACAGCACAAAAAGAATTTGACGCGGGTTTATCAAGTGACTCAGCAGCAATAGATTTTACAGTAAATGCAATAGATCCTGAAGGATTTCCTATTACTTATGACTATGACCTTTTTCCAGCAAATCCTAGTCAGCTTCTTAGTATCACACAGCCATCGGGAACTAGTATAGGTAGATATGTAGTTACACCTAATATTTCAGATTCTTCACACAACTCAGGCAGTTTTAATATGAGATTAAGAGCGTCAGATGGAGTAAGAACAATATCCGATGTAATACAATTTAGTTTAGAGTATGGTCCTTCACTTGCCTTTGCAAATCTTTATACTACTGCTACAGGTGGAACGACGCATAATGTTATAGGCGGTGTTGATGAAGCAAATGCCACTGATCTTACAAGCTTGGTTGAAAATACTGTGAATTCTGGAGACGTTGTATTTTTAAAGCCAGCAGCAGGATCCAGTTACGGCCACTTTAAGTATATAGGAGATGCTGGATCTGATAATAATATGTGGGCTGATAAAGCTTTTGCATTTATTGGAGGCGGAATAGAACCAGATAATATTTTCATATGGCATGACCATTCCGGAACAACGGGTTCGAGCTATTATCCTTTATTTGCCTCTTCTAATTCAGGTGCAACTGGAAATGAAACATATAGACAGTTTGCATTCAACTTAACATATCATCGTCACCGGACTACTAACACAAACTATTACGGTGCGCTTTGTGCTAACCATCCAAATGGTGGCGGTACCATGTTAAATTGTATTATTGATTTGAATGGTGGCGGTGTATCATGGCACTTTAGTGGTGTAAGCACTACTCCATATAGACGATCATTTAAGCACTGTACCTTCTTAAATTATGGAAATTGGTCAGCCCCTTACTCTGGTCCTGATGCATCAGTTAGAGTTATAGATTGTGCTTTTCAGGGTAGTTATCACTCCAGTGCTACATTCTTAGGTACTCAGGGCACCAGTATTGATTTGGATGGATGGACTTATGATACATATAGTAATGCAGGTGTGGATATTAAAGCAAATGATACTAACATAGCTAATGGAGTCTATGGTCATATGAAAGATTTAAATAATGTTACCGCTTCAAATATCAATTTTGATAACTATCAAGATGTTAATACTTAGGGAATAAAAAATGGCAACTAGAGCAAGAAACTTAGCAAATTTACTTGGAAGCAGTTCTAGGACTGAGTTGACTATACCCGTATCATCGATACCGGAAGGTGTAGGCGGCGCTTCTCCTGTAGCTAATGACGCTGCTTTACCTACTACTGGTAACTCGACTGGGGATCTTAAATTTAATGAGGCCAAGAAAACCGTTCATGTTTGGGATGGTACAGAATGGGACAGAATTTCTAGTGGAATAGAT
>JGI10211J34971_10005133_pt1 | contig 10273 bp, 7 predicted proteins | sample Etolagsediment_FD_34971 | JGI IMG/M metagenome (IMG submission 34971)
GTAGTAAGCCTGCTTGACAATTTATAAACACTCATGCTAAAAAATTAGCATTATGTCCTAAGAGTTTGGCTTTGGGTTATCCCTGGCAAGTTGTTTAAAATCCTTTTTCTATCCCCTTTGTTGTTTTAATCTTTAGCTTATTTCGTAAAAGTTTCCTTTCTCTATTGCAAAACCAAATTGGATTGATATAATAATTATCTATTTCATGAAGGTTTCTTTCACTTACACTCTCTCTTATAATTAAAAAGAAGTTGTGATTTAATTGATCTTGAAATTTGCAACATTTTTTTAATAGCATCAAATTTTTATATAGTAGGAGGAGAAAAATGAGAACTATTGCTATTATTGTTTTGTCAGTGGTATTGGCAGCAGCCGGCATTTCTGGATTAATCCTCTATCAGAAGCATCTTGAAACCAAAGATAGTCTTCTCATCAGCAAGAAAAATTTGTCTGAGCTAAATGAAAAAGTCACTCAATTGAATAAAGAAGCTTCTGCACTTCAAGATCAAATACGCACTAATGCCAAACAGTTAATGGAGTCGAAAGGTTCGGAAAAACGTATATTAGAACTTGAGAATGCGATAAAAATGAAGGATCAAAGACTTTCTGAATTAAAAGAAAATATTCACACATTAGAAAGAGGCCTTGAAGAAGAAAGGAAGACCAAAGATGCTGTTTTGACAGATCTTCAGGAAAGGCTTCAAGGCTCTCAATCACATATCCTTTATCTTGAGGAAGAGGTTGCAAAACGGCATACCGAAATCCAAGAACTACAAAGTCAATTTATAAATCTTAAAGGACAAAAGGTTCTAACCGAGACCAAAAAGGCCCAACTAAAATCCACATATGAAGTTCTTATCACGGACCTCAAGAAGCAGATTGAGAATCACGAGGTAACAATCAAGGCATTTAAAGATCAAATCTGTGTCACTTTAGTAGATCGAATCCTGTTCGAGTTTGGCAAGTCGACCATTACTTCGGAAGGGGAAATGATTTTAAAAAAGGTTGGGGAAATCCTAAAAAATGTTCAAGGGAAACGGATTCGAATTGTTGGACATACTGATAATATCCTCATTATGCCACAACATCGGGATAAGTTCCCAACAAATTGGGAACTTTCTGCCGCTCGTTCTTCAGCAGTGATACGTTATTTCCAAAAAAACATTCACCTCGATCCCAAGACCCTAGAAGCGGTGGGCCGCTCCTTTTATGAGCCCATTGCCAGCAACGAAACAAGCCAAGGACGAGCTCAGAACAGGCGTGTGGAAATTATCATTTCGCCTCAATTACAATAGCTTATCTACAGATAAGGCACGTAAATCCAACAACCGCCTTTAACAATTCTGCTCCATATCAAGGGCAGGTTCCGGCCTTTCTTTCCCGAGAAAAGACCGAGGGCATTAACATAAGAAATAGATGATATACTGCTTATTTATCAGAAGAATATATAAAATAAGGTGTTGACTTCAAAATATTGAGGGAGAAAGAGAGAAAATTCCTAAACATTGACTATTGAATTTTAGTTTTTTGTGATTTTATCCTCTGAGTTGTCTAACTGGCAACTTTTTCTAAGTCAAGTAGAAATCCCCAATTTAGGTAAGAGATACACCTGAAGAAAGATCCAGATTCCAATAATCAAAATAAACCACCATCCACTCATTCGCTTCCTTCTCTTTTTCTGTTTTGCTGCTATAAATAATTCATAACATCTGTGGTATATATTTAACAATCACAGCTCACGGCTGCGAGGGTCAACCGGCTCAAGAAAACCCACCCAATGAAGGGGCACAGCTCGATGACAATCCGCTACTCAAGCCTTTGCCGGAACTGGGTGATCCGCTTGAAAATGATGACATAAGACGGGAAGTATCACATTGCCCGCATGAAGGACATGCCAATTTTTCTTCCTCATCAGAAGAAAAAATTAATTGTTCAAAGATTTTTTCACATTTGTTACACTTGAATTCATAAATAGGCATCTTTTCTCTTGCTCCATGAAATAATTATTACCTTGCAATCAATCGAGACATGTGAAATTGATCAATTTTTTATCGATATCTCTCAATTCTTAATGATGCTTAACTCTCCAATTTTTATCTATACCGAATATTACTAAAAAATATTACCCTGGAATTTTTACTTTACCGCATATGATAAGTCTTTTTCAAAAATATTCAAGACTTGAGAAAAATATTTATTATTCCTTCATATCGTGTAAAATTTTTATAAGTTTATGCTTTTGATTATGTTCTGGTTTTTCGATGACTCCTTCAAGAAGCTGATTGAGGATTTGCCCAACCCTGGGACCAGGATGTAATCCTGCTACATTCATTACATCATGACCATTGACTGCCAAATCAGAGATTGTGAAAGGGTGCGATTTCTTAATTTGGGAATCAATTCTATTCTTAAATTTCTCAATATCTGTCTCAAAATCCCTTCCCCACCCATGGGCCACATCATCTGCCTTTCTAAGGGCTATAAGGTCATCAACATTATCTGCCCCTATCCGCTTGATAAAACGCCTCACCGCCTTATCGCTCAACTCTTGTTTGTAGTCAAACATATTATGGGCAATCAGGTGTGTCACTCGAGTAATCCTCTCATTGCTAAACTTTAGCCTCATCATAATCTCTTTTGTAAGCTCTGCACTAGCTGAAGCATGATCAAAAAATCTCCATCTCCCGTTAATCTTTTCCCTTGCCCGTGGCTTGGCAATATCGTGAAACAGGGCAGAGAGTCGCAAAACAGGATCACCTTCAATAGAGTCAACTGTCTCCATAATGTGCCGGTAGATAGTATATTTGTGATAATTGTTTTGCCGTTTTCTATAACCTTCAACAAGTTCTGGCAAAATTCCCTTGAGAAGGTCTGACTTTCTCATCAGGTTAAACCCCGCTGAAGGTTTTTTAACCATTAAAATCTTCAGAAGCTCATCCCGTACCCGTTCTTTAGCTACGCTATCAATAGCTTCTGCCATAGGTTGTATTGCCATGAATGTTTCAGGTTCAATGGTGCATCCAAGCTCTACAGCGAACCTGATAACCCTCATCATTCTTAAAGGGTCCTCCTGAAAACGTTCAGCCGGATTAAGGACTGCCCTAACAAGCTTCCTTTCTATATCTCGTTGGCCTCCAAAGGGATCTATAATTTTTTTGTTGGTAATATCATAGGCCATAGCATTAAAGGCACAATCCCTATGTGCAAGATCCTCTTCAATGCTTGAGGAAAATCCACCTGTACCTCTAAAGGTGGTTACCTCGAAGTGCCTTCCTTCAGATACCAGGGTAACAGTGCCATGCTTTAGATTAAAGCTTGTCATTTCAGGAAAAAGATCATGGATAGTATCCGGTGTTGCATCGGTTGCCACATCCCAATCTTTTGCCTGGAGCGCAAGCACAGAATCCCTTATTGCCCCTCCCACAATAAATGCCTGATAGCCTCTCTTAATAAGCCTTTCTGAAATCATAAGAACGATATCAGGAATCTCTTCTATTTTTGAATGCACTTTTTTCCCTGATTATTTGAAGGTGGATTAAAGCGATTGGAAATTGAAGGAGTAGATTTAAAAAACTTTTATCATGCCTATTTATTTTAGGCATTTGGTAATAAACTCGATTTCCTCTTTGCTCAATTTGCTCATCAGTTCGTTCCTCCCTTAGTGCTCATAAACTCTAGATTATATTCCTCCCCGCCTGCGGACGGGCAGGAATCAGCCCCTCGTCTGCAAAGCTGAAATATTTGTTGTCGCCTATGATGATGTGATCTAATACCTTAATGTGCATAGTATTTGAGGCTGCGATCAACTCCTTAGTAATCTCTTTATCGCTCGTGGAAGGCTCCGGACTGCCTGATGGGTGATTGTGGACAAAGATAAGGGAGACGGCATTATGTTTGATAGCGCTCTTTATAATCTCCCTTGGGTACACTGAACTCAAATTTAATGTGCCTTCAAAGAGGTCTTCTACGTCTATAGGCTGATTCTTTCCATCCAGGAATAAAACCTTAAAGACTTCTTTTTTGAGATCACGCATGGAATGGTAAAGATAATCAAAGACCTCTTTTGACGATTTGCATATAGGTTTTTTAAGGATTCTCTCTTTAAGAAATTCCCTGGCGACTTCCTGAATAAGTTTTATTCCAAAGGCATTATGTGGCCCTATTCCCTTAATTTCTTGAAGTTCTTCAGGGGGTGCTTCTAAAACACCTCTTAAGGTTTTAAATTTTTTAATCGCGGTTTTTGCCTGCTGTTTACAGTCTTTTCGAGGTGTTCCAAGGGTTAATAGCAGCTCGACTATTTCATAGTCATGAAATCCTGAGATACCGGATTTAATAAATTTTTCTCGCAATCGCCTCCTATGCCCTTCTCGGCTCTTGAGATCAATTGGTTTTTCTCTTCCTTGCTGCCCTTTGTTCTCTATATTGGAGTCCATTTATGGAATAAGTTTTTCTATAAGTTCCTTTGTATTTTTCATAATTCAATTTATCATTTTGCGTGCAATTTGCGTGCAATCCTAGGTTGGCTCTTTTAGCATGTATTTTATTGCCCTTCCAATTCCCGTCCCCCCTCTACATGAGCTCTCTTTTTTGATTTCGGTTTAGCGTCTTATCACCTCAAATTCCCTAATTGTTTTGTAAAATCTCTAAAAGACTTAAATCCCTTTATCCTGAAACAATACTGGTCTTCTAATTCTGACTTTATTTGGTCTGCTGTCTCTACGGTAATTATTTGCTTTTTTATCGCTTCCAATAGAAGATCCTTGGTTTGAATTATGTATTCCCCTCCAATCTCCCGTCTAACTATTTCCCTTCCAGCCCTTTCATCAATTGCTATCTTCCATTTTCTGTTTATGCTTATAGCCAGAACAGGAGACTCTCCCTCATGAATCATTGGCCTCAATCTGTGAGGGATCAAAAGCTTGCTTGATATTCTTGATTCAGCGAGATCCATTGTTTCGGTCTTTATATGCTTGCTTTCGATAGCATGAAGTAACCGCTTTCTATCTGATCCCTTAGAAAATTCCTTAATGACCACATAAGGTATACGAAAAGAATAATTTCTCAGCTTTTTTAAAATATCCAGGCGATTTACTTTAACAAAGTTAAATAACGTTGAACTATCAACGATAACTGATTCTTTCTTCATCTCCAGGTATCACGCCACTTCAATTTGGGCATCATAAACAAATCTCCGGACTTCTTCATAGTTCTTACCCAGAAATTCCCCCAATTTCCGTAAGGAAATGAGCGAACGTCGATAAGCCTCAATGGCTAAATGCCTAAGGCGTTCTTGGGTAAGCATGGAATCCTCTGGTCTTCTTTTGCTTATCATCTCATCTCCAGTTTCAATTTCATAGATATCTTTAGGAAAGTCGAGGGTATCTGCCACCTTCCCCCAGTTAGTCTGCCTCAACTGTTCGAACTTCTCCTCAGATAATGCTTTATAATCTTTTAGTCGGTAAAGAACTGCCAAGTGGCTCAAGGTAAAGTAGTAGGCGATGTGGGCCACATCATAAGGATCATAGTCATGTTTTTTTCTTTTTATACCCATATACCTTAAAAACTCTGACAAGGCTTCATTTGGCATAAGAAAATGGCTGGCAAAAACATTGGCTCTGGTCTCTAAAGGATCATCTCCGGGATCAATAAAGTCTACCTGGGCTATTTTATTACGGTCAATTAAGGTATGGCAGAATTCATGGGCTATAGTGAAAGTCTGGCGAGAGGCGGGATGGTTGATATTTACCAGAATACATGAACCCAAGCCTTCATCAAAGATGAATGCACCGGACATATCTCCTTTAAACTTGCAGGCAATTATTCTAATCCCCTGAGAGGTTAGGAGTGCCGCAATATTTCGTATTGGAGCTAAGCCAAGTTTTAACTGACCTCTTATGATATCAGCTAATCTTTCTCCCTGACGAATAGCTTCAAGCTTGTTTCTGGGTTTTGGAAGATCGATTCCTTCAAAGAAATCTTTTTTGATATCGAGAATGGTTTCCAACTCATGATATTTTTGATAAAGATCATACCCTTTTTTTATTTCTACCTTATCTTCTTCATTTAGGGTTTCGGCTCTAAGCAACACCGCCAGGGCACCGGATTCCTCCAGAGTCTTTCCTTCCATGATTGCCTCAAAAAAGGAAAGCGGCTTGCTAAAAAGTTGAGCCATTTTATAAAGCTCATCGCTTTTCACTGCCCGTTTCCCTTTTTCGATCTGGGAGATAGCAGGCCGGGGAATATCCAGTATTTGAGCAACTTCTTCCTGGGTAAAGCCACTTTTTATTCTCATCTCTCTCAAAACATTACCTATCTCTGCGCTATCTCTCTTCATAAAAAATTCTCCCTTCTTTGTTAATTCTTTATAATATAGATTTATTTTCTTACATTTTCAAGTAAAATATTAATTTTTTTGTTTTATATTCAAACAACAAATAAAATATCTATTTTCAAATAGCAAGTTATAATAAGGCGACAGACAGTTGACGAAAAATTATAATCTATATATTATGAATTCATGAATCCTCAAATCTACATCGGTACTTCGGGCTGGAATTACAAGCATTGGAAAGAACTATTTTATCCTGCAGGTTGTCCGAAGACAAAATGGCTTGAGTTCTATGCCAAGCATTACAGGACAGTTGAGTTAAACGCCAGCTTTTACCGACTCCCTCACCCCCGAACCTTTGAAAACTGGAGAAAAAGAACACCTGATAACTTCATTTGGTCGGTAAAGGCCAGCAGGTACATCACCCACATAAAGAGGATAAAGGATGTTAATGAACCTTTGGAGAGATTTTTCAGCTCTGCTGAACTGTTAAAGGAAAAACTGGGACCAATCCTCTTTCAACTACCACCTAATCTCATTTTTGATGAAACAATTTTAAGCCATTTTTTTAAAAAGCTAAAGGCAAACCATCTTTATGCCTTAGAGGTGAGGCATCCAAGCTGGGTACACGAAAAAAAGGCACGAAACATACTCAGGGATAACAATATCGCACTTTGTATTTCTGATACAGCCGGGCGTTACCCCTATATCGAGGAGGATACAGCCACTTTCCTCTACATCAGGCTTCATGGCTCCAAAAAACTCTATTCGAGCGAATATTCTGAAGAGGAACTGCAGTCATATGCCAGAAAAATCAGGGATTTGTCTAAGGATACCTACCTCTATTTTGATAATGATTATGGCGGCTATGCTATCAAGAATGCCAAAAGGATGGAAGAGATTTTAGGGTTATCCTAAGGAACGAAAAACATGGGTGTTTGCAGATATTGTGGTACCTCTTCTCCCCTTATTTCAGAGACCATCGGGATCTGTTTAACATGCCTACGGAATGGTCCTGACGGCATGATCGATCATATTTGTGAGGTCCACATAAAATCAAGGGAGCCATTTGGCCTGCCTGCTTTTCCACCGCGTGATTTGAAAGGTATTATCTGCAAACTCTGCGCGAATGCTTGCAAGATCGCCGAAGGTAGTGTTGGATACTGTGGTATCAGGTCAGTTACCGAAGGGAAAATCAGAGGAGGAACAAAAGAGGCAAACGTGGATTGGTATTATGATCCATTGCCAACGAACTGTGTAGCCGATTGGGTTTGCCCTGGTGGTACCGGCATAGGCTATCCGCACTATGCTTACAAACAGGGGCCGGAACATGGTTATAAAAACCTGGCGGTTTTCTATAACAGCTGCTCATTCAATTGCTTATATTGCCAGAATTGGCACTTCAAGGAAAGGTGTCGCAGCAAGAAAAAAGTATCTATATCTGAGCTTGTCAACGCTGTAGACGAAAAAACCGCCTGTATCTGCTACTTCGGCGGAGACCCTACGCCCCAGCTAATTCATTCCATAAATGTTTCAAAAAAAGCGATAAAAGAAAACCAGGAGAGAGTTCTAAGGATCTGCTGGGAAACCAATGGTTCCATGAATCCAGCCCTCCTTTCCCGAATGATTGATATCTCACTTACATCCGGAGGATGTATAAAGTTTGATCTCAAGGCATGGACAGAAAATCTTCATCTGGCCTTATGCGGTGTGAGCAATAAGAGGACATTAGATAATTTTAAGAAAGTTGCCCGGAATATTCATAAGAGGCCAGGGGTGCCCCTGCTTGTGGCGAGCACACTGCTTGTACCAGGATATATCGATAGAAACGAGGTATATCAAATCGCCTCCTTTATCTATAGATGCAACCCTGATATCCCCTATTCCTTGTTGGGGTTTTACCCTCATTTCTTAATGACGGATCTTCCAACAACTTCCAGAGTAATGGCCCGGGAATGTTTTGCTGCAGCAAGGGAAGCTGGCCTTACCAGGGTAAGAATCGGTAACGAACATTTGCTATCTTAAGGCACCGCATATATTTTACAGAGCTTATTCAAAAATCAGTTTTATCACTACCTCCTTTTCTTTTTACTATACTGATTAAATATAATTAGGTGCCAATACAAACAACAGATGCATCAAGATAGGTTTCCCCTGTTCGAATGCCTTTTCCAAAAACACCGAAATGATGCGCCTTTTTCCTATCTATCAAAACAAAACATTGTAATCCCCCTAAAAATCCTTGACAAAAAGAAACCGAGCAATTAAAAATTCATGTAACAGTTCAATTGATACCCTCTTTTTATATTTATCTCACTCATAGCCACGAAGGCTCTCCCCTGGTCAGAAGACCGAGTAAAATATCTTCGGCACAACAACTAAGAAAGCCACGAAGGCTCTCCCCTGGTCTACAGTCCAAGGGTAAGGTTTTTATTATCTCTATTAAGGAGGAGAGCATGGTTAAAGAAAAAAAATTTTGGTACAGATTGCTCCTAGCAATTGTGCTTTTAACTGGCATTTTGGTATCGACTGGCCCATCGGTATTCGGCCAGGTGAAAGAGATCAGAATTGCGGATAGTAAGGGTGATTGGGGCTATCCCAATCCATACCGACATTATCCTCGAGGTCCGGGTTATGTGCGAATGAGTTGGGTTTTTGACACCTTGATTTGGAAAGATGATAAAGGTTACATCCCGGCACTGGCCAACAAATGGGCCTATGATCCCGAGACCCTGAGTTTTACCTTTGAACTCCGGGAGGGTGTCAAGTGGCATGACAGCCGGCCATTTAGCTCTGAGGATGTTGTTTTCACCATTGATTACTTCAAAAAACATCCATATACCTGGGTCCCCATGGGTGAAGTGGCCGGAGCAGAGGCAAGGGGAAAAAGAAAAGTCATCATAAAGCTGAAAAAGCCTTATGCCCCATTTCTGGCCTATATAGGTGGTGTTATGCCCATTCTCCCAAAGCATATCTGGCAGAATATCACCGAGCCGAGGAAATACAGTGATCCAAAGGCATATATCGGTTGTGGCCCTTATAAATTTATGGATTTCAATAAGGCCAAGGGGACCTACCTTTATGAGGCATTTGAAGAGTACTACCAGGGCAAGCCAAAGGCGAATCGTCTGATTTACATCAAGGCAGGCAATCCTATTATTACCCTGTCAAGCGGTAAGGCAGATCTAGTAAATATCAGCAAACCCGAGATGGCAAAGACTCTTAAGAAAAAAGGGATGGTCATACTGTTGAATGCCAGGGGATGGAACAAAAAGCTGATGATCAATCATAAGAAGCCGCCCTTCAATGATAAGTTTTTTCGTAAGGCCCTGGCCTACACAATCAACCAGCAAGAAATAATAGACAAGGCACATCGTGGTTTTGGCTCACCGGCTTCTTTTGGCTTGCTATCTCCGGATCATGAGCTCTACAACCCAAATACGCCAACATACGATCCTGATCCAGCTACGACACGCCAGATTTTGGCGTCCCTTGGTTATGTAAAGGGAACTGATGGTTTCTATACAAAAGACGGTCTGCCGCTAAAAATAGAAGTATTGGTTTCCAACATAACCGTGGCCGGAGAATCAATTGTAGACCGGGACGGAGAAGTGATCAAGCACCAACTGGAAGACGCGGGTATTCGTGTTGATCTGGTGAATATGGAACAAGCCACCACTGATGGGCGGATTAAAAAGTGGGGTTTTGATATAGCCATATCGGGGCATGGTGGCCTTTTAGGAGATGCCAGGTTCCTCAACCGGATGATTTTGCCCAAGGTTACAGGTTCGGTCAATTCAGCCAGGTTCGGGGGCAACAAGGAGCTTATCAAGCTGCTCGAGGCCCAAGTCGCTGAGATGGATATTTCAAGACGAAAGGCCATTGTTTTTAAGATCCAGGAGATCTACGCCGATGAAGTGCCGGCCATCTCTCTCTACTACCCTG
>JGI10211J34971_10005134_pt1 | contig 10271 bp, 9 predicted proteins | sample Etolagsediment_FD_34971 | JGI IMG/M metagenome (IMG submission 34971)
ATCTCGGTTGCCGCCTTATTGGTAAAGGTGAGGGCGAGAATATTTTCCGGTTTGGTACCCGATTCGATCATGTGGGCGATCCGGTGAGTGATGACGCGCGTTTTTCCGCTACCGGCACCGGCTATGATCAGCACAGGGCCTTCGGTTTGCAGTACAGCTTCCCGTTGTTCGGGATTCAGGTTGTGGAGGAGCATCGAGAGCGGAGTGTATCGAATGCGCTATTGCTTCTGCAACAGGGACGCGTACATCGGTCCCGCACCGGCCGCGCGGTCGGGGAGGATTGCGATGCCGTGTTCGGTGGGTTCCGAACCGGCTACCGGACGGTCAGGCGACCCGATGGCCACCAACCGGACGGATCGCTTTTTCAGCGCTTTCGCGATCACCGCATCGTTTTCCATAGGGCTGAGGGTGCACGTAGCGTAGAGTATCCACCCGCCGATCCGGCAGGAATCGATTGCCGCGGCAAGAATGGCAAACTGGTCAATGGCGAGCTGCCTGCTGCGGCGGGGGTTCCAGCGGTCGGCATCACCGGCGTTGCGTATCAGGTGGCGCTCGGATGAACAGGGGACGTCGGCGAGTACGGCATCGTAGGCGCCGGGCTCGTGCATCCCCCACTTCCGCGCGTCGTGACCGGTGACGGTAACCTGCCGCAGGCGTTCGCCGGTCAGATGGTCTGCCAGCACGCGCCTGAGGCGTTCCCGACGCGTTGCAGAGCGTTCGTTGGTGACAAGCCGCGCGCCCGGCGCCATCCCCGTGGCCAGAACCAGCGCTTTTCCTCCCGGAGCCGCGCAGAGGTCGAGGATCGCACCGGCTCCGTCGATGGGGAGCAGCCCGGCAACGGCGTACGAAGCGGGATCGAGGTAGTACGGTTGTACCAGGCCGTCGGAGAGCTCCCGATGTCCGGGCGGTCGGGAGAGCGCCAGATAGAGTGCCGGCCACCGCTCGCCGTAGAGCTCTTCATAGAATTGCGAAAATCTTCCCACGCATCGACCCCATACATTGACCTCATACATTGACCTTCGTGAATGGGAACGGTACCGTAATCAGCGTGTCAACTCAAGCGATACTCTATGATCTGGACGGGACACTGGTTGATACCCTTCAGGATATTGCTCTGGCCATGAACGGCGTACTTGCGCAGAACGGCTTTCCCGAGTTTCCGGTGGAAGAGTACCGGTCGCGGGTAGGGTGGGGCGTCTCGGTGCTGGTAGAAAAAACGGTTCCGCCGGAAGCGTGGGACAACGGGTTTGACCGGGAAACCCTCACGGGCCAACTGGTAGCCGCGTACCGGTTGAATCCGGTCGTTCACAGCCGGCCGTACGAAGGGACGATCGAACTGGTAGACGCGCTGCGCGCCCGCGGCGCACGGCAGGAGACGGGGCAACCGGCCCGGCGCGTACGGCAGGCGGTTCTGTCCAACAAGAGCGACGAGCTGGTGCAGCCGATCGTTCAGCGGCTCTTCGGCGCCGGGCGCTTCGATCTGGTCCGGGGCGCTCTCCCCGATCGGCCGAAAAAACCCGATCCGGATATGACGATCGAGATTCTGGGCCGCCTTGGCGTCTCACCCGAAGAGTGTCTCTTCATCGGCGATTCAGAAGTGGACATGCAGACGGCGCGCCGGGCCGGGTGCATTCCCGTAGGGGTGGCGTGGGGTTTTCGCAACGCGCAGGCCGTGCAGAATGCCGGTGCCGAGTATATGATGTATACCGTTGCCGAGCTCCGGAAATTTCTGGAGTCAAAAACCGGAAATCAGGACAAGGGAGAATTACGATGACAAGAAGCGAAATACAATCCGCGGCGAACACCTATATCGGCGTGGAACGGGTGGAAGACTTCCGGGTGCAGGTGGAGCAATTGCTCGCAGCCGAAGATTTCACGGAGCTCGAAGACCGCTTTTACACCGATCTCGAGTTCGGAACCGGCGGGCTGCGCGGCGTTATCGGCGGCGGCTCCAACCGGATGAACCCGTTTGTCGTGCAGCGCGCTACTACCGGGCTGGCCCAATACGTACTTGAACACGGCGTTCCCGATGCAAAAGGACGCTTCTCCGCGGTTATCGCTCACGATTCCCGCCGGTACTCAAAAGAGTTCGCCCTCTCCGCGGCGCTCGTTTTTGCGGCACATGGCATAAAAGCGTACCTTTTCAGCGATCTTCGGCCGACGCCGGAACTCTCCTTCAGCGTCCGTGAACTTGGCGCTGCGACCGGGATCGTCGTTACCGCCAGCCATAACCCGCCGCAATACAACGGGTACAAAGTGTACTGGGCCGACGGATCACAGGTTATCGCTCCGCACGACCAGGGGATTATCCGGAAGGTCCGGGCGGTGAAGTCGGTACAGGCGATGGACAGGGCGGAAGCGCTGGAGAAAGGGCTTCTGCAGTACATCGACCGCGATCTGGACGACAAGTTCGTCGCGATGGTCAAACGACAGTCGATCCGGCACGACCTGTTAAAGGATCGGGGTGGCGAGGTGAAGGCGGTCTATACGCCGTTGCACGGTACCGGCGCGTTTATGGTAGAGCGCGTTCTTGGAGAATTGGGCGTTCACGTCGTTACCGTTCCCGAGCAGCGCGAGCCCGACGGCGAGTTTCCCACGGTGGATTTTCCCAATCCGGAGGAGGCCGGCGCAATGGAGATGGCGCTGGAACTCGCACGAAAAGAGCGGGCCGATATCGTCATCGGTACCGATCCCGACGCCGATCGTATCGGGATTGGCGTTCCCGACGAGCGGGACTATCGCCTGATTACCGGGAACCAGCTGGGAGTCCTGCTGGTCGATTATATTTTCGGATCGCGAAAGGAACTCGGTTCCCTTCCGGATCAACCGGTCTTCGTGAAGACGATCGTCACCACCGATCTCCAGCGTGATATTGCCGAGCATTTCGGTGCGACGGTGTACGACACGCTGACCGGTTTCAAACACATCGCAGCGGTAATGCGTGAGCTGGAAAAAGACCCCGACGGCCCGCAGTACGTACTCGGCGACGAAGAGAGTTACGGATATCTCATCGGCACGGAGGTGCGTGACAAGGATTCCATTTCCGCAACCGTTCTGACGGTCGAAATGGCGCTCTATCACCGGAGTCGCGGGAAATCGGTTCTGGATCGGCTGAATGAGATCTATGAGCAGTTCGGGTACTACGAAGAACTTACCATCTCCCGGCATTTTGCCGGTATGCAGGGGAAATCGATTATGGCGGGGCTCATGGACACGTTGCGTGGATCTCCCGGTACGGTTTTTGGCGGTCGCCCGGTAGAACGAATCGTTGACTTCCAGAACGACACCGTTCTTGACCCGAAAACCGGCTCTACAACGGCGGGTCCCGGCCTCCCGTCGTCCAACGTCCTCCAGTACGTTCTTGCCGGGGGCGACAAGGTGAGCATGCGACCGTCGGGTACCGAGCCAAAGATCAAGTTCTACGCGAGTTGCCGGGCAGACGCCGGCACCCCTCTTGCCGAGGCGAGAGAAGTGGTGCGGCAAAAAATCGAAGCGATCGAAGCGCAGATCGTTACACTGATTGAATCGGTTTCCGGGGAGAGCTGATGAACGGGGCACTATCAGTCTCCGAGGTTACCTTCGTCGCGTTCGACTTCGAGACAACCGGTCTCTACCCGGCGAACGACCGAATTGTCGAGTTCGGAGCCGTCAAGTTTACGCCGGGAACGGAACTCGCGACGTTTGAAGAACTCGCCGACCCGGGCATCGGCATTCATCCGGATGCCGAGCGGGTGAGCGGAATAACCAATGCGATGGTTGCCGGAAAACCGCCGGTTGAAGAGCTGCTGCCGCGCTTCATGGAGTTCCTGGGCGACGCCGTACTTGTCGCGCACAATTCCTCGTTCGATGTGGGGTTTTTGCGCGCGGAGTTGCAGCGGTGCGCTCTTCCGACGGTGGAAAATACGATTATCGATACGCTCAAACTCGCCCAGCGCGTATTCCCCGGAAAGAAGAGCTACAGTCTGCAGAATCTCGTTCAGATGCTCGGCATTCCGGAAAACACGGCTCACCGGGGCCTGGACGATTCGCGCCAGTGCATGCGTCTGTTTGAGCGGTGTGTTGATGAGATGAGTTTCATGGGTGAATTGCCGCTGGCCGATGTGCTCACCTGAGGGCGGAGGAGACGGGAAATGGCTGTTCGAATTACGTTCGTGATAGAAGACAACGCGTCGTCTGATCCGGCGCTTCACGCGGAGCACGGTCTTTCGTACTGGGTACAGACGCCGGGCGGGAACCTGCTCTTTGACACCGGATCGAGCTTCCGGGCCGCGGCAAACGCCGGTGCGCTGGGCCTTCCGCTGGAACGCCTTGAGACGATAGCCGTCAGCCACAGCCACTACGACCACGGGGAAGGGCTCTTTCATTTTCTCGACGGGATCGATTCCAGACCGACGGTTCACGTATCCACGGGATATTTTGATCCGAAATACTCGCGCTCGGGTGGAGAACTCGCGTTCAAAGGCGTCTCGTATGGTCGTGAGGAGTTGGCGGTCAGAGCGTCGATTCAAGAACACGAAGAGCCGGTTGTCGAAATACTTGATTCGGTCTACCTGGTCCGTGACTTCCCCCGGATTCATGACGATGAGGTTGACAACCCGCGGTTTGTCCTTCGCGCCGGAGAGAATGCGGTACTCGTCGACCATTTTACGGACGAACAACTGGTGGTGATCGATTCGATGGCGGGACTGGTTGTAATCGTCGGATGTTCCCATCCCGGGATCATGAATATGATTGCGGCTGTGGAATCCAGATTCCCGAAACCGATTGCCGCGGTGATCGGCGGTTTTCACCTCATTGATGCCGCCGAACGGAGGATCGAACGGACGATCGATTTCTTCCGGAAACGGGATATTCCGCGTCTGGCGCCGTGCCATTGCACCGGGAAGCCGGCGGTGGAGCGCTTTGCCGCTCTGCCGGGCTTCCTTCCCGTCACGACGGGAACCGTAATAACGGTCTGAGCGTTGAAAGTTGAATCACTCACGATGCCGGCGATATTCGCGGGCGTCGTTTTCGTCTCGCTCTCTGCCATACTCGTTCGCATCAGCACCGCGCCGGCGTTGACAATCGCGTTCTACCGGATGCTTTTTTCCGTCGGTATGCTTCTGCCGTTTGCGCTCCGTTCAGGATTTCGCGGGATCGGGACGCGGGACGCATGGTTAACGGTTGCAAGCGGCGTTTTTCTGGGGATTCATTTTGCCGCGTGGATCAGCTCAATACAACACACGAGTGTCGCCCATTCGACCGTTCTGGTAACGATGCATCCGGTTCTGGTTGTTACGATAGAATCGGTCCGAAGACGCCGCCTGCCCGAAGCGAAAGTCCTTTTGGCGGTGGCGGTAAGTCTGATCGGAGCTATCGTTCTGAGTACGGGCGGTTCCAGCGGAGGAGTTCCGGTCACCGCATACGGTGACGCACTGGCGGTGCTGGGCGCGGTAGCGGTTACCGGATACATCCTTCTTGGCCGCCACGTTCGCGCACGGGTTCCTGCAGGAACGTACAATTTTGTCGTATACGCCGTAGCGGCGCTGGTTCTGTTGCCGCCGGCACTCGTTCGCAACGAAGTGTTCGGCTCGTGGACCGTGCAGGATTACGGGGTATTCCTCTCGCTTGCGTTTTTTTGCACCTTACTCGGACACAGCGTTCTGAACTGGTCGTTACGATTCGTACCCGCAGCGTTCGTTTCCATGAGCATTCTGATGGAACCGGTATTCGCGAGCGTACTGGCGTTCCTGGTGTTTCGGGAACAACCGGGAGTCGTATCGCTCGCGGGTGCGGTGCTTGTTATAGCCGGGCTTGCGGTGTTGCACGAGAAAAGAGATAGCGGAAAACCCTGACGTACCTGTTCCTACCGCAATGCTACTGCGCGCGCTGGGCAGCAAGACGCCCGATCTCGGTCTGGGGTGCCAGAATCGAGGCCTGATGGTACGCGGTTTTGGAATGGGTCGTATCGCCCTGTCGGGAGAGCGCGTCGCCGTTCAAAAAATACGCCATCTGCAACGAGAGGGGATCGCTGCTGCGCAACGTCTGTTCGATAGTCAGAACGCTCTGGGCGCGCTGGGCGGCCTGGACGGCTTTCCCCGCATCCAACAGTAATTGCGCGTGAAGAAGCATCGTATCGACGAAGTATTGATCGGAACTCGTGGGGTCAAGGGCGCCAAGCACTTCCAGCGAAGTGTCTGGTTCGCCAATCAGGAACGCGGAGTACGCGTAGAGGAATCCGGCTTCGTTATAGTCTGCGTCGTCGGAAAAATCGAACGCTTCCTCAAACGAGTAGAACGCTTCTTCAATATTGTTCTGCTGCAGGTACGCCATTCCCTCTTCGAGAAGATCACCAACATCTTCGCCTCCGGCCCAGCTGATCTCCGGTTCGGAAACCGCTTCAGATGCCCGAACGCCTCCAACCGTCGTTACCGCGTCGGTATCGTCGGGTTTCATGAACCTTCCTACGCGACCGGCGAGTGCGCCGGTGACGCCAACGGGACTCGATTGCGTCTGCAGTTCGCTCAGGGTAATCTGGCCGGGCCGCGAAAGCCGTATTGTTGATCCGTTGAGCAGTATTTCCGCGTAGCCGTCTGCTCCCAGTCGAAGCTGGCCGCTCAGGTCGAGCTGGTCCCCGATGTAAACATCGGACCACGCACCGCCGCTGCGATATTCCACCGCTCCTTCGACGTATCCTACATCGGCTCGTTGGGCAAAGAGTGAAACGGTTACAAGAGTCAGGAAAACGACAAAAACGGTACGCATCGAAACGATTATTTTTTTCATATGGTATAATCCTTCAATCAGAATATACATCAGCTTTTCCGCTCTTACCAGAGCGGATGACATCCGGCGAAAAATTTCGACGGAGAGGATGGTAATCGATGCGTTTAACATTTCTTGGACACGCAGGCTTCCTGATACAGTCGGACCGTGACGACGAAGTGAATCTGCTCGTTGATCCGTTTCTGTCCGGGAACCCGACCGCGATACATAATCCGGAGACGATCGGCTGCACCCATATTGCACTTACCCACGCGCATGCCGATCACGTCGGTGACACGATCGCGATCGCGAAGCGGACCGGTGCAACGGTCATTGCACCCTTTGAAATCGGGACGATCCTTGCGGAAGCCGGAGTCTCTTCGGTAGAAAAAGGCAATCCGGGCGGAACGATTCACCTCTCGTTCGGTTCGACTTCCGGATCGATCACCTTTACCCGTGCGCACCACTCATCTTCGTATCAGGGCCGGTACGGTGGCGTCGCGTGCGGTCTTGTTATAGAGATGGACGGGAAACGGTTTTATCATACTGGTGACACCGACCTGTTTTCCGATATGCGTCTGATTGGTGAACTGTATCGGCCGGATATCGCCGCCGTGCCGATAGGGGATCGCTTTACGATGGGGCCGGAATTGGCCGCGAAAGCCGCCGAACTCATTCGCGCGCCCCGTGTTATACCGATCCACTACCGGACGTTTCCGGCACTGGTCCAGAATTGCGACCGATTCGTACCGGATGGTATTGCCGTGGTTGAACTTGCACCCGGCGAATCGGTAGTGGTCTGAATTACTCTTCGTTCTCCGCCGTCCGGAAGCGGTCCATCATCTCGGTAAGGGAGTCGGCGGCGGTAATCGTCTCCTGCGCCGATTCCCGGACGATCTGGGACGCATGAAGAACCTCATCCATTCCGGCGGTCATTTCCGCCATCGACGAGGCCGTCAACCGGGATGCCTGACGGGAGTCGTGGAGGTTGCTTGTGATGGTCGTCATCCGCTGTTCGATATTCTGCGAAACGTTCTGCACGGAATCGGTAATATCTTTCAGCTTATCGACCATCTCGAGTATCTGATGGTTCCCCGCCTGCATCTCTTCGGTCGACATATTGATCTCGGACAGAGCGGCAGTTATACCCACGACCTGTTCGACGATTTCTCCGAATACCTTCTCCGTCTCGCTGGTGGCTTCCTCGGCGTTGTGTACCATATCGACAACCGTCGTGAGTGATTCGGCTATCCGTTGCGCCGAAGCGCTGCTGGACGCCGCCAGGGTGCGGATTTCCCCGGCAACAACGGCAAAACCTTTTCCCGCTTCGCCGGCGTGCGCGGCTTCGATTGCGGCGTTCAACGCAAGCAGGTTCGTCCTGTCGGCGATCTCGTGAATCGTTGTAATCGCTTCCTGCATGAGAGACGCAGACCGCGTTACTTCGGCTATCATTTCGGCCGTCCGGTGCATCCGGTCTTTCCCGCCGTCGGCGTTTTCCCGGAGTCGTTCGCCGGCTTCGCGCTTGGTGCGGGTTGTCTGGTTCACCCGGTCGATTGAGGCGGCGAGTTCCTCTACCGCCGCGGAACTTTCCGCAACCGCCTCCGCCTGGCGGGTAATCATTCCGCCGAGCGTATCGAGTTCCCCGGCGACCGATTCGGCTGCCGCGTTCGACTCCCCGATCTGGCGGTCCAGACCGTGCATGTTCTCCGAGATATTTCCGGTCGTGACGCGAATCTCTTCGGCCGCAGCGAGCGATTGCCGGCTCGAACCATTCAGGTTTTCGCTCATCGTGCCGAATCGTGAGGCTACGTCCTGAACGGACCGGACGGTGGAGCGAATCTGCGACATGAACTGATTGAATACCGTCGAGACGCGACCGATTTCATCCAGGGTAACGACGTGAATCTGGACGGTGAGGTCGCCCGCCGCCGCTTCATTGAAACGATCGACGTATGCGGTGAGCGGACGCAGTTGACGGCGCAGCAGGATTGCCAGAATCGTGCTGATCGCCGCAACCATCACGGAAATCAATACGAGTATGGACAGTGTACTGTTGCGGACCAGCGTGTTCGTGGCGGCGAGAGGACTGATAACTTCAAATGCCCCGTGAATCTCGCCGGCGTTCCACCCTTCCCGGATTCCGCCCAGAGGATCGGTGGAGCCGGCAGGGTCACCGTGGCAGAGTAGACAGTCTTCGGAGAGGTAGATCGGTTTAAAAAAATAGAGGTTTTCGTCGTCAAAGCGAATCAACTCGTCCTGGTTCGTCGTTTTCAGTTCGTGGAGAGCGGCGGCTTCCATCGGGTTTGGCGCGTTATCCGGGTTACGCGGCTGCTCCTTGGGGGAGCGCAGGCGGACCCCGAGCATTTCCGACTCGCGGGTCGCGACCCGTAGCGCCGAAATGACCGGGACAATTCCCAATGCGTCCTCTCGCGATACCTGATGGACGATTTCGTCAAATGGTTTGATGACGCCGGAATGTACTTTTTCCGCCATCTCCTCCCTGATTCCCTCGGCCATCACGACAATAGCGCGACTCCGATCTTCGAGACCGGCGAGAGAGAGGGAGCGAACCTGGGTGAGGTATACATACATTCCGCTCACTGCGAGCACGAATACACCGGTGATACTGATTGCGGTAAACTTGGCTACAATTGATTTATTCCGAGCCATGGATAAGTGCTCCTCGTATTCGACTGCAATAATTGTAGATTCAACCGGTGATCTGGTCAAATCGGACCGATTCACTCGAGCGCCAAAGAGTTACACGATGACGGTTCCTGAAAACCAAAGCGTCAGGGCCGGCAATCGAAGGTGTCGGTATGCCGCGTTGCGATCAGGTATGGAGCCAGCACGCGACGCGGTGACCCGGCGCCGTTTCCACCAGCGGCGGATAGCGTTCGTGGCATTTGGCCATTGCCAGCGGACATCGGGGAGCGAAGTGGCACCCCGACGGCGGATTGATCGGGGAGGGAACATCTCCCTCGACGGCGCTGATGCTGGTGCCGCGTGTTGCCATGTCGGTCGTGGGGAATGCCTTCATCAGGGCGTCGGTATACGGGTGCATCGGAGAACGCATGATAATCGGTGTAGCCGCTTCCTCAACGATACGACCCAGATACATAACAAGGATACGGTCGCTTACGAACTCGACAACCGCAAGATCGTGACTGATAAACAGATAGGTAAGGTTTCTCTGGTCTTTCAGGTCGAGCAGAAGGTTCAGAATCTGAGCCTGGATGCTCACATCCAGCGCGCTGACGGCTTCATCCATCACCACGAACTCCGGGTCCAGCATGAGCGCACGTGCGACACCGATACGCTGCTTCTGCCCTCCGGAGAACTGGTGGGGGTAGCGGTTCCGGTACTGAGGCGCGATTCCCGTCTCCGTCAGGATCGACGCGATACGCTCCTCCCATTCCGCCGGCGTCCCTTTTTTATGCACCCGAAGAGGCTGGCGCAGAAGCTGATCCACCCGTTTTCGCGGATTGAGACTTGACGACGGATCCTGGAATACCATTGCCGTCCGG
>JGI10211J34971_10005135_pt1 | contig 10269 bp, 12 predicted proteins | sample Etolagsediment_FD_34971 | JGI IMG/M metagenome (IMG submission 34971)
CACAGCCATGCTGGCGGCAGTGGCGGGCATGTTTTTCTTTACCATTTATTTTATCAAGAAACGGTTTTCGTTTAAATGGGCGGCCCTGGTTTTGATGGGGGGAGCTGCCGGCCTGGCGCTGTTTTTTCACTTGGCGCACCTGTGGGATTTGAGCAGTATTTATGACCGCATTTTTTATTGGAAAGTGGCCTGGGTGATGTGGCTGGACCATCCACTGTTTGGCGCAAGCGTGTCCAATTTTCAAGATATGTACCGCCAGATGGCGCTTTCCGGACGCATTGAACAGTTTGTGGCGCCCGATGGCCGGATATTCCAACTGGCCGAAGTCTACCATGCGCACAATATCGTTTTGATGCTGCTGGCCAGCACCGGCATAGCGGGGTTGCTGGCATTTGGGTGGCTTTTTATCAATTTCATTCGGTTGATCGGCGCTGATTTTTGTGGTTGGCGCATTGGCATGGCCGCCTGGCCGGTGGTGATCGCCGTGGCCGGTTTGACCGGTTTCAACATTTACCACAGTTGGTATCAGGCGTTGTTTGCCTGGCTGACGGCCATGGTGGGCATTGGGGTCGCGGTGAGGGAGCGCTTGCATGAATAATGCGGCGGATTGGCAATATCATCTGATTCGGCATACCGTAAAGGCATTGGGCCGGCTGTCACGCAGCCAAATCAACGCCGCGGCGCTGATGCTGGGCAATCTTTGGTTCCGGTTAGACCGCGGGCATCGCCGGTTGGCTATCGACAATATTCATCGCGCATATGCCAGTCGCCTGAGCTTGCCTGCATGTCGTCAACTGGCGCGGCGTAATTTTGTTCATTTAATGCGCGTGGCCCTTGAAGCGCCCCTGTTGCCGCATCTGAGCCGGCAAAATATTCACCAGTATGTCACGCTGTCAGGGGAACGCTATTTGCGCCGGGCCTTGGCCGGTAAACGTGGCGTCATTGTTTTGACCGCTCATCTGGGCAACTGGGAAATGATGGCGGCGGCTGGGCCGCTGCTGTTTGATCTGCCACTGGATATCGTTGCCCGCCGGCTCGATTATCAGCCATTGGAACGCGTGCTGATGGGTATTCGAACATGCACCGGCAACCGAATGCTGGATAAAATCGGCGGCGCCGCGGGCATTAAAAGCCGATTGCGGCAAAACCGGCTGGTGGCCATCATGCTGGATCAAAATGCATCCTGGTATGACGGCGTGTATGTGCCGTTTTTCAATCGCATTGCCTGCACAAACAAAGGCATGGCGCTTTTTGCCATGCGTTACCATGCCGCGGTGCTGCCGGTGTTCAACATCCGCCAACCCGATGGCCGATATCAAATTTGTATTGATCGACCGATCGACATACTGCCGGCCGGCGACGACTTCACCCGCGCCATGGTGCGCAATACCGCGCGTTTCAATCGTGTAATTGAATCATATGTGCGCCGCGCGCCCGACAACTGGTTTTGGGTCCATCGGCGCTGGAATTTGAAAACCATACCCGAGACCGCCAGGGCAAAGGTCGCCGGGCTGACAATGGATAATTAACGAATTGACGAAACATGTCGCTTAGGAGAACGCAATGGCAATGAAACAGGAACTGCTCGATATTTTGGCTTGTCCCAAGTGCAAGGGCGATATTTATTTGACCGAAGCCGGCGACGGCCTGATTTGCGATAAGTGCAAACTGATGTATGAAATTCGCGATGACATTCCGATTATGCTGATCGATCAAGCCAAACCGCTTGACAGATAATGTCAACCCGCATGGTTAACCGCTACAGGATCGGCGCAGCGTCTGCCGCGCCAAAGCGTTTGAGCCGCTCATGAGCCGGCCGCTGCCGCCAAAACCGGCCAAACTGATTATCGGCATGTTCACGGCCGATCGGCCCCTGGTTGCCGAAGCTGCCGGTCGATTGATCGAACGATTGGGCGAAATCGACATGGTCAGCCCCTGGTTCGACTTCAATTATACCGCCTATTATGAAAAGGAGATGGGGCGGCCGTTGATGCGGCGTTTGCTGGTATTCAAGCGCCTGATCGATCAGCAAGACCTGGCCGATATCAAATGGCTATGCCTGAAGCTTGAAGATACATTTTCGGCGCAGGGCAACCGCCGGATCAACATCGATCCCGGCTATTTGCTGGCGGAACGGTTTGTGCTGGCATCCGGGAAAAATTTTACGCATCGCGTCTACATCGGTCGCCGGATTTACGCGGATTTAACCTTGACCTTCACCCGGAACGATTTCCATTGTTTGCCCTGGACTTATCCGGATTACGCTTCGCGCGGCATGCGTGATTATTTGCTGCAAGTGCGCGATAAATATTTGTTCGACCTTAAAAATAATGGGTCAAAATAAAGGATAATCAACTTTCATGATCAGAAGCATGACCGGCTATGCCGGCATTGAAAACAGCATGGCCGACAGTACCGTGCGCGTGGAAATTCGGACGGTCAACAGCCGCCATCTTGATTTATCCCTGAGATTGCCGGACAGCTTTGCCGCCATCGAAGACAAAATTCGACCCGTAGTGAGTCGATACATTTTTCGGGGTCGGGTTGAACTCAGGATCAATACAGCGGCGGTTGCCGATCGATCTTGCATGTATCAAGTCAATTTTGACAAAGCCCGGGCCTATTTCGATGCGCTGCAAACCCTGCAACGATACTTGCAGATTGGCGGCGACATATCGCCGGACGCATTGATGCAAAAACCGGGCTTGATTGTGGTTCAAGACCCGCGGCTGAACGTCGATACCGATTGGCCGGTGATCGAAGATGCCTTGAACACGGCGTTGACTGCGTTAAATGACATGCGCCAATGCGAAGGCGATGCCATTGCCGCTGACTTTGTCGAGCGGTTGGCATGGATTGAACAAACGCTGGATGATGTTGAAAAACAGGCCACTGTTTTGCCGGAAATCTATCAACGGCGTCTGTCGGAACGGATTACAGCCTTGACCCGCGGCATTGCCGAAATCGATCCGGCGCGGATTGCGCAAGAGGCGGCCATTTTGGCTGACAAAGCCGATATTTCGGAAGAAATCGTGCGTGCGCGCAGCCACATCAGCCAATTTCGAACCATCATGGCGTCGGATGAGCCTGGTGGGCGAAAACTGAATTTTTTGATTCAAGAGCTCAATCGAGAATTCAATACCATGGGAACCAAAGCCGCCAATGCAGCCGTATCGCATCAGATCGTGGCTGTCAAAGCCGAGCTGGAAAAACTGCGAGAACAAATTCAGAATGTTGAATAATATTTTTCATGGAGCGATGCGCGCGCCGGATTGGGCATTGAAAAAAAGGAGTTTGAATGGAGCAATTTTTATTAAACGTCGGGTTTAGCAATACGGTGGTTTTCGATCGGATCGTTTCAATCCTCTCGCCCAACTCAGCGCCCATGAAGCGGCTAAAAGACGATGCCAAAGAGGATTCTCGACTCATCGACGCCACCCATGGGCGCAAGACCCGATCGATTATCGTGACCGACAGCAACCATGTGATATTGTCAGCCGTGCAACCGGAAACCATGTCCCAGAGATATGAAGCGCTCAGGGCCGCGGTCGAAGAAAGCCGAAACCTTGATCATGCCAAAGCGAGCAACTGACAACACCAGGGCCGCAAGCGGGCGGTTGTTCATTATGTCGGCGCCATCGGGCGCCGGCAAATCAACGCTTTGCCGGGCCGTGCGCCGGCGCTTTGCCGATCTGGCGTATTCCATATCCTACACCACGCGCGGGCCGCGAGCCGGAGAGCGCGATGGCGTGGATTATCATTTTATCGATGCCGGCCGCTTTGAAGCCGGCATCGCCGAAAAACGCTGGGCCGAGTGGGCGCGCGTGCATGATCATTACTACGGCACCAGCGCCAGGTATATTGAAGATACGCTGGCTGCCGGCCGCTGCATTTTACTGGATATCGATGTGCAGGGCGCCGGCCAAATCATCCAGCGCTATCCCGCGGCCATCACCATATTTATTTTGCCGCCATCCATGGACGCGCTCAAGCAGCGTCTGATCGGTCGCGATACCGACAGCCCGGCCGTCATTGCCCGACGGCTTGAAAATGCGCAAACTGAAATGCGGCAGAAAGATCGTTACCGATATGTGATCGTCAATGATGATCTGAATCAGGCCATCGACGCGTTGACAACCATTATTGAGCAACACTATCCATCGGAGCCTGACCATGCCCGCTGAAATGATTGCCGGGTTTCATGCCGCGCATGAGACCGTGCGGGCCGGACGTCGCAAAATTTTTCGTGTCTATCTGGCCCGGCGCAAAACGGATGCGCGCATGGATGCCATGGCGCGCGCCGCATCGGGCCTGGCGCCGGTCGAGCGGGTTGCGCCGGCTGAATTGAGCGCGCTGGCTGCCGGTGCGGAGCATCAGGGCGTGGTGGTGCAGGCATCGGCCTATCCGGTGTTGACGCTGGATCAAATGTTGCGACAGTGCGGCGACGCGTGTTCGTTTTTAATTTTGGATTGTGTCACCGATCCGCACAACATGGGCGCATTGATTCGCAGCGCCTATTGCGCCGGCATCACTGACATCATCATACCCAAAAATCGATCTTGTCCGCCGACGCCAGCTGTCAGCCGTTGTTCGGCCGGCGCGCTGGAGCATGTGCGCCTGGCGCGGGTGACCAATATCGTCCATGCTATTGCCGAATTGCAAAAACGCGACATATGGGCTGCGGCGCTGGCGCCCGCTGGCGATCAAAGCATCTATGCGACCGATCTGAGCGGCCGATTGGCCTGGGTGGTGGGCGGCGAGGAAAAAGGGGCGCGCCCTTTGGTGAGCCGGCGCTGTGACTGGCGCTTGTTCATACCCCAGTTAGGGAAAATTGATTCGTTGAATGCCTCGGTTGCCGGCGCGGTTGCCATGTTCGAAGGCATGCGTCAGCAGCAGGCATGTTGTCGGTAATGCGGCTTGCCGGCAAGCGCATACTGAACTGCCTGCTGGACCTGTTGTTTCCGCCCAAATGTTTGGCCTGCGGCGCGTTTATCGATTCACGGTCAACCCATGGCATCCGGTTGTCGGCCGAACCGGCGGATATGCTTCACGCCATCGCCTGCGCTGGCTGTCGGCAGCGGATTCAACGGGCGCAATCTCCCCTGTGCGCATGCTGCGGTCAAGTATTTTCCAGCCGTCAGGGCATCGACCATCTGTGCGGCGCGTGTCTGGCTGAATCGCGCCCGTATCATCAGGCGCGCGCCGCCCTGATTTTTGACGGACCGGTTGTGGAGCTGATCCATCAATATAAATATCGGGCCAAGCTGCGTCTGGCCCGGCCGTTCGGTATGCTCCTGCACAGATCGTTTGAATATTTTTGGCCTGCCGGCGGCGCGGACCTGGCCATTCCCGTTCCGCTGCACAGCCGGCGGCAGCGTCAACGGGGATTCAACCAGGCTTATGTGATGTTGCTGCGCGCAGTAACGGCAGGCCTGGCCGTGAGCGTAAATGCAGATGCGCTGCGGCGCGTGCGTCATACGCCCACCCAAACCGGGCTGGACCGCCAAGCGCGCAAAGACAATATGCGCAAGGCATTTGTCGTCGGCAAACCCGAGGTCGTTGCCGGCCGCCATGTGCTGCTGGTCGATGATGTCATGACCACCGGCGCCACCATAGAAGCCTGCGCGTTTGCTTTGAAAGCCGCCGGCGCGAGCCGGGTGGATGCATTGACCCTGGCGCGTGTGCTGTAACTGCGTCGGTGTTTACAGGCCGGTACGCACGCGATAAGTCAAATCGGTTTGACCTTTGGCCGCCAGGGGCACGTCGAACTGAATCGAAAAGGCGTCGCGTTTTTGATAGGCAATGCTGCTTTTCAACACTTGCCAATTGCCGGGCAGGCGCTCCACCACGCCAACGGTAACGGCCTGGTCTTTGTGATTGCGCAGCGTCAGTTTCCACTCGCTTTCATATTGTCGGGTAGAAATTTGCCGAAAATCGGTTTGCATGCGCTTGACCACCACATCGAAGGCCTGGCCGATTTTAAGGGTTACCGATTCGTCTGCCGGGGTGTGATCGATGCGGTCTTCGCCGATGAATTGAAGGCTTTGGCTGCTGTCGCGCTTATACAGGCGCACGATGCCGGCCGGCAGCGGGCGGCCCAAGTGGTTGGATGCGCGGTTGTCAAATCTCAGGTAAATCTCCACCGGCACATCCATGGCCGGATCGGGCATGCGCTGCATATAAACATGTGCCTGGCCGAATGCCAAAAATTGTTTGCCCAGTTGAACCGGTTCGGCCTCGAGCAGGCTGATTTGTTTGCTCTGATTGTTTTTAATGGTAGTTGGCCGCTGCAGCCGATACAAATGGTATTCAAAAAATTGTTCCTGGCTGAATGACGGCGCCGCGGATTTGCGGTTCATCACCATAGCGTCGGCAGCCATCAGCTCCGGTTGCGACTGACGAACGCGGTTGATTTTGCCCGCCACCAGCGACAATTGGGCATTGTCATATATGCCGCCGCTTTCATTGGTGATGGTGACCCATCCGGTCATACCGGCCTGGGTATCGTCGGCATTGACGGTCATCACATAATCGGCGCGCCAGTTCATGCCTTCGGACAGATAAGACACCTCGATTTGATGCGGCTGGGATTGTTGGTTGTCGTAAATCCAGGTCAGGGTGGGGGTGGCAATCAGGTTTTGCGGCAATTTGGGCAGCACTTTATAGCCGGGGTGGCCCAGATAAATTTGATTGTCGATTTCATACACCTGGCCATTGTGGTTGCTCAGCAACCGGGCATCGACCTGATTTTGCCGATCCTGATACGGATTGAAATCGATGATTTTGATCATTTTGCCGACATATTTATCCAGCAATTTGTTTTCATCCATCAAATCGTATTCATAATTTTGTTCGTAAATGGTAAAATTGCTTTTGCCATTCAATGACCTGGCATGCACCGAGGCCGGCAAAATGCGCGCGGCGACATCAATAAAGCGCAGCTCGCCGGCGCCTTCAGGCAATTGAATGCCGCGCACCTCCTTGATCAAGCCGATGTTGTCGTTATACACGGTTATGGCAACGGATTGACGATCTGCCAATGTGCTTTGCCGCATGCCGCTTTCAGCTGCAAACAAGTTGCTGAAGGCTAAAAATGGAAACAGGCAGGCAATACCAATGAGTCTGGCGCAAATCATAAGTTGCTCCTTTTATCTGGTGGGAAGAGATGATGGATTTTCGAACACACTGACTTGCAATTGTCAAGCAAAGCGGATATTGTTCAATCCACTTTCACCCTATCTACATACCGTCAGGAAGATAATGATGCAACCCAAGATCAATGTGCTGATTGTTTGGCTTATAGCTGTTTCTTTATCAAATTTGGTCGTCCCTGCGGCCTGGGCTGACATGGATAGATCGATCGGACAAACCATTTATGTGCCTGCTTATTCGCATGTGTATCATGGCAACAAACTGAAAACCATCGACCTGACGGCCACAGTCACCATTAGAAATGTCGACCCAGCCCGGTCAATCATGCTGGTTGTGGCCGAGTATTACAGTGAACAAGGCAAACTGCTCAAACAATTTGTGGCCAAACCAATTGTTTTGCCGCCGTTGACCACCGCCCATTACACCATCAAAGAGGCCGATCGCGATGGCGGCGCCACCCCTTTTTTCCTGGTTTCCTGGCGATCGGACGAACCTGCCCTGCCGCCTCTGGCCGAAAGCGTGATGATTGGGGCGGCATCTACCCAGGGTATTTCATTTGTTTGCGCCGGTCATGTCATTGCCGAAGGGCAACGATAGCTAAAACATGACTTTTGAACAATGCCTGCTGAGTGATGAGAGCTGGATTTTTCAACATCCATCACTCAGCATCCGGCTAGCCCATAGAACAAGGAACTGCCATGCCATCTGTCGATGAGCGGGTAGCGCAGCTAAACGCATACAACCGCGCCTATCGGGCCGGTAACCCGCAAATCAGCGATCATGAATATGATCGACTGGTCGAGGCATTGCGCCAAATCGATCCGACACATCCTTTTTTGCATCAGGTCGAGCCGGAGCAGTTCGCGCTTAAGCGGGAAGTTTCTCATCCCTTGCCCATGTTGTCTACCGAGAAAGCATATCACAAAGATCAACTGGCCCGATTTTTGTCACGCATTCAGAAAAAAGCGGATGAACTGGGGGTATCGGATGTCTCTTTCGAGATTACCCCCAAACTCGATGGGCTGGCCGGACGCGATGATGGCCGGATTTTGGCTTCGCGGGGCAATGGGCGCGTCGGGTACGATATTTCGCATGTGTTCGATCGCGGGGTCGTGCCCATTGGCGGCCGTGGCCTGGGGGTGGGGGAAATCGTGATCCAATCTTCCTACTTTCAGGCTCACATGGCTGATAATTTTGAGCATCCGCGCAACATGGTGGTGGGCATCGCCATGGCCGACACCGTCAATGAAGCGGCATTACAGGCCCTGAAGGACCATGCCGTGCATTTCGTGCCCTACGGGCAACTGCCAAACTGGCGCGGCAGCGCGGATGATATGCTGATGCATATCGATCGCATCACGGCGGATTTGGCGCAAGACCTCGATTATCCGATTGACGGTATGGTTGCAGCGGTCAATAATGAAACATTGCGCGCCGCCCTGGGATCCACCGAACATCATTACCGCTGGCAGATCGCCATTAAAACGCGCGGTGAAACCGCGCTGACGCGCGTACGCGACATCACTTGGCAAGTGGGGCGCACCGGCAACGTCACCCCCGTGCTGGCGGTGGCGCCGGTCAGCCTGTCCGGGGCCACCATTCGACGGGTTACCGGGCACAATGCCGGCATGATCGAACGGTTGCAAATTGGGCCGGGAGCCGAAATAGAAATTATTCGCAGCGGGGAAGTCATTCCCAAACTTGAAAAGGTCATCCGTCCTTCATCGGAAACGGCCTTGCCGGAAAATTGCCCGCAATGCAACCATATACTTGTCAGGGAAAACGATTTTTTAAAATGCGACAATCCCCTGTGCCGCGCTCAGATCGAACGACATATTTCCCATTGGTTCAAAACCCTGGGGAATGCAGATTGGTTTGGCATCAAAACCATTCAAAAATTGGTAAAAGGCGGTTTTGACTCGCTGGAAAAAATTTATGCGATGGCTGAATCCGATTTTATTGAATTGGGCTTCGGTCCGGTACAATCCAGGAATTTGATTCAGGCCCTGATGCTCAGTCGCAGCAAAACAATTGAGGACTGGCGATTTTTAGCTGCCTTCGGCATTGGCGATTTGGGAATGGGGGACAGCCGCAAATTATTGGCGCGCCATGCGCTGGATTCTCTGACCGGGCTGGATATCGCCGACATCGAGCAATTGCATGGCTTCGGCCCCATCACCAGCCGCGCGATCATTCATGGTTTGCAGGCCAACAAAGAATTGATCGCGCATATGATGGCGCTGGGTTTTTCGATAGCGTTCACGCAACGGTCTGACCAAACCAACATTGCCGACAGCCCGATAGCCGGAAAACGGATAGTGTTCACAGGTAAAATGTCGCATGGCGCCCGCGAACAAATGGCTGATCAGGCCCGCAAGAAGGGCGCTACGGTGCAGACGGCTGTCAGCGGCAAGACCGATATGCTGGTGTGCGGAGAAAATGTCGGCCAGGTAAAAATTGATAAAGCTCGCCGGTTGGGCGTGACGGTGCTTGCCGAATCGGACTATATTGAGTTGATCAATCCCGGCCGATAAGGTGACCATATATTTACTTGTCATTGCGCGGCTTGCCGCCTAGGAATCAATCTATTTCCAATCAGGAGGGTATCGTCCATGGAATGTCGGCTTCATCATGTGCATCTGATATGTAAAGACCTTGAAAACATGATTTCATTTTTTACCCAATGTTTGAATGCATCGATTGTCACCAGGCAAAAATTCGGCGCGGCTGAAGGGGTAACGCTGGACCTGAACGGCACATTCATGAACTTGCGGGTCGCTAACGAAGGGGAAGATTTGATCGATGACAGCGTGCGTAACCGCTATGGTTATGACCACATTGGGTTGGAGGTGGATGATTTATCCGCCGCTTATGCGGACCTCGAACAAAAAGGATATCGTTTTCACGTAACCCCGCCGGAAACCGACAATCAGATCGCTTTTTTCAAGGGGCCCGAAGGCATTACCATAGAACTGCTGCAGCAGCAGCGCCGCTAAGGAATCAGGCCCAAAAAAGCGAATCGCAACGATGATTTTCCAGAACTTATTGACCTGTTACCTGGTTCCTAAATAAAAAAATCGCCCGATATTTCGGGCGATTCAATGACGGGGGCGGCTG